>OBLS010000185.1_pt1 | contig 19670 bp, 17 predicted proteins | sample 1519901 | NCBI WGS metagenome assembly OBLS01 (sample SAMEA3113585, study PRJEB22503) | soil metagenome | reverse complement strand
CCCGCCGAGCCGTCGTCGGCGGCGCGGGACGACGCGCCGGCGGTCCCGGCGGGCGAGGCGCTGCGCTCGCGGCCGTTCTGGCTGCTGTCGGTCGCGTTCTTCCTGGCCTCGCTCGCCGCGATCGCGATGATGGTCTTCTCGATTCCCTTCCTCGTCGATCGCGGTCACAGCGCGGCCTTCGCCGCCTTCGCCCTCGGCCTGGTCGGCGTGTCGCAGATTCCCGGGCGTGTGCTGTTCGGCCCCCTCGCCGGCCGGCTGCCGCGCCCTCAGGCGACGGCTGCGGTGTTCGTGCTGATCGCCGCCGGCATCGCGATCGTCGTGAGCGTGCACGCGACGTGGGCCGTCGTCGCCGGGCTCGTGTTGCTCGGCATGGGCAACGGCATGGGCACGCTCGCCCGCGCGACCGCGATCGCCGACCTCTACGGCGGCAAGGCGTACGGCACCATCGCCGGCGTCGCCGCGTCGATGAGCACGTCCGCGCGGGCCGGAGGGCCGCTGGCCGCGGCCGTGTTCGCGGCCGCGCTCGGGTACGAGGCGCTGCTCTGGACGCTCGCCGGCATCGCGGCGCTCGCCGCCGTATTGGCCTACCGCGCCGAGATCCTCGCGAAGGAGGCGGACCAGGAAAGCGGTCGCGGCGCGTCCGGCCGGAGGATCTTCACGCGATCTTGATGCCGGCGGCCGCAATCCGCACGCCGTCTTGACGCGGCGCGCCCGACGCTGGATGCGTGCAGCGCGCACGGACCGACCGACGTCTGCGACGCCGCCGGCGACACGTCGCGCTGGCCTACGAGACGGTGCTGCGCGACGTGCTGCGCCCCGTGTACGCCTTCACCGCGCGAGCGCCGGTGGCCCGGGCGCAGGTCCTCGACGCGCAGGCTGAGATCGAGCAGCTGATCGCGCATCTCTGCGACGGCGATCGGGCCGTCGATGCCGCTTCGCTGCTCCTCGCCGAGGACGTGCTCTGCGACGTCGACGGGCCGCTCTTCGTGCCGGGCCCCGCCGGCGCGCTGCTGGGCCGCGTCCGCCTCGTCCGCGTCGCGCTCGGGTGCTGATCGCGCCACAGAGGTCTACGCTCGGGCGGTGCTGAGCCGGATACTTCCCGAGCGGCGGCCGCCCCTGGCGGCGGGTGTCGGCGTCGCGCTCGCGGTCGTGGCGCTCGAGACGCTGGTCCTCTTCCCGCTCGAGCACGTGGCCGAGCCGGTCTCGCTCGCCGTGATCTACCTGCTCGGCGTCCTGCTCGTCTCGATCGTCTGGGGCGTCACGCTGGGCATCGCGACGAGCCTCGTCAGCGCGCTGGCGTTCAACTTCTTCCACATCGCGCCGCGAGGCCGGTTCACGATCGCGGACGGCGAGAACCTCGTGGCGCTGGTCGTGTTCCTCGTGGCCGCGGTGGTCACGTCGAGCCTCGCCGAGGCGACGCGGCGCCGCGCGCAGGAGGCGGAGCGGGCGGGCCGCGAGGCGGGGCTGGCGGCCGAGCTCGCCCGTGTGCTCCTCGGCGCGTCCGACCTCCGGGCGGCGCTCGGACCCGCCGCCGAGCGGGTCGCCCAGGCCTACGGGCTCGCGTCGTGCCGTCTGGTCCTCGATGCGGTGGGGGGCGACGAGCGGTGGGCCGCGATCCCGCTCACCCGGGACGGCGACCGGCTCGGCACCTTGCTGGTGCCGCGCGGGGCCGACGACGGCGTCGGTGCGGTCCTCCCCCCGCTGGAGGCGCTGCTGGCCGCGGGCCGCGCGCGCGACACGCTCACGCGCGAGGTCGTCGAGACGAGGGCGCTGCGGCGTTCCGACGAGATCAAGACGGCGGTGCTGCGCTCCGTGTCCCACGATCTGCGGTCTCCGCTGACGGCGATCGTGACCTCCGCCGAGGCACTGGCGTCGCCGGCGCTCGAGGAGGGCGAGCGCGAGGAGCTGGCCGCCGGCATCGCGGGGGAGAGCACGCGGCTCGCCCGGCTGATCGACAAGCTGCTCGAGCTGTCGCGCCTCGAGGCGGGCGCGTCGCCGCCGCAACGTGACTGGTGCGCGCTCGAGGAGCTGCTCCGTGAGGCGGTCACGTCCGCCGGCGTCGCTCCCGAGCGGGTCAGGTTCGCGGTCGAACGCGAGTTGCCGCAGATCCGCGCAGACGGGGCTCAGCTCGAACGCGCCTTCGCGAACCTGATCGAGAACGCCGCGCGGTATTCGAACGGCGAGCCGATCTCGGTCCGCGCCCGGGTCAGCGGCGGCCGGGTGCTCGTCCGTGTCGTCGATCGCGGCCCGGGCATCGCGCCGGCCGACCAGCAGCGGATCTTCGAACCGTTCGTCCGCGGGGCGGACGGCTCCGGCGGCTCCGGCCTCGGGCTGGCGATCGTGCGCGGCTTCGTCGAGGCCAACGGCGGTCACGTGCACGTCGAGTCGCTGCCCGGACAGGGCGCGAGCTTCGTCGTCGAGCTGCCGCTGCCCGAGGCGGTACCCGGGTGAGCGAGCGTCGCCGGGTGCTGGTCTGCGACGACGAGCCGCAGATCCTCCGCGCCCTGCGCGTCGTCCTGCGCGAGGCCGGCTTCGACGCCGTGCCCGCCGCGACGGCGCAGGAGGCGCTCGACCTCGCCGCGGTGCAGCCGCCCGACGGGGCGATCCTCGACCTGGTCCTGCCGGACGGGTCCGGGATCGACGTGTGCCGGTCGCTGCGCGAGTGGAGCCGGATGCCGATCCTGCTGCTCTCGGCGGTCGGCGACGAGGAGGAGAAGGTGCGCGCGCTCGAGGCGGGCGCCGACGACTACGTGGTCAAGCCGTTCGCGCCGCGCGAGCTCGTCGCGCGGCTGCAAGCGGTCCTCCGGCGCGCGGGGGAGGGGCAGGGGGAGCCGGCGATCGTCGCCGACGGCCTGGTCATCGACCTCGCGGCGCGGACGGTCACGCGGGACGGGGCCGAGGTGCACCTGACCCCGATCGAGTACGGGTTGCTGCGCGCCCTGGCCCGGCAGCGCGGCCGGCTGATGACGCACCGCACGCTGCTCGTCGAGGTCTGGGGCCCGGCGTACGCCGACGACACGCGGGTGCTGCGCACGCACATCGCGAACCTGCGGCGCAAGATCGAGCCGGCCGAGGGGCCGCCGCGCTACATCCGCACCGACCCGGGCGTCGGATACCGCTTCGCGCGCTGAGCTTCACGAAACCCGCGGACGCATGTCCGGTGGGCGCTGAGCAGGTCGGCGCCTGGTCGACCCCGCGGGCGTCGATCGCGAACCGTGAGCGCTTCCGGTCGAGCCACGCGCTAGAACGCGCGCATGCAGAACGTCTACGCGATGCGTCCGGAGGTCCGTGCGGAGTTCGCCGGCCTGCGCGAGCGCCTCGACGGCGACACGGCGTTCCTGACGCGGCTGGAGCGGTTCTTCACCGAGCTGCGCGACCCGCTCGTCGCGCTCTACGGCCACGACCCGCGCCTTCCGGAGCAGTTCGGCGCGCTGCTCGACGCGATCGCCGCGGCGGCCCGGGAGCGCGACCCGGAGCTCCGCCGCCTGGACCACGAGCGCGAGATCACGCCGGACTGGCTGCAGCGCGAGCAGGCGGTCGGCTACGTGTGCTACGCCGACCGCTTCGCGGGCACGCTGGCGGGGGTCGCCGGGAAGCTGCCGTACCTCCGCGAGCTCGGCGTGAACTACCTGCACCTGATGCCGCTGCTCGCCGCGCGGCCCGAGCCCAACGACGGCGGGTACGCCGTGGCCGACTACGGCGCCGTCGAGCCGTCCCTGGGCACGATGGAGGACCTGCGCGCGCTCGCCGCCGACCTGCGCGCGCAGGGGATGACGCTGTGCGTCGACGTCGTCCTCAACCACACCGCCCGCGAGCACGCCTGGGCCCGCGCGGCCCTCGCCGGCGACGACCGCAAGCGCGCCTACTACCGCACGTTCCCCGACCGCTCGGAGCCGGACGAGTACGAGCGGACGCTGCCGGAGGTCTTCCCGGACATCGCGCCGGGGAGCTTCTCGTGGGTCCCGCAGCTCGACCGGTGGGTGTGGACGACGTTCAACGAGTTCCAGTGGGACCTCGACTACACCAACCCCGAGGTGTTCCGCGCGATGGCGCAGGTGCTGCTCGACCTCGCCAACGTCGGCGTCGACGTGCTGCGCCTCGACGCCGTGCCGTTCCTGTGGAAGCGCAAGGGCACCGACTGCCAGAACCAGCCGGAGGTGCACCAGCTGCTGCAGGCGCTGCGCGCCATGGTGCGGATCGCCGCGCCGGCGGTCGGCCTCAAGGCGGAGGCGATCGTCGCCCCCGATCAGCTCGTGGCCTACCTGGGGACGGGACGGCACGAGGGCAAGGAGTGCGACCTCGCCTACAACAACGTCCTGATGGCCCTGCTGTGGAGCGCGCTGGCCTCCGGCCGGGTCGCCCTCATGACGCACGTCATGAACCGCATGCCCGCGGTGCCGCCCGGCGCCGGCTGGGTGACCTACGTGCGCTGCCACGACGACATCGGCTGGGCGATCACGGAGGAGGACGCCGCCCGCGCCGGCGAGGACGCGCTCGCGCACCGGCGGTTCCTCGCCGATTTCTACGCCGGCGACTTCCCGGGCTCCTTCGCCCGCGGGGCGCGGTTCCAGACCGACGAGCGCTCCGGCGAGGCGCGCACGAGCGGCATGGCCGCGTCGCTGGCCGGGCTCGAGGCGGCGCTCGCCGACGGCGACGGGCCCGCGCAGGAGCTGGCCGTCCGGCGCATCCTCGCGCTGTACGCCCTGGCGTTCGCCCACGGCGGGCTCCCGCTCATCTACATGGGCGACGAGCTCGGGCTGCCGAACGACCCGGCGTGGGCGGACGACGAGCACCACCGCGACGACAACCGCTGGATGCACCGCCCGCCGATGGACTGGGCGGCGGCCGAGCGGCGCGACCGCCCCGGGTCGGTCGAGGCGGCGCTCTGGCACGGTCTGCGCCGGCTCATCGCCGCGCGGCGCGGCACGCGCGCCACGCACGCGCAGGGTGCCGGGCGGTCGCTGTGGACGGGCAACGATCACGTCTACGGCCTGCTGCGGGAGTTCGCCGGCGATCGCCTGCTGCTCCTGGCGAACCTGCGCGGCGAGGATCAGCGGGTCCGGAGGGCCATCCTCGACGAGCACGGGATGCGACTCACGGACTCGGCCGCGGACGCGGACGGCCGCGCCGTGCGGGCCGACGAGGAGCACCTCGTCCTCGCGCCGTACCAGTTCGCGTGGATCAGGGGATGATGCGGGGCGTGACACGCATCTACGTGACCGGGCACCGGAACCCCGACACGGACTCGATCGCCTCGGCGGTGGGCTACGCCGAGCTCGCCGGCCGGCTCGACCCGCACAACGAGTACGTGCCCGTGCGGCTGGGGGAGTGCAACGAGCAGACGCGCTGGGTGCTCGAGCGCAGCGGAGCGCCGGAGCCGCAGCTGCTCCCGCACGTCCTGCTGCGGGTGTGCGACGTCATGCGCACGCGCTTCCCGCTCGCCGGCCATGACGAGCCGGTGCGCAGCGTCGGCATCATCATGGCGCGCGACGAGGTCGACCTGGTCCCGGTCGTCGACGACGACGGGCGCCTCGCCGGCGCGATCACCGAGCGCGCGCTCGCGCGGCGGTACGTCCGCGAGTCGCGCGAGACGTCGCGGCTCGACGCGCCGACGGCGGTGGGGGTGATCGCCTCCGTCCTCGAGGGCGAGCAGCTCGTCGGCGACCCGGACGAGCAGGTCACGGGCCGCGTCTGGGTCTTGGCCATGGCCACCCGATCGCTGCCGCTCGCCTTCGCCGCCGGCGACGTCGTCGTCGTCGGCGACCGGCCGGAGGCGCAGCGGATCGCGATCGAGGTCGGCGTCGGACTGCTCGTCATCACCAACGGCACCGCGGTGGATGAGCAGATCCGCGCGCTGGCCCGAGAGCGCGGGACCGCCGTCGTGGCGTCGCCGCTCGACAGCTACGTGAGCGCGCGCATGATCACGCTCTCCGCCCCGTGCCGGGCGCTGATGGATCGCGAGCCGCTGGTCGTCGCCACGGACGACCTGATCGCCGACGTGACCGAGACGGTCAAGGACGTCGACTACCGCGCGGCCGTCGTGGTCGACGCGGACCGCCGGCCCGTCGGCCTGGTCACGCGCTCCGACCTCGTCGACCCCGAGCCGCGGCGCGTGCTGCTGGTGGACCACGCCGAGCAGGCGCAGAGCGTCATCGGCGTCGAGCACGCGGAGATCGTCGAGATCCTCGACCACCATCACATCGGCTCGATCGAGACGCGGGTGCCGGTGCGGGCGACGTTCGACCCGGTCGGGTCGACCGCGACGCTCGTCATCGAGCGCTTCCGCCAGAGCGGGATGGAGCCCAGCCGCCCGGCGGCGACGCTGCTGCTGGGCGCGATCCTCTCCGACACGGTGATCCTGAACTCGCCGACCACGACCGACCGCGACCGCGCGGTCGTCGCGTACCTGGAGCAGGTGCTCGCGCTCGACGCGACCGGGTTCGGCCGCGAGATGTTCGAGCGCACCTCCGACCTCACGCGCGTCTCCGCCGAGGTGATCGTCGCCCGTGACGCGAAGGACTACGACGCCGGTGGCGGCCAGACGCTCCGCATCGCGCAGGTCGAGACGGTGGGACAGGCGCTCACGGAGCGCGGCGACGAGCTGCTCGACGCGCTCGAGGCCGTGCGCGAGCGGGATGGGCACGCGGTCGTCGCCCTGATGGTCACGGACATCCTGCGCAAGGGGACAACCCTGTACGCGGCGGGAGAGCGCGGGGCGCTCGAGCGCGCCTTCGGGGACGGCGTGCGCGACGGCGCCGTCGAGCTGCCGGGCGTGATGAGCCGGAAGAAGCAGGTCGCGCCGAAGCTGCTCACGGCGCTCGCCGGCGCGGGCGGACGCTGAGCCGCGACCCACGTCCGGTGGGCCACCGGTGAACGCCTCGTGAACGCGCTCGTCGCGAGCGTGTGCGCCCCCTACCGTCAAGGCCATGCGAGCGATGCCCTTGCGCAGCCGCCCGGACAGCGAGCTGTGCTCGCTGTTCGCCGAGTCCGGCCACAACGTCCTGCGCACCGCCGAGCTGCTCCGCGACCTCGTGGGGAACTGGCCGGACGGGGACCGCCTCGCCGAGATCGTGGCCGCCGAGCGGGCGGGCGACCGGATCGCCCACGAGATCCTGCGCCGCGTCGCGCGACAGGCCTCACCGCAGGAGGCGGCGGACCTGCACGCGCTCGCCGGCGCGCTCGACGACGTCGTCGACCACGCGGAGGAGGCAGCGGACCGGCTCGCGCTGTACCGCGTCGACGCGACGACGGATCAGGCCGTGGAGATCGCCGAGATCCTGGTGCTCGCCGCGAGCGAGGTGGCCCTCGCGCTCGAAGCCCTCGGCGAGGGCAAGGACCCGTCGCACCGGCTGATCGAGATCCATCGCCTGGAGAACGACGCCGACCGCGTCGTGCGCGCCGCGGTGGCGGTCCTGTTCGGCGACGGGATCGACCCGATGGTCGTGATCCGGTGGAAGGACGTCTACGACGCGATGGAGGCGGCGGTCGACGCGTGCGAGACCGTCGCGAACGTCCTGGAGGGCCTCTGCCTCCGACGTGCGGTAGTCACGAGTGCGTGACGCCGGCGTGCACGTTCTGTGAAGCGCGCGACGGGTCCACCACTAGTACGGTGGCGGTGTGGACGACGACGCGATCCGGTCCCTGGTCACCCGCCTCGCACGGGCGCATCCCGCGGGCGGCACCGTGATCGAGCGGGCGGCGATCGTGGCCGCCGGTGGCGACTCGGACGCCGTGATCGCCTGGATCCTCGCCCACGGCGGAGAACCGGAGGCCAGCACCCCGACGGCCACCCGGCACGGCCTCCACGGCGCGCGTCTGCACGACAGCGGCGGATCGGCGCCGCGGAACGCCGCCCGGTTCGTGCTGCCCGCCGGCGCGCTCGGCTGATCGCTCGCCCTGCGGGTTTCGATCAGTCGCGCCCGCGCGTCAGCGGGGTGACGCCGTGCGGCTCCGCGCCGCTCCGGCGGGCGCGCCGAAGACGTGGCAGCGCGCCTTGCCCCGGCGCTTGGCCTCGTACATCGCGGCGTCGGCGCGCCGGACCATCTCCTCGGCGCTGTGCACATCATCGGCGTCGAGCGCGATCCCGATGGCGGCCGAGATGCTCAGCGATCGACCGCCGATGACGAGCGGCTGCGCCAGCGCCGCCACGCAGCGCTCGCCGACGACGACGGCCTCGTCGACGTCGTCGAGCCCGTCGAGCAGCAGCACGAACTCGTCACCGCCGAGCCGGGCGGCGCTGTCCGACTCGCGGATCGAGCGCTCCAGCCGGCTCGCCACCTCGCGGAGGGCCAGGTCTCCGGCGGCATGGCCCATCGAGTCGTTGAGTGCCTTGAAGTCGTCGAGATCGACGAACAGGACGGCCACCCGGTGGCCCGCGCGCCGGCTCCGGATGAGCGCGCGGTCGATGCGGTCGTCCAGCACCTGCCGACCGGGGAGCGCGGTGAGGGCGTCGTGCGTCGCCTGGTGGGAGAGCCGGCGCTCCAGCTCCTTACGGTGGCTGACGTCGCGCGTGTTGAGCACGATCGCCGCCACGGTGTCGTCGTGGAGGAGGTTGGTGGCCAGGGTCTCGACGTCGAGCCACCCACCGTCCGCTGAAGCTAGCCGGTGGTCGATGCCGGCCGACTCCCCGGCGGGCAGCTCGCCGACCATGCAGGACACCGCCTCCGCGTCGTCCGGGTGGCCGAGCTCGGTCCAGCGCCGTCCGACCACGTCGCCCGCCGGCCGGCCGAGGAGGCGCTCACCCGAGGGGCTCACGTACGTCACGTTGCCGGAGGCGTCGACGAGGCTCACGACATCCGACGCGTGGCGGACGAGCGCGGCGAGGCGATTCTCGAACCGCCGGCGGATCCGCTGCTCGGCCTCGAGCTCCTGCAGGCGGACCATGCCCGCGAGCCGGGCGAGGACGAGCAGGAAGATGATGCCCGCGGCGACGCTGATGACCGGCTCGCGGGGGAGCTCGAGGAAGCTGCGGACGAGCTGCACGACGGGAGCGACGAGGCTGGTCGCCGCCAGGAGCGCGAGGCGCCGCCGCGTGAGCCGCGCTTCCGGGTGCGGTGCGCGGGTCACCAGGCGGCGCTGGGAGGGATGGAGCGCCGCGGTTCCCAGGAGCAGGTAGAACGCCAGCCATCCGGCGTCGAGCAGGCCGCCGGTCTCGTAGCCGCCGTGGAGCAGGGCCCACCCGTAGACGGAGTCGGTGGCGAGCAGCGCGGTGAGCGCCGTCGCCAGGATGACGGCGGCGGGGTATCGCCAGGCGCCGCCGAGCATGAGCCGGGCACACATCGCGAGCAGCAGCAGATCCATCATCGGGTACGCGAGTGAGACGGCCTTGGTCAGCACGCTGAGCGTGCCGTCGTGGGCGTAGGGCGCCATCAGGAACACCCAGGCGAGGGTGCCGAGGCCCACGGTCACGACGAGCGCGTCGATCAGCGCGCCCCGGTCCCGCGTGGGATCGCCCGCGCGGACCAGCAGCACGAGGCCGGCGACCAGGCAGGGGTACATCGCGAGATAGAAGACGTCCGCGACCGACGGGAACGGCAGCTCCCCGCCGAACAGCGGGCCGTAGTTGTAGGCGAGCGTGTCGCCGGCGACGAAGACCATCAGGCTGAGCGCGATGAGCTCCCAGCCGGCGTGTCCTCCCGGCCGCCTGCGGCTTGCGCCGGCCAGCACCGCGATGGCCGCCGAGGCGCCGATCGCGTTGAAGACCGGCCCGCTGTTCAGCGGTCCGGCGAGGTAGAGGGCGCACACGACGCCGGCGATCGCCGGATACCAGGCCCACGGCGATCGCGCCGCGGTTCGCCGCTCCGCGAGTACGGACCAGAGCTTGGCGGCCACGCGAGGCAACGACGTCACACGCCTGTGATCGGCTCGCGGCCGGGGAACCTGAGCGAGCGATGTCGCGTCGTCCGGATTTCGGCGCGAGGCCGATCCGGGCGCTCAAGCCGCGGGGCGGTGCGGCCGATGTCAACGGTCGTGGACTCGCGCATCGGAACGCTTGACTTCGCCCGCAACCCAACCGCTCGCGCGTCGCGCAAGCCGTGGCTCGAGCACTGGCTCGAGACCTGCCGGGACCTCTCCCAACTCCGTGCGACGCATCCGATGATGGACGCCGTCATCGACGAGGTGGATGGCCGCATGATCCGCATCGGCGACCACTGGCTCGCCGACTTCGCCTCGTGCAACTACCTGGGCTTCGACCTCGACCGCGAGATCATCGACGCGGTGCCCGCGTATCTGGACGCGTGGGGCACCCACCCGAGCTGGTCGCGCCTCCTGGGCAGCCCGGTCCTCTACGAGCAGATCGAGCATCAGCTCACCGGCCTGCTCGGCAGCGAGGACTCGCTGGTGCTGCCGACGATCACGCACATCCACATGTCGGTCATCCCGCTGCTGGCGGCCTCGGGCACGATCTTCCTCGACGCGCGAGCGCACAAGACGATCTACGACGGGTGTCAGGTCGCGCGCTCGCGGGGGGCGGCCGTGCGGCGCTTCCGCTTCGAGGACCCGGATCATCTCGACGAGCTCCTGCGCGACGAGGCCGATCGCACGCGGCTGGTCTGCATGGACGGCGTCAACAGCATGACCGGCAACGCGCCGGACCTCCGCGCGTTCGCCGAGGTGGCGCGACGCCACGGCGCCCTGCTCTACGTCGACGACGCGCACGGCTTCGGTGTCATCGGGGAGCGCAGCGCCGACGAGCCGTCGCCCTACGGGCTCCGCGGCAACAGCGTCGTCCGTCACGCGGGGGAGACGTACGAGGGGCTGGTGCTCGTCGGCGGCTTCTCGAAGGCCTATTCGTCGCTGCTCGCGTTCATCGCCTGCCCGACCGAGGTCAAGCAGCTGCTCAAGGTCGCCGCCCCGCCGTACCTCTACTCGGGTCCCTCGCCCGTCGCCTCGCTGGCGACCGTGCTGGCCGGCTTCGAGGTGAACGAGCGCCGCGGCGACGCGCTCCGCACCGAGCTGCACACGATCACCGACCGGCTGCTGAAGGCCCTCGAGCGGCTCGACGTCGAGACGCCGAACCACTCCGGCCTGCCGATCATCGAGATCCCGCTGCGCCACTACGACCGCATCGACGAGGTCGGCCGCTTCCTCTTCGAGCGCGGTGTCTACGTGACCCTCGCCGCCTACCCGCTCGTGCCCAAGGACGAGGTCGGCTTCCGCTTCCAGCTGACGGCCGCGAACACGGTGGAGGAGGTCGATCGCGCGATCGCGGCCCTCGAGGAGCTCGTCGAGCGCGGCGAGCTGCGCAGCGCCGAGGCCGCCGCAGAGCGTGTCGGACTGACGTGATGCGCCGGCTCCCCGGCATCAAGTCGGTCCCGCCCTGGGCGGCCTACCTCCTGGTCGGCGCGGGGCTGTGCGTGCTCTACGTGAGCGTGCCGCCCTTCAAGGGCAGCGGCCCGCTGATGAACCTCATCGGCCTGTCGCCGGTGGTCGCGATCCTCGTGGGCATCCGCCTGCATCGCCCGGCGTCACGGCTGCCCTGGCTGCTGCTGGCGGCCGGCTCGGCGCTCTTCTGGCTGGGCGACCTCTACACCTACAGCTATCCGCACCTGCTCGGGGCGGAGGTGCCCTTCCCGTCCATGGGCGACGCCCTGTACGTCGCGATGTACCCCGTGATGATGGCCGGGCTGCTGCTGCTCGTGCAGCGCCGTAACGTCGGCCGGGATCGCAGCGGGCTCGTCGACGGGCTGATCCTCACCGTCGGCCTCTCGCTGCCGTCGTGGATCGCGCTCATGGCGCCGTACCTGCATCAGGACGACCTCTCCCTGCTCGGGAAGGTCGTCTCGGTCGCGTATCCGATCGGCGACGTGATCCTGATCGGCGCGATCGTGCGCCTCGCGCTGGACGCCGGCCGCCGCGAGCCGGCGTTCCACCTGCTCACGGCCAGCATCGGCCTGCTGCTGGTCACCGACTTCGCGTACGGCCTGCTGACGCTCCACGGCCTCTACGCGCACCAGCTCTGGCTCGACGCGGGGTGGATCGGCTCCTACCTCCTCTGGGGCGCGGCGGGCCTGCACCCGTCGATGGCTCGCCTCGACCAGCCGGCGCACGGTCGCGAGATCATCCTGAGCCGCTTCCGGCTGGCGATGCTCACCTGCGCCTCGCTCGTGGCGCCGGTCATCGGCATCGTCCACGACCTCCGCGTCGGCGATCTCGACTACACCGCCGTGCGCGCGGCCTCGATCATCCTCTTCGGCCTCGTCATCGTGCGCATGGCCGGGCTCGTCCGTCAGCAGGACCGGTCCCTCGAGCGCGAGCGCCAGCTCAGCGGCGCCGGCGCCGAGCTGGTCGCGGCGACGGAGATCGCCGAGATCGATCGCGTCGCCGTCCGTGCCGCGGAGGCGCTGGTCACGCCGGGCGCGGCCGTCGCGCTCTGCCGCCGCGCGGGTGACGATGCGCTGCGCATGGTCGTGGCGGGACGGCGGTGGAAGTCGGCCGCCGGCGACGAGATCGCCGCCGAGCAGCTCCGCGGCGCATTGACCGAGGGCGAGGGAGTCGCGCGCATCGATGCGCAGTCCGCGGTCGCGGCGGGCCTCCCGGCGAGCCATACCCATCTCCTGGCGGTGGTGCTGGCCCCGCGCCGCGCCGGCTCGGCGGCGCTGCTGGTGGCGGCGCCGCGACCCGCGTCGAACGCCGAGCGTGCGGCCGTTCGCGCGCTGGCGAGCCAGGTCGCCCTGGCGCTCGACAGCGCCGTGCTCAGCGAGGAGGTCCACCGGCGCCGCGGCGAGGCCCGCTTCGGCTCGCTCGTGCGCCACGCGAGCGACCTCATCACCGTGCTGCAGCCGGACACCACCGTGAGCTACCAGAGCCCGTCGATCGAGCGCATCCTGGGCTACGTCCCCGACGACCTCGTGGGGCAGCGCTTCGACCGCCTCGCGGTCGACGGCGATCGCGACCGCCTGGCGCGCTGCGTGGCCGCGACGGCGGCGGGCGAGCGGATCCAGCCGCTGGAGTGCGCGCTCAGGAACCACGACGGCGACGTGCGCCACTTCGAGATCCTCTTCACCAACCTGACCGACGACGAGCATGTCGGCGGGATCCTGCTCAACGCCCGCGACGTGAGCGAGCGCAAGGAGGTCGAGGCCGAGCTCGCCCACCAGGCGTTCCACGACCCGGTCACCGGCCTCGCGAACCGCGCCATGTTCGCGGAGCAGGTCCGTCAGGCCATCGCGCGCGGCCGGCGCGACGACCGCACCCCCGCGGTCATCTTCCTCGACCTCGACGACTTCAAGACGATCAACGACTCGCTCGGCCACGCCGCCGGCGACGAGGTGCTCGTCGAGTTCGCGCGTCGCCTCGACGACAGCGTCCGCGGGGCGGACGTCGCAGCCCGCTTCGGCGGTGACGAGTTCGCCGTCCTGCTCGACGACGTCGCCGGCAGCCAGGCCGCCGCGGACGCCGCCCAGCGGATCCTCGAGCTCCTCGCGCAGCCGATGCAGGCGGGGCTGCGGCAGGTGACGCTGAGCGGGAGCATCGGCATCTCGGTCTTCAGCCCGCACGACACCCGGAGCGCCGACGAGCTCATCCGCGACGCCGACGCCGCCATGTACATCGCCAAGGGCGACGGGAAGAACGGCTACCGGCTCTTCGAGCCGGCGATGCACGAGGGCGTGCTCGCCCGCCTCGAGCTGCGCAACGACCTGCAGCGCGCGCTCGCCACGGATCAGTTCGAGCTCTACTACCAGCCGGTGGTCCGGCTCGTGGACGGCTCGATCGCGGGCGTCGAGGCGCTGCTGCGCTGGCGCCACCCCGAGAAGGGCCTCATCTCGCCCGCCGAGTTCATCCCGATCGCGGAGGAGACCGGCCTCATCATCCCGATCGGACGCTGGGTGCTCCGCGAGGGCTGCCGGCACGCGCGGCGCCTGGAGGCGCCCGACGGCCGCCCCCTGCGCATGAGCGTCAACCTCTCGCTCAAGCAGATCCAGCACTCCGACATCGTCGCCGACGTCCGCGACGCCCTCGAGGACGCCGGGCTCGCGCCGGACCGCCTCATCCTGGAGATCACGGAATCGGTGCTCATGGACGACACCGAGCTCGCCGTCGAGCGGCTGAACGACCTCAAGGCGCTCGGCGTCACGCTCGCCCTCGACGACTTCGGCACCGGCTACTCGTCGCTCAGCTACCTCAGCCGGTTCCCGGTCGACATCCTCAAGATGGACCGCTCGTTCTTGAGCGAGCACTCGACGCCGGAGTCGCACAGCCTCGCCAACGCGGTCGTGGGCCTCGGCGAGACGCTGCAGCTGGAGGTGGTGGCCGAGGGCATCGAAGCCGTGGAGCAGGCCGACACGCTCCGCGCGCTGGGCTGCCACCTCGGGCAGGGGTTCCTCTTCGCCCGGCCGCTGGACGCGGAGGCGTCGCTGGCCTTCGTGGCTGGACGGCAGCGTCCGACGGTCGATGCACCATAGCTACGAAGGGCTCGAGCGGGCCGGGGGCACGAACCGGCACGGTCTGCTCGGCCCGCTGCGCGACCGGGAGTTCCGGCTGCTCTGGGCGGGCATGTGCGTCTCGCTCCTCGGCGACGGCGCGTTCATCGTCGCGCTGGCGTGGCAGGTCTACCAGCTGAGCGACGCGCCGACGGCGATGGGCCTGGTCGGGATGGCCATGACGGTGCCGACGATCATCTTCCTGCTCGTGGGCGGCGCGCTGAGCGACCGGCTCAACCGGCGCTTCCTGATGTTGGCCGCCGACGTCGCACGCCTGCTCGCCGCCGCGGCGCTCGCGGGGCTGAGCCTCACCGGCTCGCTCGAGATCTGGCACGTGGCGGTGCTCGTCGCGGTCTACGGCACGGGCCAGGCGTTCTTCGCCCCGGCCTTCGACGCGATCGTGCCCGACCTGGTCCCCGAGGAGCAGCTCGCGCAGGCGAACGCGCTCGACCAGCTGGTCCGTCCCATCGCGCTCCGCATGATCGGCCCGGCCGTCGGCGGCGTGCTGGTGGGCGCGTTCGGGGCCGCTGCCGTGTTCGCGCTCGACGCCGTGAGCTTCGGTCTCTCCGCGCTCGCGCTCCTGCTCCTGCGCCCGCCGGCGCCCACCCGTCCCGCCGGGCAGGGCGGCGGGGTCGTCGCCGATCTCCGCGAGGGATGGCGCTTCGTGCGCGAGCGCCGGTGGCTCTGGGTCACGTTCGTGTGCGCCGCGATCGCCTACCTGCTGTTCATGGGACCGGTCGAGGTCCTCGTCCCCTACGTGGTCAAGCACGACCTGCAGGGGGCGGCCAGCGACCTTGGCCTGATCTTCGGCGCCGGGGGGCTCGCATCGATCGTCTGCGCGATGGCGCTCGGGCAGCTCGGCCTGCCGCGCCGGAGCATGACGTTCATGTACGCCGCGTGGACCGTGGCGACCGTCGCCGTCGCCGGCTACGGCCTCGGCTCCGCGGTCTGGCACCTCATGCTGGCCAGCGCCCTGTTCAACGCCCTGGAGACGGCCGGGACGATCGTCTGGATCACCGCCAAGCAGCGCCACGTGCCGTCGCACATGCTGGGCCGGGTCTCGAGCCTGGACTGGCTGATCTCGATCGGGCTCCTCCCGCTGTCGTTCGCGCTCACCGGACCGGTCAGCGCCCTCATCGGGGCGCAGACGACGCTCGTCGTGGCCGGCGTCGCCGGCGCGGCCGTCACGGTCGCGGGCCTGTTCGTCCCGGGCGTCCGCGACGTCGAACGCCAGCCGGCGCGCGACCAGGTCGGCCTGGCCGACCCGTATCCCGCCTCCGCGTAGCGGGGCGAGGCCGGGATGTCCGGCGCGGCCCATCGCGCCCGTCGCACCGGCCGGAACGGTGCATGTTTCTCGCTCGCCGAGCGGTTCGGGGATATGGTGGAGTAGGCGAGTGAGTCCAGCTCGGTCCTGCGGCGTGGCCGTGGTGCCCTCTGTGCTCTTCCATCACGAGCACCGAGGGGACGGCCGATGGCCGGAGGACCTGGGAAGGGACCGACGCGAGGCGTGGTCTTCTCGGTCTGCGGCGCCCTCGCCGTGAGCGGCGGTCTCGCGTGGGCGCTCGCCGGGAAGCGCGACGAGTTCGCGTCCGCGCTCGGCGCGGCGCCCCTCTGGCTCCTTCTCCTCGCCGCCGCGCTGCAACTCGCCGCGCTCGTCTCGCGCAGCGAGGCGTGGCACACCTCGGTCACCGCGGCGGGCGGCACCGTGAGCCGTCGTCGCCTGCACCGCGCGGCGAGCCTCGGCAATCTCGCCGGCGTCGTGAACTCCCAGGTCGCGGCGGCGGCGCGCATCGCCGTGTTGCGGCGGACGGCGCCGGTCGACGCGCCGCGGGTGCCCGCGCTGATCGCGGCCGAGGTGCCGATCCTCGGCATCGAGGGGGTGCTGGCCGCGGTCGCGTCGTTCACGCTCGTCGGTCCGCTCGGTCTCCCGTGGTGGATCCCCCTGGTCGCGCTCGCGGTGGCTGCCGCAGCGATCGCCGCCCTGCGCCGGCTGGCGGGAGGTCGCAGCGACTGCTGGCGCGGCCTGGATGCGCTGCGCAGCGTGCGCGCCGGGCGGCTGGTCCTCGGGCTGGTCCTCGTCGCCGTCTTCGCGCAGATCCTGCGGAACTGGCTGATGCTGCACGCCGTCGGCGTGGATGCGTCGGTGTTCGACGCGACCGCCGTGCTCATCGCGATGGTGACGCTGAGCCAGCTGCCCGTCGGCCCGAGCGTCGGTGCCGCGGCCGTCGTCCTCATCCTCGGCGCGAACGGCGTCGCGCTCACCGCCGCGGCAGGTGTCCTGCTCACGGTCACCGGGACCGTGGGGGCGTTGTGCTTCGCGTCGTGGGCGGTGCTCGACCGCCTTCCCCATCTCTACCGCACGGCTTCCAGGAGGCCCGCATGAAGACCCAGCAGGAGCGCCAGGAGGACAAGCGGCGCGGCAAGCTGGCCGACGTCCAGCGCCAGGTCAAGGACGGCACGCTCGTCATCCGGCAGATGACGCCCGCGGAGCGCGAGCGCAACCAGCCCCGGCCGCGCCAGCCGCGCCGCGCATGACGGCCGTGGCGGCCGCCCCCCACGCGGCGGCCCGGCCGGCGCAGTCCGCGTGCCCGGGCTGCGGTCTCGTGCTCCCGGCCGCCGGCGGCTGGGAGCGCTACGGGCGCCTGTCGCGGACGATGCCGTCGGCGCAGGAGACGCCCACCCGGCTGCGGCGCCTGATCGCCGACACGTACGCCGTGCAGCATCCGGGGGCGCGGCAGCGGCGCGCCATCCAGTCCGTCGCCGTGCATCTCATGGGGCTGTGCGTCCTGCTCGAGCGCGACGGCGAGGCACGCCGGCCGGTGCCCGAGCTGGGCCGCACGCCGCCGCCGCGGCGGCTCGTCCTGCGCTGGCTCGAGCCCCCGGTGCCCAACGGGTCGCTGACCATCGCCCACGCGCTCGGCGACGAGGACGACGACGCCCGTGCCGCCGACGTCGAGGCCTGGGCCCGCGACGTCTGGGCCGCGTGGTCGCCGCACCACGCCACCGTGCACGAGTGGCTCGGCGCGCCGCTCCCCTCCGGGGCCTAATTCATCGCGGCGGGCGCCGAGCCGTCGCGCTGGAAGCGCCGCTGGCGCAGGCGGACGATGCGGCGGGACTCCTCCGTGGGGAGCCCGACCGGGGGGCCGCGGAGCAGCCACGAGCCGTCCTCGAGCCGCAGGACGCTCTCGCGCGCGGCCAGCATGCCCAGCGCTGTGGACACCGTCGGCCGGCGCGCGCCGACCGCCTGCGCGAGCAGCCGGTGCGGCAGGCGGAGCGGCATGATCACGCCGTCCGGGGCGACCCGGCCCCAGCGTTCGGCGAGGTGCCAGAGCAGCGCGAGGATGCGCCGGTCGACGCCGTTGAGCTGGGAGATGGCCTGCGCGACCGCGAGCCGGTGCGACCGCTCCACCACGCGGTCGAAGAGCACCGCGTTGACCTCGGGGTAGTGCAGCACGGCGGCAGCGAACTGGGGCCCGAGCACCGCGAGCCGCGGGCGCTCGAGCACGGTCCACCGGACCTCCGAGCGCACCAGGCGCTCAGCCGCCAGGCTGCCCGACGACTTCAGCAGCTCGCCGGGGCCGAGGAACTCCGTCGTGACGTTGTCGCTCATCGCCAGCTCGCGCGCGACCACGCCGTCGAGCACGAGGACGCCGAGCCCGTGGGGGCCCGCGCAGTCGAGCGCGTGATCGCGCCATGTCGGTCCGGTCGGCGCGCAGAGGCGCGCGACCAGCTCGGTGCGGGCCTGCGCGAACCGCTCGGGGGACAGGAGCGCGCCCAGGTCCGGGTCGGCGTCCAGGATCGCCACCAGCCGCTCTCTCCGGCTCGTCGTCGTCGCCTCCATCGGCCGGGCGTCGAACATCACGTCCGCCCGAGCCGTCCCGCGACGCGCGTGATCTCGGCCACGCGATCGAGCGCGGCGCAGGCGCCCGCGACGGTGACCTCCCACCCCTCTCGCTCGGCGCGCTCGCGGGCGTCGAGGAGCAGGTGCAGCCCGGCCGAGTCGACGAACATCACCTCACCGACGTCGAGCACGATTCGCGCCCAGCCCGTGGCGAGCAGCTCGTCGAGCCGGGCGTGGACGTCGGGCGTCGCCGCCAAGTCGAGCTCGCCCGAGAGCGAGACGATGACGCGATCGCGGTCCGGCTGGACCGAGAGGGAGAAGCGGGAGATCTCGACAGCTGACAAACGGCTCCTTCGGAGGGAGGGAAACACTCCGCCGCCATGCATCGACCGTGAGAGTCGCGTGCCGAGCTGCTGGACCACACGAGCGCCCCTCGTCGGGCCGCCCCGCGATCGAGTGTAGTGCGCGAGGCGCTGCTCGCAAGTAGGCTCCGGCGCACCGTGAGCACGGTGCTGTTCGTCTGCCTGCACAACGCGGGCCGCTCCCAGATGAGCCAGGCGCTCTTCGAGCAGGCGGCGGGCGGCCGGCACCGCGCGCTGAGCGCCGGCAGCGTCGCCGACCCCGGTGGACGGGTCCATCCGGAGGTCGTCGAGGTCATGCGCGAGGTCGGCATCGACCTCGAGGGCCGGCGGCCGCGACGCCTGACCACCGAGCTTGCGCAGGAGGCCGACATCGTGGTGACGATGGGGTGCGGCGACGCCTGCCCCTACATCCCGGGTAAGCGCTACGTCGAGTGGGAGCTCGACGACCCGAAGGGCCGGCCCGTCGAGGAGGTCCGCGCGACGCGGGACGCGATCCGGACGCGGGTCCGCGCGCTCCTCGACGAGCTCGACAAGTAGGTACGCCGCGAGGTCATGCAGCGGACATCCGGCGGCGACCGCTGTGCGAGCATCGGGCGGACGCATGGAGATCGTCACGACGGACTACCACACGGCGGGCGAGCCGTTCCGGATCGTCCGCGCGGGTGCGCCGGACCTGCCGGGCGCGACCGTCGCCGAGCGGCGGATGCGCGCCGCGTCGTCCGAGAAGGCGGAGCGCGTGCGGCGGCTGCTCTGCCATGAGCCGCGGGGGCACGCGGACATGTACGGCGGCTTCCTCGTCCCGCCCGACGACGGCGGCGCGGACCTCGGCGTGCTCTTCTGGCACAAGGACGGCTACTCGACGGCCTGCGGTCACGGGACGATCGCGCTCGGCGCGTGGGCGGTCGAGTCGGGCCTCGTGGCCGCGCCGGCCGAGGGCGAGGTCGACGTCACGATCGACGTCCCGTCGGGCCGCGTGGTCGCCGCGGTCCGCTGCCGCGGCGGCGCGGTCGAGCGCGTCGCGTTCCGCAACGTCCCGTCGTTCGT
>OBLS010000184.1_pt1 | contig 19689 bp, 20 predicted proteins | sample 1519901 | NCBI WGS metagenome assembly OBLS01 (sample SAMEA3113585, study PRJEB22503) | soil metagenome | reverse complement strand
CGTAGCCGCCCTCGGCGGCCCAGGAGGAGCGGAAGTTGCCGCGGCACATGTGGGTGGTCACGCTCATCCCCTCCGGCCGGTCGGCAAGCGCCTCGTTGATGTGGCGGATGTAGTGCTCGTGCTGGTGCTCGGCGTCACCGCCGATCTCCGCGATGTACGCACGCTGCTTCGGATCGTTCATGTACGCGAGGCTCGTGTCGTCGAACTGGAGATACGTGCAGCCGAGCTCACCCAGCCGTCGCACCTCGTCTCGGTAGGCGCCGACCAGGTCGGCCCAGAACTCGTCGAGGTCCGAGTAGGCGTCCTCGCTGATCGCGGCCCGACCGCCGCGGTAGTGGACCATGCTCGGCGACGGGATCGTCAGCTTCGGCACGGCCGTCGTCGTCATCGATTTCAGCGCCTCGAAGGCGTCGCCGAAGATCGTCGTCGAGAGGCCGATGCGGTCGTGCACGCTGAGTGCGGCCGTCGTGAACTCGACGTCTCCCTGCTCGTTGTGAAAGGCGACCCTGATCTGCTCGTCCGCGGGATCGATGCCGTCCAGCTGGTAGATGAAGTCCATGTGCCACGACGTTCGGCGGAACTCGCCGTCGGTCGCGGACTGAAGCCCCACCTCCTCCTGCATCGCGACGATCTTTCGGATCGCCTCGTCCTCGACCCGCCGGAGATCGTCCTTCGAGATCCGCCCTGCCGCGAAGTCCTCTCGCGCCTGCAGAAGTTCCTCAGGCCTGAGCAGGCTCCCGACATGGTCGGCCCGAAACGGTGGGCTCGTCCGCTGGCTCATGTTCCTCCCTCCTCTTCGGCCATGACCTCTCGAAAGATGGTGAATGCCCCGTTCGCGGCGGGGATGCCGCAGTAGATCGCGCTCTGGAGCAGCACCTCTCCGATCTCCTCGCGCGTCAGGCCGTTCCGCCGCGCCGCTCGGATGTGCATCGCGAGCTCGTGCTCGCGGTTGAGGGCGACGAGCGCCATCAGCGTGATCGCGCTGCGCGTGCGGCGGTCGAGGCCCGGCCTCGCCCAGATCTCACCCCACGCGTAGCGCGTGATCAGATCCTGGAAGTCCTTCGTGTCCTCCGTCGTGCCCTCGACCGCGGCGTCCACGTGCTCGTCGCCGAGCACCTCGCGCCGGATCCTCATGCCCTCCTCGTGGCTCATGCGGCCTCCGGGACGGCCTCGAGGACGGCGCCGGCGAACGACTCCGGCTGCTCGACGTTCGCCAGGTGGGCCGCCTGCTCGACCACGACCAGCCTGGCCCGGGGAATGCGCTCCACGAGCAGCTCCGAATCACGCAGCGGGGCGGCGGCGTCCTCCGCGCCTGCGATCACCAGCGTGTCCGCGCGGATCTCCCCCAGCCGGCCGCGGAAGTCCCAGCCCGCGAGCGCCTCGCAACAGCCCGCGTAGCCCTCGGCCGGCGTCGAGACGAGGAGGCTGCGAAACCGAGCGACGGTCTCGGGCTCGACGTCGTCGGTGAACCACCGAGCGACCACCTCCTCGGCGATCGCCTCGAGGCCGGCGCTACGGACGGTCTCGGCCCGCTCGAGCCACTGCGCCGGCTCGCCGAATCTCGCCGACGTGCATGCCAGGATCAGGCGGTCGATGCGCTCCGGCGCCTCGGCCGCCACCCACATCGCAGTCGCGCCTCCGAGCGAGAGCCCGCAGAGCGTGACGCGCTCGAGCTCGAGCTCGTCGAGAAGACCCATGAAGTCGCGGCCGAGGTCGCCCAGCAAGTACGGGCCGGGTGGAGTTTCCGAGCCTCCGTGGCCGCGCTGGTCGAAGCGCAGGATGCGGAACCTCTCGCCCAAGTGCTCGACGTTCTGCGTCCACAGCTCCGTGCTCGTTCCGAGCGAGCTCGGCAGCGCGAGCACCGGCGCATCTGCGGCCCCGTCGAGCCGGTAGTGGAGCCTCATGTGCGAGCGACCTCCCGATAGCTCGCGAGCGCCCGATCGACGAACGCCTCGGCGGAGCCGAGATCCGGCTCGCGGCCACTCTGCTCCAGGTTCGCCTGCATCCGCTCCTCGTGCACCTCCAGTCCGTCGAGCGCTCGGCGCGCTCCGTCCACCGCGCCGCTCGTGTAGCCGAGAGCCCCGACGAGCGCCGGCCACTCCGCGTGCCATCCGCCGAACGCGCGCTCGTGCTCCTGGACGAGCGCGGCTGTCAGCACGCCTGCCTGGGCGTGCGCCTGTCGAGCGCACGCGACAGCGAGCACGCTGCCGACCGGATTGCGCTTGTGCGGCATCGCGGACGAGGCGCCGGGATTCGCCTCCGTGACCTCTCCCACTTCGCCCTGGCTCATGAGTCCGATGTCCAGCCCGATCTTTCCGGCGACGCCGGCGGTGATCGCAAGCGCCGAGCCGAGCTCGGCGATTCGCGTCCGGTTCGTGTGCCAGGGCGCGACCGGCTCCGCCAGCTCGAGCTCGCGCGCGAGCAGCCGGAGTACCTCGGAACCACTGTCACCGAGCGATGCCGATGTGCCGGAGGCACCGCCTAGCTGGACGGCGAGGCGCTCGTCGCGGATTCGGACCAGCGTTGTTCGCGCCTCGAGCACGGCGACGAGCCAGCCTGCCGCTTTGAGGCCGAACGTGACCGCCTCCGCCTGCTGCAGCAGCGTCCTCCCGATCATCGGCGTGACGCGATGGGCGTCCGCGAGCTGCGCGCACTCCTCTGCAACGGCCTCGAGGCGCTTCAGGATCAGCCCCAGCACACGGCCCGAGACGAGCATCGCCGCCGTGTCCAGGATGTCCTGGCTCGTCGCGCCGAAGTGGACGTACTCGGCGGCGCCGTCGTCCCCGACCGCCTCTCTCAGGGCACGGACGAGCGGCTCGACCGGGTTGCCCGGCGCGCGACCCTCCTCGGCGAGCGCCGAGGGGTCGAACGACTCGGGCCGGCAGGCGGCGCCGATCTCTTCCCCCGCCTCCTCGGGGATGACCCCGGCGGCCACCTCCGCACGAGCGAGCGCCGCCTCCACCTCGACCAGGGCCGCGAGCCACGCGGAGTCCCCGAGCGCGTCGCGGGCGTCGGCGGGAACGAAGAGACCGTCGAACATCTCAGACGGCGAAGAAGACCGTTTGCCCGTCGCCTTGGAGCCGCACGTCGAACTCGTAGCCGCCGTCCAGAGGCCTCGCAACGAGCGTCGAGCCATCGTCGAGGCGGGAGAGGACGGGATCACCAGCGTTGGCCTCCTCCTCGTCCGGAAAGTACATCCGCGTGAGCACTGCCCTCAGCAGACCCCGCGCGAAGACCATCAGCACCAGGTGCGGGGCATCCGCCCCGCCGACTTTTCCCGGCTTGACGGTGATGAACGAGAACCGGCCGTCGGCGTCGCACCCCGACCGGCCCCATCCGAAGTCCCCCCGGTAGCGGCCGCCCTCATCGGCCTGCCAGAGCTCGACCATCGCGTCGGGAACGGGGTCGCCGGCGCCGTCGAGCACGCGCCCGGTCACCTGGATGGCTCCGGCACTGGTGGGCTCGACGAGCTCGTGCCCCTGCGACGCGAAGAGCCCGAGCGTGAAGTACGGGCCGACTGTCTGAGACGGCGTCGTCGCGGGCATCAGCTCTCCATGGGCGTCTCGGCCGGCCCGCCGAGGACGACATCGAACCGGTAGCCGAGCGCCCACTCGGGCTCGGTCGTCTCGTAGTCGAAGCTGCACAGGAGCCGTTCGCGTGCGTCGGGATCGCGCACGGACTGGAAGATCGGGTCGAACTCGAAGAGTGGGTCCCCGGGGAAGTACATCTGCGTCACGAGCCGGTTCGTGAACGCGCGCCCGAAGAGCGAGAGATGGATGTGTGCCGGGCGCCACGCGTTGGGGTGGTTGCGCCAGGGGTACGCGCCCGGCTTCACCGTGACGAAGCTGTAGCGCCCGTCGTCGTCCGTCAGGCAGCGCCCGGCGCCCGAGAAGTTGGGGTCGAGCGGCGCTGGATGCTGGTCGACCTCGTGGAGATAGCGCCCGGCTGCGTTCGACTGCCAGATCTCGATCAGCGCCGAACGGACGGGTCGCCCCGCCGAGTCCGTCACCCGGCCGCTGATATTTATGCGTTCTCCGAGCGGCTCGCCGTCGTGCTGACGCGTGAGGTCGTGGTCGAGCTCGCCGATCGACTCATGGCCGTGCGCCGGCCCGGTGAGCTCCGACAGCGTGTGCGGGAGGATCACGAGCGGGCGCTTCGGCGCCCGCAGCTCCGTCGAGCGGTAGTCGGGGTAAAGGTACGGAGGCTGGCCGGCGTCCTGCCCGTCGGCGACGGTCTCGAACGGCTCGGCGATCGTTCGGCTCATCCCGCGACAGTCTCCTCGTTCGCCGGCTTGAGCGCCCGAAGAGCCTCGAGCTCCTCCACGGACGGGGGCTGGACGGGCCGAAGCTCGTCGGCGAGCCTGACCTTCCATCCCGTCGCCTCGCGGGCCTCCGCTGGGGTCACGTCGGGGTAGAGCGCGGTCATCGTCAGCTCTCCGCTCTCGGCGTCCGGCTCCAGCACGCCGAGGTCGGTGACGACGTACGTGACGCCGACACCTCCGTGCCGGCCGTGAGGCCGACCGAGGCTCGTGAGGAAGTCGAGCCGCTCGACGAATGCCCTCGGCGTCTGGCGGATCATCACGAAGGTCTCCTTGCACCAAGAGGCGATCTCTGGGGCGCCGCCCGCCCCGGGCAGTCGAACCTTGGGCTGCTCGTACTCGCCGATGACGGTGCTGTTCAGGTTGCCGAACCGGTCGATCTGCGCGGCGCCGAGGAAGCCGACGTCGATCCGCCCACCCTGGAGCCAGTAACTGAAGATCTCGGGCACCGAAACGACCGTGTCGGCGGTCTCGGCGAGCTCCCCGTCGCCGATCGAGAGCGGCAGCCGGCTGGGCTTCGCGCCGATCGCCCCGCTCTCGTAGATCAGGACGCAGTCCGGTGCGTGCGTGGCGCGTGCAAGGTTCGCGGCCCGGCTCGGGAGCCCGATCCCGACGAAGCAGACCGCGCCGTCCCTCAGCCTCCGGGCTGCTGCGACCGACATCATCTCGTCGGCGGTGTAGGACTCCACCGGGGTCAAACGGGGGTCGCCTCGCTCTCGCTCAGGATTCGGTGGTACTCGGCTACGTCCGAGGTGTCCAGCACGTGGGATTGCATCCAGGCGAGGAACCGGTCGCGGTCGCGGCTGACGCCGTCCCAGCTGACGTAGAACGCGTTGTCGCGGTCGTAGTAGCCGTGCGAGTACGAGGGATGCGCGCCACCGGGACACTCGCAGACGGCGGTCACCGTCCAAGCGGGCAACTGCGTCGAGCCCGGCTTCTGATCCAGCTCCTCGACGATCTCCTCGACCGTCACGATCGAGCGCTTGGCGCCGAGGACAACCTCCTTCTGCACCCCGCTGATCCCCCAGAGCTGGACGTTGCCCCTCGCATCCGCCTGCTGCGCATGGATGACTCCCACGTCGGGTCGGATGGCCGGGACGGCAGCGAGCCGCTCCTCCGTGAACGGACAGACGACCCAGCGGACGTTCGTCCGCTCCGCGAGACCGGTGCCCTCGTAGCCCCGGACGAGCCCAAACGGGAAGTTCGACGCGCCGGCCGCATACCCGGCTGCCATCCCTGCGTGGGAGTGCTCCTCGAGCTCGAGCGGCGCGGGCCAGTCGTGCTCGACGGCGTCCCGCAACCGGTGCAGTGACCCGACGCCCGGGTTGCCACCCCACGAGAAGACGAGCTTCTGCGCGCAGCCCATGCCGATGAGTTGGTCATAGACGACGTCGGGCGTCATCCGGACGAGCGTCAACCGACGCTTGCCTTGCCGGATCAGCTCGTGGCCCGCGGCATGCGGGATCAGGTGTGTAAAGCCCTCGAGCGCGACGGCATCGCCGTCGTCGACGAGCTCTCGGACCGCCTGGTCGAGCGGAACGATCTCCGCCACTCCGAGCCCCGCGACTAGAAGGGGAACGGGTGCGAACCGCTCTGGACGGTCACCCAGTGGATTTCGGTGAACTCGTTGATCGCTGCCGTGCCACCGAAGCGTCCGAATCCGCTGCCCTTGACGCCGCCGAACGGCATCTGCGGCTCGTCGCCCACAGGCTGATCGTTCACATGGACGATCCCCGACTGGATCCGCTGCGCCAGCGCCAGCCCGCGGTCGGGATCGGACGTGATGATCCCCGCCGAGAGGCCGTAGGCAGTGTCGTTGGCGCGGTCTACCGCCTGGTCGGCGTCCGCCACGATCTCGATCGACGCGACCGGCCCGAACGTCTCCTCCTGCGCGAACTCCGTGTCACGCGAAACGTTCGTGAGGAGCGTGGCCTGGTAGACCGAGCCGTCCGCCTCGCCACCGGCGAGAACCTTCGCCCCTTTCTGGACCGCCTCGTCCACCCGGCTCTTCACGGTCGAGACGGCCTCCTCGGTGATCAGCGGTCCGATGATCGTGTCCTGCTCGCCCGGATTGCCGGCCTTGAGCCCCTTCGTCTTCTCGACGAGGCGCTGGACGAAGTCGTCGGCGATCGGCTTCTCCACGATGATCCTGCGGGCTGACATGCAGATCTGACCCTGGTGGAAGAACGAGCCGAACGCGGCCGCGTCCACCGCGTACTCCAGGTCGGCGTCGCCGAGGACGACGAGCGGGTTCGACCCGCCCAGCTCGAGGAGGACGCGCGTGAGGTTCCGGCCGGCGGCCTCTGCAACCTTGCGACCCGTTTCGGTCGAGCCGGTGAAGTTGATGACCCGGACCTCCGGGTGCTCGGCGAACTCCTCGGCGATCGGCCCCGCCTCGCCGGGTGCGTGCGTGACGATGTTCAGCACGCCTTCGGGGAGCCCGGCCTCGGAGAAGATCTCAGCCCAGATGAGACCGCCCACGTACGGCGAGAGCTCCGACGGCTTGAGCACGACGGTGTTTCCGAGTGCGAGCGGAGCGGCGATCGAGCGAGCCGACAGGATCAGCGCCGCGTTCCACGGCGCGATCGCCGCGACGACTCCGACAGGGCGTCGCAGCCCCATCGCGAACGCTCCCGTGTCGGAGGGGATGATCTCGCCGGTGGACTGGTACGGAAGCGCCGCCGCCTGTCTGAAGAGACCCGGGACGAAATGCAACTGGAACATCGCCATGCCGAAGGTGGCGCCAGTCTCCCGAGTCAGCCACGAGACGACCTCCTCCCCACGCGCCTCCAGGATGTCCGCCGCCTTGAGAAAGATCTGCTGGCGAGCAGCGGGCGGAGTCTCCGACCAGGCAGGAAATGCCTCCGCGGCCGCCGCGATCGCGCGTCGCGCGTCCTCGCGGGTGCCGGCCGGAACGTTCGCCACCACGTCGCCGGTGAAGGGGTCCGAATCCTCGAACGTGTTCCCTCCCTCTGCGGCTGTCCACTCCCCACCAATGTGGAGACCGCGGACCGGGCTCTCGACTGCGCTGGCCGTCATCTCAGACTCCTCCTCGCGTTCGCAATGAGAACAACTATCCGTTTACCGAACCGCACTCTCCCATCGGTGCCGAGACCCTGTCAAGCGCCACCGACCGCGCTCGCCCGACCGCCTGAAACGCTGAGGTCGACCTCGATCGCCTCTGCGGTTTGGAGCAGCCGGGGGACGACCTCCCGGCGGAGGGCCGGCATGGTCATTCGCGTCGCATGGACCGACATGTTCAGCGCGGCGATGACCCGGCCCGAGGTGTCGCGGATCGGCACGGCGGCCGATCGCACACCCTCCTCCAGCTCCTGGTCGACCGCAGCCCAGCCGGCCTCGCGGACCTCGTCGATCCGCTTCCGGAGCGCTGGCCGGCTGCGCACGGTCATCGCCGTCAGCGGCTCGATCTCGACTCGGCCGAGGCGCTCGTCGAGCGCCTCCGGTCCGAGACCGGCAAGGAGCACCCGCCCCATCGACGTCGCATAGGCGGGGAAGCGCGTTCCGACCGCGATGATGATGGTCATGATCCGCTGCGTCGGCACGCGTGCGACGTAGACGACCTCGAGATCGTCGAGGACGGCGACGGACGAGGACTCGTTGACCTCGGAGACGAGTGCCTCCATGTGCGGCTGGGCGACCTCCGGGAGGCTGAGCGCGGAGAGATACGCGTACCCGAGCTCGAGCACGCGGGGCCGCAACGAGAACGTGTTCCCGTCCTGCCTGACGTAGCCGAGGCGGACGAGCGTCAGCAGGAAGCGCCTCGCCGCCGCGCGCGTGAGGCCGGTCGCCCGCGCGACATCGCTCAGCCGGAGCTCGGGGCTCTCGACGCCGAACGCGCGGATCACTGCCAGCCCGCGCTCGAGCGACTGGACGTAGTCCGGGTTCCGTCCGTGGGTGGTCTCCATGTGAACGGATGTTCTCATACCGAACTTCGGCACCCGTGATACTGCGCGCCGTGAGCGGGGAGACGGTTCGCGACGCGACGTTCGAGGTCCTCCGGAAGCTGGGCCTGACGACGATCTTCGGCAACCCCGGCTCCACCGAGGTGCCGTTCCTGACCGACTTCCCGGAGGACCTGCGCTTTGTGCTCGGCCTGCACGAGGGCTCGGTCGTGGGCCTCGCGACAGGTTGGGCGATCGGACGGGGAGATCCGGCCCTCGCCCTCCTCCACACCACCGCGGGCCTGGGCAATGCGGTGGGCGCGCTCGCCACTGCGCGCGTCAACCGGGCGCCGCTCGTCGTCCTCGTCGGCCAACAGGATCGCCGCCACCTCGCCTTCGAGCCATTCCTCGCCGGCAAGCTCCGCGGGCTCGGCGGCGACTATCCGGTCTGGGTCGAGGAGCCCGTTCGTGCGCAGGACGTCCCCGGCGCGATCGGCCGGGCGACGCACGAGGCCGAGACGCAGCGCGGCCCGGCTCTCGTGATCGTGCCGATGGACGACTGGGGCGCACCCGCCGAAGAGGAGCGGGAGGACGCAACGCCGGGGCGCGTCGTTCGCGCGGCCTCGGCCGATCGGGCCGCGGTGGAGGAGCTCGCCCGGTTTCTCGAGGGCGCGCAGGCACCGGCGCTCGTCGTCGGCGCGGGCACGGACGACGCCGAGTCGTGGAAAGCCCTCGTCGGCCTCGCCGAGCGGCTCGTCGCCCCGGTGTTCCAGGAGTCGTTCGGTGCGCGAGCAGGGTTCCCACAGGACCACCGGCTCTTCGCGGGCGTGCTTCCGGCGGACCGTCCGCGGCTGCGCGAGCGACTCGCACCCTTCGACGCGATCCTCGTGGTCGGCGCGCCCGCCTTCCGTCAGTCGCCGCACGCCTCCGGCCGCTTTACAGAGCCTGGGACGAGAATCGCGATCGTCGGCGACAACGCCGACGAGGTCCAGCGCAGCCCAGCCGAGCTCGCCGTGCTCGCGCCACCGGCCTCCGTGTGCAGGGCCCTCGCCAAACGTCTCCCGCAGCGGGACGCGACACCGCCGGAGCCGTACCAACCTCCGCAGGCCCCGGATCCTCCCGCTGCGGGCGAGCCGCTCCTGGCCGGACACGTGCTCGCCGCACTCGCCGAACGGCTCCCCGATGAGGCCGTTGTCGTCGAGGAAGCGCCCGTCGACCGCCCGGAGCTCCACGACCGCCTGCTCGCACGCCGGCCGCTCGGATTCCTGAGCGCGGCGATGGGCGGCCTCGGGTTCGCGCTCGCGGGGGCGACCGGCGTCCGCATGGCCCTCCCGGAACGGCCCGTGATCGCAGTCGTCGGCGACGGGTCGGCACTGTACGGCATCCAGGCCCTTTGGAGCGCCGCGCACTACGGCGTCGGGCCGCTGTTCGTGATCCTGTCGAACGGCGGGTACGCGATCATGGACCGGCTCGCGGAGCGCCAAGGCGGACGCGGGGCCTGGCCGGCTTTCGACGTCGACATCGCCGGGCTCGCGCGGGCTCAGGGCTGCGACGCAAAGCGGATCTCGGAACACGGCGAGCTCGTCCAGACGCTGGACGACGTCATTCCGACGCTCTCTCACCGGGACGAGCCGCTCCTCCTCGACGTCGTGATCGCGCCGACGCAATCGTTCGCGCCGTGAGGCGGGGAGGGCGCCCGAAAGGCGCCCTCCCCGGTCACCGAGCTACGCGACGCGGAAGCTCTTCTTCGCGCCCGGCGTCGAGGCCGACCAGTACCGGTACGTCCCTCGCCGGAGGTTCAGGGTCCACGTGCTGCGACCGCGCCCCCGAAGGCTCGTGCGCCGGTTGACGCCCGGTCCCTTGAGCACGAAGTTCCGGTTGCGCAGGTTGTCGGTCACGACGAACGTGTACGGCCCGGCCGTCAGCCGCGTTACCGACCGTCCTTCGTGGCGCAAGAGCAAACGCCGGGCCTGGACGGTGCCCTGGAGCACCAGGCCGCTCGCAATGCTGTTCGGCACGAGCTGTCGGAGATTCGGTGCGCGTGTGATCACGCCGTACTTCCGCGAATAGGCGGCGAGCTGACTCAGCTTGCCCCGGTCGATCACCGGGCTCCAGATCGGCAGCCGCGAGTTCTGCGCGCCGGCCGGGAGCATCGCCCGCATCTCGTCCGGATGTGTCTGCGCGTAGGTGAGCGACCGGTTGATCGCCCTGCGGAACCGCTCTGCAAGCGCCGGATTACGGGACCGCCAGCTCTGGCGCGCCGCGTAGCCGCCGATCGGCCAGTAGCGCCCGAGCACGGGGCCGGGGGCCATGACGATCCGGGCGTTGTCGATGTTCAGGCCCTGCGAGAGGAACGGCTCGGGGACCCAGATCGCATCGACCTGGCCGTTGTTCAGCGCCGACCTCATCTGCGGGAACGGGATCGCCGTCAGCCGGAACGAGTTCGGCCTGACGCCCTGCTTCTCGAGCGCGGCCTTGATCATCACCTCGCCGACGCCCTTGAGCGCGTTGACCGCAATCGTCTTCCCGGCCAGGTCGCGCGAGTTGCGGATCGAGCTATTGCCCTTGACGAGGATGTTCTGCCAGTTGTCGGCCTGCCCGACCCCTTCAACCTCACTCGCCGCGACGAGCGTCATCGGGATGTTGTTCGTGACGGCGATGAACATCGGCACGAAGCCCAGGTAGCCGATGTCGCCGTTGTTGTTCGCCATCGCGAGAACGACGTCGTTGCCGCTCTGCAGGGTCGTCTTCTTGATCTCGATCCCCTGCTGCGCGAAGAACCCCTTCCGGATGCCGATGTCCAGCGGGAACCCATTGGCGATCGGCAGGGTCACGACCCTCACCTCGGTGGTCTGGACCGGTGCGCTCGCGGCGGCGCCGCCGAAGACCGCCAAGGCGGCGATGGCGGCTGCGACCGACGCCAGGAACAAGACGCGTGCACGACGACCGCGCGCCGCTCTGCTCATGCTCGACCTCCCTTTCGAATGAACAGCTCCCACGTGCTAACCCCCTTCTCGAACGGCCTCGAGCACCGGCTCGTCCGCTTCAGTTTCGTCCTCCTGCTCCCGCTTGATCAGGCGGTAGACGCGGCCGCGAAGGTGCGTGAAGTCCGGAAGCTCCTTCGTCCTGATCTGGTCCCGCGGAAAGGGCAGGTCGACGCCGATGATTTCCTTCACTTCCGTTGGTGCATGGGTGAGAACCACGACGCGGTCCGACAGGTAGACGGACTCGTCGATGTCGTGGGTGACGAACACGATGGTCACGGCAAACTCCTCCTGCACGCGCAGGACGAGGTCCTCGAGATCGCCGCGCGTCTGCGCGTCGACCGAGGCGAACGGCTCGTCCATCAGCAGGATCGACGGCTGGTAGGCGAGCGCCCTCGCGATCGCGACTCGCTGCTGCATGCCGCCGGAGAGCTGCCAGGGATAGTGGTCGATGAAGCGCGTCAGCCCGACGGCCTCGAGCGCCTCCTCCACCAGCGCCCTCCGCTCACGTCGGCCGAGGGACTTGTGGCGCAGGGGCAGGAGGACGTTCTTGCGGACCGACAGCCACGGCATGAGCGACCGCCCGTACTCCTGAAAGACAAAGCCCATCTCCTCCGGGGGCCCGGTCACACGCTTGCCGCGGAGGACTACCTCGCCGCTGCTCGGGCGCAGGAGCCCGCCGACGCACTTCAGCAGAGTGGTCTTGCCGCAGCCGGACGGGCCGACGACGCAGACGAACTCCCGGTCGGCCACTGTGAAGGACACGTTCTCGATCGCCCTGGTCGCCTTGGCGCCCGCGCCGTAGGTCTTGCCGACCTGCCTGATCTCGAGCACAGGAGCGCCGTTCTGGGTCACTGCGCCGCCACCGCCCGCCAGCCTCGGTGCCAGCGCAGCACCCGCCGCTCGATCTGCAGGAGCAGCAGGTTCAGCAGGTACCCGAGCAGCCCGATCAGGACGATCGTGGCCCACATCGGTACGAGCTGGAAGGTGTTCTTCGAGATCAACAGGACGTACCCGACGCCGCTCGTGCTCGAGAAGTACTCGGTCAAGACCATCATGATCACCGCGAGGGGGAGGCTCGTGCGCATCCCAGCGAAGATCTGCGGCAGGGCGGCGGGCAGAACGATGCTCCGAACCCGCTCCAGGCGCCCCATTCCGTACGAGCGGGCCGTGTCGATCAGGGTCGGGTCGATGCCGCGGACGCCGTCGATGGTGTTCAGCAGGATCGGAAAAAGGCAGACGAACGCGATGAACGCGACCTTCTGACGATTCCCGATCGAGTGGAGGAGCACGATCGAGATCGGGATCAGCGCCGGCGGCGGCATCGCCCGCCACCACTCGATGTGCGGCATCGCCATCATTCGCCCCCGCCGCGAAAGGCCGAGCGGAATCCCGAGGATGACCCCCACGGCGACCGCGATCAGGAACCCGAGCACGATTCTCGTCAGGCTCGGCACGAGGTGCAGCTCCACCTGGGAGAAGAGCCACATCTCCCGGAACTCGACGAGGATGGTCGACAGGCGCGGGAACATCGGATCGTTGGCGCGCGTCGTCCACACCTGCCACGCGGCCAGAATGGCTATCGGCACCGCGATCTCCGCCGCGATCGCACCGGCTTGGTAGAGCCTCCGGGAGGTCATGTGCTTGCCGCCCGCTGAGAGGGATGCCAGCGCAGGGCCCACCGCTCGATCGCCGCGAAGACGACATAGATCGCGAGGCCGAGGAAGCCTGTGGCGAGCGCCAGCGCGTACACCTGAACCGTGAGCCCGAACGACTCGGCGACGTTCATGAGCGCGCCGAGGCCCGGGATGCCCATGAACAGCTCCGCCGTGAACGCAAGAATCAAGGCGACGGACGACGAGATGCGCAGCCCCGTGGCGATGTAGGGCACGGCGCTCGGCAGCTTGATGCGATAGAGACGCTCGACGCGGCCCATTCCGAAGGATCGGGCGGTGTCGAGCGCGACAGGGTCGACGTCGCGGACCCCGTACATCGTCTGGACGAGCAACGGCCAGAACGCGCCGAAGGCGGCGAGGAAGATCTCACTCTTCAGCGTGGTCCCGAGCGTCAGGAAGAGCAGCGGGATCAGCGCCGCCGAGGGAATCGGACGCAGGAACTCGACCGGGATCCGAAAGGCCCTGGAGGCGAACTGGCTCGACCCGAGCACGATTCCGATCGGAACCGCGAGCGCGATTGCGATACCGAGACCAAGAGCCCATCCCCTCACGGTCTGGCCGAACGCGGTCCAGAAGGCCCGGGTGTGCATCATCGACCAGAGCTCCTGGAACGTGGTCGTCATCGCCGGGAGGTCCTGCTCCGAGATCAGGCCCGACGTCGAGGCGTACTGCCACAGCGCCAGGAACGCGGCGATCGAGACTGCGCCGAGAAAGATCGGCGTCAAGCGTGCGAAGACGGGGCCTAGCGTCGCTCGAACTCCCGAGACCGAGCGTGCCGACGCTACGTCCGCAGCAGACACGGGGTAGTCCTAACAGGTTTCCGAGGGCAATGTGCGCAACCCGAGCCGTTGTTCGCATGGAGAACAAAGGCCCCGGCTGATGCGCGTCGGCCTGCTCGAGCGCTGAGGCATTTCAACCGGCCGGCAGGCAGCCCGGCACGAGCCGCGCTACCGGCGAGCGACATCTGACGGTACCGCGAGTACCTCCATCAAAGAGGGTCGGTCACGCATGTTTGCCCGTGCCAGAGTGAGGAAGACCTCGGAAGTGGCTGCGGCAGACGGCGGCCGGATCCGGACTCGTTCTTTCGTTTTCCGCTCGGTGATCGGAGGCAGCGTATGCGCGCAACACTGATGTACGGAGCCGGTGATGTCCGGGTCGAGGAGGTTCCGGACGCGCGGCTGATCGAGCCGACGGACGTTCTCGTACGGGTCACACACGCCGCGATCTGCGGCAGCGACCTGTGGCCGTACAAGTCGATGCCGCACGACGACGCCGGCCGCCGGATGGGGCACGAGTTCATCGGCGTCGTCGACGCCGTCGGCTCCGACGTCGCGACGATCAAGGCCGGCGATCTCGTGGTTTCGCCGTTCCTCTGGTCGGACGGCAGCTGCGTCTTCTGCCGGGAGGGGCTGCAGAGCGAGTGTCTGCACGGCGGCAGGTACGGCTCCGCGGACGTCGACGGCGGCCAAGGCGAGGCGGTGCGCGTCCCGCAGGCGGACGGCACGCTGGTTGTGCTGCCGGTCGGTGAGGACGACCAGCTGATGCCGTCGCTGCTCACGCTCACCGACGTCATGGGGACGGGCCACCATGCCGCCCTCACGGCAAACGTCGGACCCGGCAAAACGGTCGCCATCGTGGGAGACGGCGCCGTGGGGCTCTGCGGTGTGATCGCATCGAAGCGCCTCGGCGCCGAACAGATCATCCTGCTAGGCAGCAACCCGGAGCGGATTGCGCTCGGGCAGGAGTTCGGCGCCACCGACGTCGTGCGCGAACGGGGCGAGGAAGCAGTCGAGCGCGTCCGCGAACTGACGCAGTACGGCGCACATTCGGTCCTCGAGTGCGTCGGCCTCGAGCAGGCTGTCGAGACCGCACTTGCGATCGCCCGTCCGGGCGGTGCGATCGGCCGCGTCGGCGTCCCCGAGCACGACACGACACCGACCGGTGTTGCGTTCTGGAAGAACGCGTCGATGGCCGGTGGCCCTGCGCCGGTGCGTGCCTACATCGAGGAGTTGCTCCCGGACGTCCTCGAGGGGCGGATCGAGCCGGGTCGTGTCTTCGACCGCACCGGGTCGATCGAGGACGTACCGGACGGCTACCGCGCGATGAACGACCGCGAAGTCCTGAAGTTCCAGATCAAGCCGTAGGTGACCGCATGAGCACCACAACACCAAGCCTTCCTTGACAACGGGTCGAGATGCCGATGCTCGGCCTCGGCGTCTTCCAGAGCCCGCACGAAAAATCGACGCCGGAGCGGCGAAATCGTCAACGGAGCTACTTGATGAGCGAGAGCATCTTGAACATCGGGAGGTACATCGAGATGATGATCACGCCGACCATCAGGCCCACGCCGATCATCATCAGCGGCTCGATGATCGAGGTCAGCGACTGGATCGAGGCGTCGACCTCGTCCTCGTAGAAGTCGGCGACCTTCGAGAGCATCTTCTCGAGCTCTCCGGTCTCCTCCCCGATCTTGACCATGTGCGAGACCATCGGCGGGAACACCGCGTTTTCGGACAGCGGCGTCGCGATCGGCACACCCTCGTGCACCCGCGCGCGGACGTCGGCGAGCGCCTCTTCGACGACCCAGTTGCCCGACGTCTGGCCGGTGATCTCGAGCGCCTTGATGATGTCGACGCCAGCCGCGATCAGCGTGGAGAGTGTCCGCGAGAAGCGCGCCAGGGTCACCTTGAGGACGACCTGGCCGATCTTCATCGGGATCTTGAGCTTGATCCGGTCCCAGAGCCGTCGGCCCTGCTCGGTGCGCTTGAACTTCCGGATCCCGAAGATCACCCCGCCGAGGACGGGGAAGACGATGTACCAGTTGCCGCGCAGGAAGTCGGAGAATTTGACGACCCAGGCCGTCAGGGTCGGGAGGTCGCCGCCGAGCTGCGCGAAGATGTTCACGAAGACCGGGACGAGGAACATGAGCATCCCGATCAGGACGAGGGTGGCGAAGATCAGCACCATCGTCGGATAGATCATCGCGCCCTTGACGCGACGCTTGATCGCCGTCTCCTTCTCGATCTGGAAGGCGACGCGGTCGAGCACCTGGTCGAGGATTCCCGCGGCCTCCCCAGCCTCGACCATCGCGACGTAGAGCCGGCTGAAGACCTTCGGGTGGCGCCCCATCGCCTCCGAGAGCAAGAGGCCGCCCTCGACGTCCGCGCGGAGCTCCTTGACGATCGCGGACAGGTACTTGTCGTCGGTCTGCTCCTCGAGGATGACGAGGGCGCCAACGACCGAGAGGCCCGCGTCGATCATCGTCGCGAACTGGCGCGAGAAGATCTGGAGCGACTTCGGCTTGATCTTCTTGAAGACGGTGGCGACGCTCTGCTCGCCGCTCGCGGGCAGCTCTACGAGGTTCTGAGCCAGCAGCCCGCGCACGCGCAACTGCTCACGGGCAGCGTCGCGATCCGGGGCATGGATGTTCCCGCTGAGTTCGATTCCCTGCGCGTTGATCGCGCTGTAGGTGTACGCCGCCATACTCGCTCGCTATCGGCCTCTTCGGACTCGTTCCTTAGCCGGTCGACTGGTCGAAGCTGGACGCCTGCCTCACGTAGACGCGGGCCTGGTCGGCGTCGTCGCGGACGACGATGGTCACCTGCTTGACGGGCCGCCCGTTGACCGGTGTCGTCTCGACGATGTAGGTGTTGATCCGGTAGGGCTTCCCGTCGGCTCCGGTCGCCTGGCGCGTGGCGGCGCACTCGTTGGGGTACGAGGGGCCGGCGCCGCAACTCGGAGCCGTGATCTGCGTCGAGCTGTACGCCGGGTCGGTCGTGTACGGCGCGGTGGCGGGGATCGTGGCCGAGGCGAGGCGAATCGACTCGTACTCGATCGCCCGGAACAGCTCCATCTGCTGGTCGGCGAGGACGGACGCAGTCGTGATCCGACTCGCCCTGTTGAGCGTGATGATCCCGGCGTTGAACGAGGCCACGATCGCGAGGATCCCGATGTTCAGGATCACCATCGCCATCAGCAGCTCGATCAGCCCGAAGCCACTCTGGTCCGCGCGTAGCCGCTTCCGCACAACAGCCCTATCGGCAGCGGCCGCGGAGGCCTTTATCCGACGTACCGCAGGACATAGGTCGTGCCGTCCGCGGTGTTCATCAGCGTGACCGGCTTTCCGCCCTTTGTCAGGGTGATCGTGGGCGCGCCGTTCGCGTAGCCGCCGCCGACGATGCCGACCCTGGCCGTCCCCCGCTTGAGGGACACGAGCCGGAAGATCGGATCGTCCTCCGGGAACGAGCCGCCCGGGGAGACTCCGTGTCGAGTGCCGTTCACGGCGATCGTGACCGTGTTCGAGACCGGCTGCCGGGTCGGCTGTGGCGCCAGGGTCGCGCCGCCGCTCGCCTGCTTCGGCTGCTCGGTCTGCTCGGTCTTCGGGGCGTCGTCGGTCGGCGCGCTCGGCGCCGGGGTCTGGCCGGTTGGGTCGTCGGTCACCTGGGGAACGAAGGGGTCCTTGCTCTCGAACCGGTCGAAGGTGACGAGCTGGCCGTCGGACGGGACCGGAGCCGGGTCCGAGTCCACGAGCGAGGGCGAGCCCGTCGGCGCCGCGGCGGGAGTGGCGGAAGCAGGAGCCCCCGGCGTCGCGGGTGCCGGCGCAGCCGGAGCCGGCGGCGGCGTCGCGGCCGGCTCGGAAGCGGTAGTGGACGACCCGCCGAACATGCCCAGGATCTTCGGCGCCTGGAGGAACAGCACGCCGACGAGGACGAGCCCGAGCACGCCGGCGATGATTTTCTGGCGCTTGGCCTTGGCCTTGGGGTCGAAGGGCTTGGCCATCTAGGAGGCTCCGGCGGCGCTTGCGCCTGCGGGCGGCGCCGCGGCGGGGGGTTGGGGTGCAGGAGGCTGGGCGGCAGGAGGCTGGGCGGCGGGCGGCTGGGCGGCAGGAGGCTGGGCGGCGGGCGGCTGGGCGGTCGGCGGCGGCGCAGCAGGCGGCGTCGCCGCTCCGGTGCCGTAGACGTAGGCGTCCACGCCGAGCGTCGCCCTGATCTGCGGGAAGCCCTGCTCGCTCTCGACGAAGCTCAGCGTTCTCACGGTGAAGAGCCGTCCGGTCGCGCGGAGCCGCCCGTTGTGCACGGAGACGAGTGTCCGAACGCGGTAGAGGAAGTCGGAGAGCTCGAAGAAGCTGCCGTCGAAAATCACGTCGATCGGCTGCCTGAGGTACCCGCCGGCGTCAGCGCTGTCGCCCGGCGTGATCGAGTCGAAGCGGATCCCGGTGTCGCGGGCGATCCTGTTCAGCTCGAGCAGCACGCCAGGCATGTCGGGCTTGCCCGGCATTGCCTTGGTGACGCGGAACAGGTCCGCGGCGCGGATCGGCTCGGCCTTGGGAGCCGAGCGGAGCGCGAGCCGGCGGTTCTGGATTTCCGTCTCGGTGGCCTCGATCTGGACCGCCAGGTCCGCGCTCGCCGATCGCTTCGGCGAGATGACGACGAAGTAGCCGAGGGCGCCGACGACCAGGAGGGCGACGACCACGAGCGCGATCGCAGCAGGCTTCGGGATGCGCTGCTTCGTCACGACGTCACCTGCGCCTTCCGGAGGCCCGCGCTGATCGCGAACTTGACGATCGGCCGCTTGCCCTGGTTCTCGACGATGCTCGAGCCGAGCTTGACGTTCTCGAGGTGCGGGATCACGGAGAGGCGCGCCAGGAGCCGCGCGACGCCGTCGTGGGAGTACGTGTAGCCGGTGATCGAGAATGCGCCGACAGGCTGTGCAGGCGTCTGGCCGGGCGGTGGCGCAGGGGTCGCCGCGGCCGCCGGATCCGGGCCGTTTGTGCTCATGGTCTCGAGCCACACGTCATCCGGGAGCACGAGCGAGACCTCGCGGAGGACACGATCCCACGCGATCCGCTTCCCGAGCGCGGCGCCGAGCACGGTCAGGCGTGCGTCCTTCTCGGCGACGAGGGCCGACTGGGAGGTGTCGGGCGCCTCGGGCGGCGGGATCGCCATGAGCTCGGCCTTCGCGCCGTCGAGCTGAGCCTGCTTGTCGGAGACGCCGGAGCTGGCCATCATGAACCAGCCGCACAGGAGGGCGGTGAGGAGCACCGAGCCGAGGACGGCCGTCAGCAGGACGGCGGCCGGCTGGCGCCGTGCGCGGCCCTCGTCCCTCGGGAGCAGGTTGACGGCACGCATCAGTGGCCCTTCCGGTGATGCTCCCCCGCCTCCGGGGGTCGATGAGCGAGGCAGGCAAGGACGCAGGGAGCCTCGATGCTGGTCAGCATCGGGGCGACTGAGGACGCCGCATGGCGCGGCTCAGCGGCCGCCGGGGGTGATGGGTTCATCGCCGGGAGGGCCACTAACTCTCGATTCCCAGGCCGATCGCGGCCGCGAAAGAGCCGAGCGGCTGCTCGCGGTCGACCTTCTTCCCGATCTTCACGTTCGCGAGGGGATCTCCCACGCGGACGCGGACACCGATCAGCTTGGCGAGTTCGGCGGCGAACCCCGGAAGGTGCGCCGTGCCGCCGGTCAGGACGATCTCGCCGATGCCCAGAGAGCCCGGCTGCGATTGGTAGAACTGGAGCGAGGAGACGAGCTCCCGGGCAAAGGTGTGTAGTGCCTGGACGACCGCCTCGCGAACCTTGTCGGCCTGCTCGCTGGTGAGCCCAGCGGGAATCGACGGCTCGGCGAGCGACAGCGAGAGCTTGATCGGCTCTGCCTCGGACGGCGCGAGGTCGAGCGCCCGGGCGATGCCCGTGTTGAGCGACGCGCCGCCCCAGTCGAGGACGCGCGTGAACTGACAAGCCTTGCCGTCGGAGACGGCGAAGGTCGTCCGGTCGTGGCCGACGCTCACCACCACGAGCGCCGAGTTTCCGG
>OBLS010000183.1_pt1 | contig 19693 bp, 19 predicted proteins | sample 1519901 | NCBI WGS metagenome assembly OBLS01 (sample SAMEA3113585, study PRJEB22503) | soil metagenome | reverse complement strand
TCGGCGGTCGCGACCCAGCCGGCGACCGCCGCGACGTCCTCGGTCGAGCCGTTCCGAAGCACGTTCTCGAGCAGGATCCGCAGCGTGTAGGGCAGCCGCGCCACGTCCCACTGCGACTGCAGCGCGTCCAGCCGGTGAATCTCGTAGCTGCGGGCACCGACGTCGAGGGTGGAGCGCGCTGCGAGCTCGTCGGCCATCACTCGAATCTATCGAACCGCTACGGGAAGGGGCCGATCCGGACCTGTCGGGTTCCCCGCTCCGACGTGTCCCGTTTCAGGCGAGCTTCGGCTGCAGCTCCTGCTCCCAGAAGCGGAAGAAGCCCTCCTGATCGGGGCCGACCTGGTGGAGCGCGATCCGGTCGAAGCCGGCCTCCTGCCATTTCCCGATCTCCGCGAGCACGGGCTCGGGATCCGGGCCGCAGGGCAGGCTCCCGGCCGCCATCTCCTTCGTGACGCTCTCGGCAGCCGCGTCGAAGTCGGACGGGCGCGGCAGCTCCTGGTTGATCGTGCCGCCGAGGCCGGTGTGGCGCCAGAGCCGGAATGCCGTCTCCTTCGCCTCCTCCTCGTCCTCGGCCCAACAGAGCCGCACCTGGCCGTAGAGCGAACCGTCGCCGCCGGCGTCCCGGTAGGCCGAGACGATCTCCTCGTCCGGCGAGGTGTTCACGAGCGCGTCGCCGAGTCTGCCCGCCAGTTCCGCGGCGTTGGGCTTCGCTGCCGCGACCGCGATCGGGATCGGCTGCTCGGGCAGGGTGTACAGCCTTGCGTGGTCGACCGTGTAGTGCTTGCCGCGGTGGGTCTGCTCGCCGCCCTGCCAGAGCAGGCGGATCACCTCGATCGCCTCCTCGAGCATCTCGATCCGCTCGTCCGGGGCCGGCCAGCGGGAGCCGGTGACGTGCTCGTTCAGGTTCTCGCCGGTCCCGAGGCCGAGCGTGAACCGGCCCGGCAGCATCGCTCCCACCGTCGCCGCCGCGTGGGCGACGATCGCCGGGTGCGTCCGGATCATCGGGCAGGTGACGCCCGTGGCAAGCTCGATCTGCTCCGTTGCGCCCGCGATCCCGCCGAGGACGCTCCAGACGAACGGGCTGTGCCCCTGCGCGTCGATCCAGGGGTGGAAGTGGTCGGAGATCATGGCGAAGGAGAAGCCGAGCTCCTCCGCGCGCGCCCCGTTGCGGACGAGGTCGAGCGGTTGGTGCTCCTCGGCCGAGAGCCAGTAGCCGAACTCGGTCATGCCGCGCTTGGTACCGCACGCGCGGCGCGGCGAAACGCGGCTAGCGGAGCCGGCTGCGGGAGATTACGAGCGGCCGCCCGGCGTTACCGGCCCGATCGACCGCCGTGATCGACACCGGCCCCACGACCTGCGAGCGCGCCAACCGCACCGTCGGCTTGCGCACCGTCAGCGTCCGCGCGCCGACCTTGACCCGGTAGCCGCTCAGGCCGCCGCCGTCGCGCACGGTCGGCCACGCGAGCACGATCGCCTTCGTCAGCCGCCGCACCGTGAAGCGGACGATTGCGGGCGGGCGCACCGTGTCGCGGACGAGCCGCCCGCTCTCGTCGATCATGCCCAGGTCGGGCTGAAAGCGCGCTGCGGTCGCCACACCGAGTCGGCCCACCTGATCTGCTGCGCGCACCGAGTAGCGCGTCGTCGTCCCGTTCACCGGTAGGAGCACTGACGTCGCCGTCACCTGCCGGAGGAACTCCCCATCCTCGTAGACGCGGTAGACGACGGGGCCGACGTCGTCCGTCGCCGGCTGCCAGGAGACGCGCACGAAGCTGCGCGGGTCGTCGGCGACCACCAGCTCGGTCGGGGTCGTCGGCGGTGTCCGGTCGGGCGAGTCGAGGCGCTCCAGGAACGTCGAGTCCTGGACGTCCGTCCACGAGCCGCTGTGGCCGTAGTAGTCGTTGCGGCCGAGGTCGAGCACGTGCGCGTCGAGCGGCTCCCCGCTCAGCTCCGCGCCCATCAGATCGAGCGGGCCGTCGCAGACGTGGCCGCTCTGGCACGCGGTCGGCGCCGAGCGCTGGACCGCGCCGAGCACGTGGATCAGCTCGTGCAGGGCAGTGACCGGGCGCAGGTCGTCGCCTTGGTCGGCGAAGCAGGAGTCGAGGTAGACGACCGCCATGCCAGGCCCGAACCCGCTTGGAGGGGCGCCCTGCCCGCACACACGCGAGTTGCCCGACTGGCCGGTCGAGCCGTCGAAGTAGACGAGATACACCTTCTCCGCCTCGTTGAACCCGTCCAGCGTGAGCTGCCGGCGGATCTGGCTGAAGGCGCTGTTGATCCCGCCCGTCGGCTGCGTCAGCTGCACGTTCGAGATGTCGAGCGTGCCGAATGCGCTCGCGCAGGCGGGAGCCGGGAAGAGGTCGAAGCGCGGCGTTCTCGTTCCGTCCTCGCGACGCCACCAGGCGTCGAAGGCGGCCGTGTCGCCGGCAATGCGGGGCGCAAGCTCCGCAAAGCGGTCCGGAGCACCCGGTGCGCGGGCGTAGACGACGTGGATCGCGTAGGCAGGCGTCGCATCCGGCGCACGATCTGCCGCGGAGGAGCCCGTACCGCACCACGGGATCGGGGTCGACGCATGGGCGGGCGCGATCGCTCCCAGTGCGCCGATACCAAGCAGGACGAAGGCCGCCGGCACCGTGAGCCCGAGCTTCACGCGCGACACGCTAGCGGTCGGAGGTAAAGCCCCGGTAAGAGCCTCAGCTTCGGAGGCGTGCAAGCGCGCGTTCCGTCCAAGTCGGGCGGGCCGGATCGAAGTGGCCGGTGACCGCCTCGCGGTACGGCCTCGCAATGCGGCGGTAGTACGTGCCGAAGCCCTCTTCGCGCAGCGGCCGCCAGTCCTCGCCGTAGGGGACGAGCACGTGCTCGCGGCCGACGCTCCGGGCCGAGAGCAGGAAGGCGAGCCCCATCCCGGAGGACACCTCGAGCAGCGAGCGCCGTTCGCGCGCCGCCTCCCGCTGCAGGCCGCGGTAGAGCGACGCGAGCTGGCTTGGCGACGGCAGCTCGCCGGCGCTCGAGCGCAGCTCCGCGAGTGACGCGCGGAGGTCGGCGAGCTCGAGCGGCGGCAGGTCGACCAGGCGCGCCGTCGTGCCGGAGGTGCCCTCGAGCGCGCCGAGCAGATCGTCGACTGTGCCGAGCTCCGCCTCCTGGGCGAGCACGCCTGCCCGCTTCAGCTCGCCGACGAGCGCCTGCAGGTAGATGCGGGAGCCGCGCGAGACATCGGAGGCCGCGGCGAGCAGCCAGAGCGGCGAGAAGCCGAAGGCGGCAATCGAGCCGAACTCGACGACGTTGCCGGCAGTCTTCCGCTTCATCAGCTCGCCCGCGTCGGGCTCCGCCTCCGCCGCCTTCCGCTCGACGTCACCGACGAGCTCGATCGCGATCCGAAGCATGTTCTTGGCCGTGGCTTCGTACAGCCGCGAGCGCCGCGCGAAGCGCGGCAGCACGACCTCGGCCGTCTCGTGGACGAGGCCGCCGGCCACGCCGACGAGGGCGCGAACGAGGCGCTCGGGCACGGAGGCGAGGAAGGAGCCGGTGCGCCTCAAGGCTACGATGATCACATGGCAGAACAGATGCTGCTCGAGTCGCTCCTGCGCGATTCCTTCCCCGACGCCAGCGAACTCGCGGTCGAGGACCGCACCGGCGGCGGCGACCACTTTCAGGTGACGATCGCGAGCGCCCGCTTCGAAGGGCTCTCGCTCGTCGAGCAGCACCGGCTCGTCTACGAGGCGCTCGCGGCGCCGCTGGGCGACGGGTCGATCCACGAGCTCCGGATCAAGACAAAGGGAGGACCGAGATGAGCGAGCTGAGTGAGCAGATCAAGGACGTGATCGAGAACGAGCCGGTGACCCTGTTCATGAAGGGCACGCCGCAGCTCGTCATGTGCGGCAACTCCGACCGCGCGCTGCGCGCGCTCCGCGCGGCCGGTGCTCCAGTGACCGCCGTTGACGTCCTCCCCGACCCGCAGATCCGCCAGGAGCTCTCGACTCTCTCCGGCTGGCCGACGATCCCGCAGGTGTTCATCAAGGGCGAGCTGATCGGCGGCGCGGACATCGTCGAGGAGATGCACGCGAGCGGGGAGCTCGAACGGAAGCTCGACGAGGCACTCGGCACCGAGCGCGAGGCGGCCGAGCGCACCGCCGTCCTCGCGTGAGCGAGACGCTCCCCGATCCGGTTCCGCCTGTGCCGCCGCCCGATCCGAGGCCCGATCCGCTGCCGCCGCGGCCGCCGGATCCGGACTCCTAGATCCGGAAGAGCGCCGCAACGGAGGCTTAACGAGCTTCACACCGCGGGTCAACACCCGCCGGATACAACCCAGCCCGTGACCCGCACGAAGCTCACGCGCGCTGCTGCGCTGGCACTCGTCGGCGTCGCCGGCGGCCTCGTCGCGCTCGGCGCCGTCGCGCTGACAACGGACCTCGGCGGCGGGACGACGACGATCGTGCGCACGTCGGCGGCGCCACCGATCGCGGCGCCGGTCGTAGCCGACGATCGGCTCAGCATCAGCGACATCTACGCCCACGCGGCGCCGGGCGTGGTGCAGATCACGTCGACGACGGGCGTCTCCGAGAATCCGACGCTCGCCCCCTTCGACCAGCAGGCGTCGCCGCAGCAGGCGCTCGGGTCGGGCTTCGTGATCGACAAGACCGGCCACATCGTCACGAACTACCACGTGATCGAGGGCGCCGACGCGATCGAGGTCAGCTTCTCGAACCGGGACACGCTCAGCGCGACGCTCGTCGGCAGCGACCCCTCGACGGACATCGCCGTGCTGCGAGTCCAGTCGAGCTCGCGCGGGCTGGCGCCGCTCGCGTTCGGCAACTCCGACGGCGTCCGCGTCGGCGATCCCGTCGTCGCGATCGGCAATCCGTTCGGGCTTCGCCGCACCGCCACCGCCGGCATCGTCAGCGCCGTCCAGGAGCGCACGATCACGGCGCCCAACGGATATCCGATCGACCACGTGATCCAGACAGATGCACAGATCAACAGCGGCAACTCGGGCGGGCCGCTCCTGAACGCGAAGGGTGAGGTGATCGGCGTCAACTCGCAGATCGCTCGCGCGGATGGCTCGAGCGGCAACGTCGGCATTGGCTTCGCCGTCCCCTCGAACACGGTCAAGGCCGTGGTCGCCCAGCTCGTGGCGACCGGCAAGGTCGACCGCGCCTACCTCGGCATCTCCGGCAGCACGATCACGCCGGAGCTTGCGCGCGTCTTCCGGCTACCCGTCGACGAAGGCGTGCTCGTCGAGGCCGTCGCACCGGGTAGTGCGGCCGAACGGGCCGGCCTGCGCGGCGGCACGACCGACGTCGTCGTGGCGGGCGAGAGCCACGTTCTCGGCGGCGATGTGATCGTGGCCGTCGGCGGCAAGAAGGTGAGCTCCACCGACGAGCTCCGCGACGTGCTCGCAGACCGGAAGCCTGGGCAGAAGCTCAACGTCCAGATCCACCGCGGCACGAAGATCGTCACGCTCGCGGTGAAGCTCGGCCGCCAGCCGCCCACGCAGGGCTAGCTCGCGCGTTCGAGCAGCGCCTCGTAGGCGCGGAGCTCCGCGTCGGCGGCGTTCCAGCCCCGCGCCGTCAGCGCCCGCTTCGCGTGCTCCGTCCACGGCGAGCTGCCGCGGATGCCGAGCTCGAGGCTGTCGCGGCCGCCGGAGCTGCGGACGAGGATCTGCGGCACGCTGCGCGGCAGCGGTGAGCGCGCGAAGCGCTGCTCCACTGCGCGGGCCGCCCGGTCGCGCCGGCCCGGACGTGCGTGCTCGCGCGCAAGCTGGACGAGGTCCTCGCGCAGCGACTCGAGCTCGCGGCACACAGCATCCCGCTCGGACGCGAGACGCTCCTCGAGCGCCGTGTTCCGCTGGATCGAGACGCGCATCAGCCGGATGAGCATGTCGCCGAAGTGGACCGGCTCGCCACGAGCCTCGCGTGCCTCGGCCTCGTCGAGCTGCGCGATCAGTGATCGAATCGGCGGCACAGCACGGAATCGCTGCAGCCGACTCCGCAGCCGGACGAGCGGCTCGGCCCCGAGATGCGCGTACCGCGGTACGTGCCGGAAGGCGACGACGAGCTCGACCCCCGGCTGGTCGTGCGCACAGCCGAGCGGGAAGTTCCGGACCCACCCGCCATCCGTCGCAATCCGGTCGCCGACGGGCAGCGGCAGCACCAGCGCGCTGATCGCCGCAGACGCGAGCACTGCCTGCGCCATCGTCTCGGTCGGCGTGGTGTGTGACGAGTAGGCGAGCTCGTACGAGTCCTCTTCCTGCTCCGAGACATCGGTTGCGAAGACGACGACCTCGATCGGCGCCCGCGCGAGCTCCTCGGCGAGCTCGAGTGGATCGAGCAGGCGCTCCGCGATCGTGCCGGGGAGCGTGTAGCGGTGGAGCCCACTCAGCGGCAGCTGCCAGAGCCGCTGCGGCGCGAAGACATCGTGCGGCTGGAGCCGGAGCGTGAACTCCTCCAGCTCGTCTAGCCGGTCGAGCGCGGCCATCGCTCCGGTGAGCGCGCCCGCCGATGTGCCGAAGATCCAGCCGACCCGCGGCCAGAGGGAGCTCTCGCGCAGCCGCTGGAGGAAGCCGAGCTCGAGCAGGACGCCGTTGATGCCGCCGCCGGAGAGGACGATTGCCACGTCCCGCTCGTTCATCTGCTCATTGTGTCTCTAGAGGTCCCGCCGGAGACACTCCCCATCCGTCTAACCTTGCGCGGGTGGAAGCCCAGGAGCCACGGCGCGGTGCGCTTGTCGAGGACGGGCCGCTCGAGGAGCACGCGTTCGACTGGAACGACGAAACGACCGACGACCATGCCGGGTGGTTCTGCGTGCGCACCGACCCGTTCCCCTGCCCGGCCGACGGCTGCACCTTCGTGGCGGACTTCATGACCGCCGCGCACCTCGTGCTCGTCTGGGAGGAGCGCGACGACCCGAACCTGCTCTGGCATGCCCAGCGCGCGAAGGAGGTCGGTCGGAACCCGCGCATCGTCCCGTACGAGAACGGCTTCGGGCCGAGCGCGTCCTACTACGCGTGGGAAGCGGCCGGGCGGCCCGTTCACGCGGTTCGTGCGCGATAGCTTCGGCCGCAGCCTGACGCTCGGGGTCGAGGAGGAGCTGATGCTCCTCGACCCGGAAACGCTGGCGCTCGCGCCGGGGGTGGAGCGCCTGCTGCCGCAAGACGGCCTGAAGACGGAGCTCTTCTCGTGCCTCGTGGAGACGAACACGCCGATCTGCGAGACCGCCGCGCAGGCGCGCGAGGAGCTGGGGCGGCTGCGCCGTCTCGCAGCGGAGCGGGCGGCGCACGAAGGGCTCGTGGTCGCAGCGTCGGGCTCGCACCCCTTCTCGATCCCGGAAGAGCAGCCGATCGTCCAGGAGCGGCGGTACCTGAAGATGGTCGAGGAGCTGGGGTCGATCGCGAAGGGCCAGCTCGTCTGCGGCCTCCACGTGCACGTGGGGATGGAGAGCTTCGAGACCTGTCTGGGCACGCTCGCCGCGATCACGCCCTGGCTCCCCGCCGTGCTCGAGCTCTCGGCGAACTCGCCCTACCTCGCCGGCGAGGAGACAGGCGCGCTCTCGTCCCGCTTCTCGAGGCTTCGGCAGCTGCCGCGGGGCGGTCCGCCGCCGCCGCTGGCGACTGTCGAGGAGTGGCAGGCGGCGGTCGCCGCGCACGGTGTGGATTACACGCGGGTCTGGTGGGACGCTCGCCCGCATCCGCGGCTCGGCACGCTCGAGGTCAGGATCGCCGACCAGCCGACGTCGGTCGAGCGGGCGGCCGCGCTCGCGGCGCTCGTGCAGGCGCTGTGCGCGGCACCGCGGCCACCGGGGGGTGAGCTCCTCGATGCAGTCGCGCCGGTGGCGCGCGACCTCGGCACCTGGGAGCTCGTCGAGTCGCTGCGGCAGCCGCCCGAGGCGCTGCGCCAGCTCGAGGTGGGGCGACAGGAGGGACTCGAAGCGGTCGCCGACGATCTTGTGCGACGCTCGGTCGCGGGATGAGGGGCCTCCGTGCAGCGCTGTACCCGCTCGGGCTCGTCCGGGCGAGGCTTGCCCGGCGGCGCAGCGCGGCCGTCGTCCTCGTCGTGCTCGGGGTTGCCGCCGGGGCCGCCGTCGTGCTCGGCGGCCGCGCCGGTTCGCTGGTCGCCCAGGACCGCGCGGTCACGCAGGCGGTCGAGCGGATCCCGGACGGGCAGCGCTCCGTGCGCGCGGTGTGGTTCGGCGTCCCCGGCCAGAGCGACGAGCCGTTTTCCGCGCTCGGCCGGCGCGCTCGCAGCGCCCTCGCCCGCACCGATCTCGGCCGCGCAGCATCACTCGTCCTCCTCCGCGAGACCAGCGTCGGCGGCACGTTCGCCGGCCTCGGCGGCGTCGAGACGATCGAACGCTGGGTGACCGTCCGCTCGGGACGAATGCCCCGTGTATGCACTCCCTCGCGCTGTGAGGTGCTGCGCCTCCGCGGTGCGGGGCGGTTGCCGCGGCTGGATGGCGTGCGGCTGGTGGAGGTGGGGGAGGCGGTGCTGAAGAATCGCGTCCTCTTCGGCGACTTCCTCGCCCCAACCGACAACGCACTCGCGAACGCGGAGGTCAGCCCGGCGTTCGCCCGTGCGGCCGGCTATCACCGGCCGACCCCGCCGCCGCTCTATCTCGCGAATGGGGTGGAAGCGCTCGCAGCGGCGCCGTCGCTGGCGCGCATCTATCGCAGCTACGCGTGGGTGACGCCGCTCGGTCCGGGCCGACCGCGCCTCTGGCAGATCGACGGCTTGGCCGACGCAGTCGCCCACGCCCGGTCCGAGCTGCAGGCCGTCACCTCGAGCTTCGATCTCCTCGCGCCGGTCGAGGAGCTGCGCGCGGCGGAGGAGACCAGCCGCGATGCGGGCCACCGGCTCGGCGTCGTGGGCGGAGAGGCGGCGGCGCTCCTGTTCGCGTTCGCGCTCCTCGCAGCAATGACGCTTCGTCCCGACCTGCTCGCGGCGCGGCGTCGGCTCTCCTGGTACGGCGCCCGGGGCTGGCAGCTCGCGCTCTTGACGGTGGCCGAGTCGGCGGTGATCGCGCTCGCGGGCACCGTGCTCGGCCTCGTCATCGGTGTCGCGGGCGCCGCGCTCGTCGCGGAGCGGGCCGGCCTGCCGGTCGGCACGATCCTCGGGCGCAGCGTCCTCTCGCCAGAGGGGCTCGCACTCACGATTCTCGTCGCCGCAGCGGCGACGGGCGTCCTCGTCGGCGTCGTCACCGCTCGCAGCTCGCGCCAGCGCTTCGGGCTGCTCGACGCCGCTGCCGTGGCCGCGGTCATCGTCGTCGCGCTCGAGCTCGCCCGCGGCGACGGCGACGGAGATCTCGTCCTGCTGCTGCCGGCGCTCGTCACCTTCGCCGCGGCCGTTCTCGTCGCGCGGCTGCTCCGGCCGGCGCTCCGGCTGGTCGAGCGGGCGGCGCGGGGGCGGTCGCTCGGGCTGCGCATCGCCTCGCTCAGCCTCGCCCGCAGCCCCGGCTACGCGGTCGCTGCCACCGCCTTTCTCGTGGTCAGCTTCGGCCTCGCGCTCTTCGCCGAGGCCTACCGCGCGACGCTCTCACGCGGCGAGCGAGACCAGGCTGCCCAGCGCGTCCCGCTCGACTACGTCGTGCGCGAGGACCTGCGGCGGCTGATCCCGGTCCAGGACGCGGCCACACTGGCACGGTTTCGCTCGCTGCCCGAGACGGACGTCGAGCCGGTGCTGCGGCTGACCGGCGGCGTGGGCAGGCTCGAAGGGGAGAGCGGGATCACCCTGCTCGGGTTGCCCCCATCGGCTCTGGGCGAGCTCAACGGCTGGCGCGAGAGTGAACGGCCCGCGTCGCCCACCGAGCTGGCGCGGCGTCTCGACGCTGCCGCCGCGCGCAACGGCCCGCGGGTCGGCCGCACGTTGCGCGCCCGCGTGGCGGGCGGCCCCCTTCGCCTGTTCGCCGAGATCGAGGGCCCGACCGGGCGGTTCGCTCGCGTGCCGCTCGGCGAGGCACTGCCGCGCGAAGCGCAGAACGGACGGCTCGCGGGGATCGTGCTGGAGCCCGCCACCCGCTTGCAGGAGCGAGGCGCCGACGCAGGCCAGGCCGCGACTGGATCCGTTCGGATCGAACTGCCGGACGTGCCGGGGGGCATCGCGGATTGGGCGGGGGTCGGCGGCGCCACCGTCGAAGGAACGACCGTTCGCTACACGCTCACGGACTCGGTCGCGACCCGGATCCGCCCCCGGCAGCCGACGGCGCCGCTGCCGGTGCTCGTGACGCCGCGTCTCGCTGCCGCGGCCGACGAGCGGGGCCTGCTCCCGCTGCAGGTCGCCGGCGAGCGACTGCCGGTCCGCGTGGTCGGCACCGTCCGCCGCTTCCCCGGCGTCGACGGCCAGGCCGTGATCGGGGACGGCGAGGCGTTGTCAGCGGCAGTCGACCTCCTTCGGCCGGGCAGCGGGCGCGTGAACGAAGTCTGGCTGCGGCTACGCCGCAGCGATGCGGCCGAGACTGTCGACAGGCAGCTCGCAGCGAAGCCGTTCGACGTGCTCGCGATCGACTCGCGCCACGCGCTGGAGGCCGACGCGCGCCGCGACCCGATCGCGCACGGCACGCTGCTCGCGCTCTCGGTCGCGGCGGCGGTCGCGCTGGCGCTCGCGCTCGCCGGGATCCTGCTCACCGTCCTCGGCGATCTGCGGGACGACAGCGGCGAGCTGCTCGACCTCGAGGCCCAGGGCGCCTCACCCTCGCTGCTGCGGCGAGTCGTCCGCCTGCGCGCGTTGGTCGTTGCCGGAGCCGGGCTTCTTGCCGGAGGGGTGGCCGGGATCGCGCTCGCCGCCGTCGTCACCGATCTCGTCGGGCTGACCGCGCGGGCGACGGCGCCGGAGCCGCCGCTCGTCCTCGAAGTGGACGCACTTGTCGTCGTCGCGGCCCTCGTGCTCTATGCCGTTGCTGCCACGGGGCTGATTCTCCTCGCAACGCGGCGCGCATATTCGGCGCCGGCGCCGCCGCGGGCTCAGGTGCTCGAATGAGCCCACTCGTCCAACTCGAGGACGTCTTCCGCGTCTATCCGTCGCCCGAGGGCGGTGTGGCGGCGTTGCAGGGGCTCAGCCTTGCCGTCGGCGACGGCGAGCTCTGCGTGGTGCTCGGGCCGAGCGGCTCGGGCAAGTCGACCCTGCTGCGGATCGTGGCCGGCTTCGACCGCCCGTCCGCCGGTTCCGTACGGGTCGCGGACGTCGACGTGCCAAGGCTGAGTACCGGCGCCGCCGCGCGCTTCCGCTCGCGCGCGATCGGCTACACCGACCAGCACTACTGGCGCGCGCTTGCGGGTGAGCTGACAGCCCGGGAGCTCGTCGGCGTGCAGCTCGGGCTGGCCGGTGAGCCGGCCGCTCTCCGCCACCAGCGCGCCGACGAACTGCTGGCGCGCGTGGGGCTCGGGGAGCGAGCCAATGCGCATCCACGGGAGCTCTCCGGCGGCGAACAGCAGCGGATCGCGCTCTGCGCCGCGCTGGCCGCGCGGCCCGCCCTCCTGATCGCCGACGAGCCGACGGGCGAGCTGGACGCCGCAACGGCCCGGGACGTGCTGCGTCTGATCGCCGAGCTCGTGCGCGAGTCGCGGAGCACCGCCCTCGTCGTCAGCCACGATCCCCTGTCGGCCGAGATCGCCGACCGCGTCGTCCACGTGCGCGACGGGCGCATCTCCGATGAACGCATCGCCGCCCGCACGGACGGCGCGATCGTCATTGGCCGGGGCGGTTGGCTGCGCCTGCCCGAGGACGTCCTCCGCGCCGCCGGGATCGATCGTCACGCGAGGGCCGAGCTCCGCGGCCGCCAACTCGTCCTCGAGCCGGCCGGTGAAAGTGTGACTGTGTCACAAGCTCTCCAGCGCGCTTCCGAAGCGGGCCAGGGAGCTTGTGTTACAGGAACACAAGCTCCGATCGTCGCTGTTCGGGGGCTGACGAAGCGCTTCGGAGCGACGGCGCCGATCGACCGGCTCGACGCGGACTTCGCGCCCGGCAGGATGACCGTCGTCACCGGGCCGTCCGGCTCGGGGAAGACGACGCTGCTGCTCCTCCTCGCCGGGCTCGAGCTGCCGGACGCGGGCGAGGTGCTGCTGGACGGTGTCTCACTGGGCGAGCTCGACCGCGCCGGGCGAGCCGAGGTGCGCCGGACCTCGCTCGCGTTCGTCGGCCAGACGGCGGGGTTGACTCCGTTCCTGGGCGCGCGCGAGAACGTCGAGCTGGCGCTCGAGCTCCGCGGCCTCCCGACCGCGGACGCGGTCGCCGCCCTGGACGCCGTCGGTCTCGGCGAGCACGCCGACCGGCCGGTCTCCGGCCTCTCCGCCGGCCAACGCGAGCGCGCCGCGCTCGCACGGGTGGTCGCGGTCCGCCCACGCGTCGTCGTCGCCGACGAGCCCACCGCGCGCCTCGACGCCGCGAACGCGCTTGCCCTCGGCACCCTCCTCGCCGACGTCGCCCGCACGACCGGTGCGACCGTGATCTGCGCCACCCACGACCCGCTCCTGATCGAGCAGGCAGACGCAGAGCTGTCGCTAGGATCGGGCTAGATGGCCACCGTCTCCGACACGATCCAGGTCAGCGGCGTCCGCTGCGAGCGCTGCGTCGGCCGGCTCGCCGGCACGCTCCGCCAGGTGGAGGGGATCGAGTCCGCGAACGCCAACCTGATGGGGACGGTCGCGCTCACCTGGGACGACGAGAAGACGAGCCGCGACACGATCGTCGAGGCGCTCGGGCGCGGCGGCTTTCCGGAGCTCGAGGCGGTCTAGCCGGGGAATATCTGCGACAGCTGGCGCGTTGTCCACCCCGTCAGACCGATTGTTAGGGTGGCCGGAATGAGTGAGCCCGGCGCAGCCGACCGAGAGGAAGAGGACGCCGGGCGGCGCATCGCGAACGACGCCCGGGAGCGTGTCCGCTTCGAGGAGGAAGCGCTCGGCCTCGCCGACCAGGTCTACCGAGTAGCACGCCGAATGGTCGGCACGCGGGAGGAAGCCGAAGAGCTCGTTCAGGACACGTACTCGCGAGCGTTCCGCAGCTGGAAGTCCTTCACTCCCGGCACGAACATGCGGGCCTGGCTCCTTCGGATCCTGACCAACCTGAACACAGACCGTGGCCGAAAGATCCAGCGAACACCCGACCAGCAGCCGCTCGAGGAGAGCGACTACTACCTCGCCAACCGGCTCGCTGCCGTCGAGGGCGAGCAGGCGCTCGAACAGGAGCAGGTCGTCGAGCGGCTCTCGCAGGGAGGGGTCGTGAACGCGCTCGCCGAGCTGCCGCACGACTTCCGCGACGTGGTCGTGCTCGTCGACCTGGGCGAGTTCAGCTACGCCGACGCGGCGCAGATCCTCGACATCCCGATCGGCACCGTCATGTCGCGCCTGCACCGGGGCCGCCGTATCCTCAAGAAGACGTTGGCGGAGGAGACACTGACGTGAGCGGGAGCGGCGACTGCGAGAAGTGCGAGGAGCTGCTGCAGGGCTACCTCGACCGCGACCTGACGCAGGAGGAAGTGCTCATCGCCGAAGGGCATCTCGACGGCTGCGAGTACTGCCGCCGGCGCTACCGCTTCGAGGCGCAGCTGCGCCGGTACATCCGCACCACCGCGACCGAGCGGATGCCTGCCGGGCTGATGGCGAAGCTGGCCGAGTTGCGCGGTCCGACCGCCGAAGGGCTCTCGGACTAGTCCGGCTCCTCTAGCCCGGCCCGCGGTGCGGGCCGACGATCACGACGAGCCGGTTCGGGTTCGCGCCGCCCGGCAGCGGCCGCGTGACGAAGCCGAGCTGGCGGGCGAGGCGGATGCCGACCAGCCGGCCGCCCGGTGCGTAGTAGACCGCGCTCTGCGGATAGTCGAAGCGGTCGGCGCGGCCGACCTTCTTGACCGTGTAGGCGAGCGACTGGATCTGGCTGCCGACCTGGCGCGTCCAGTTGATGTCGCCGGCGCCGTTCAGCACCTCGACCTGGATCTGCCATGGCTTCGGCAGCGACGACGCCTGCGCGACGACCGCGTCGACCGCCGGCGCAGGCGTGCCGGCGATCGCCGGCACGAGCACGAACGCCAGGAGCGCCATCAGCGCCGCCGAGAGCGCCGCCACGCCGACGAGCCGGGCGACCGGGTTGACGTCGAGCGGGCGGGGCGGCACCGGCAGTCCGGCGAGCGCGCGCGCTTCGCGGTGGCCGATCTCGAGCGCGGCTCCCAGCAGCAGCGTCGCCTCGATCGCATGGTCGGTCGAGGGGAAGCGGTAGACGCGTCCCTCCTCGAGCCATTCGACCTGGTCGCCGGTGAGCCCGGCTCGACGCGCCACCTCCTCCCGGGTCAGGCGTCGGTGCAGCCGCGCCGCGGCGAGGGCGCTGCGGTCGGGGACGATCTCGAGCGGCTGAGGTGCGGGACTGACGAGCTGCACTGACTCCTACATCGGTTCGTCAGGTGTCATCCTGAACCTCTCAGGCAGGTCGGCTGGAGTGTCGACGTCGCCGGGCTCGCCCAGGTCGTCGCACGGGACGAGCCGAGGCTCGAACATGCGCAGGCCCTCATCGGGCACGTCGGCCCACGCCTCGCGCGCCAGGAGGAGTGGGTGGCCGCGGTCGCCGCCGTAGCTGGCAGCGACGATCGGCGCGCCCGAGGCGCGCCATTCCCCGACGATCCGGTCGATGGCCGCAGGCGCGAGCGACGGACCGTCGGCGAGAACGACGACGGCCGCCTCGACTTCCGGCCGGAGCTCGGCGAGGCCGCAGCGCAACGACGCGCCGGGGCCGCGCTCCCAGTCCGGGCAGTCGACCGCGCCGTCGAGCGGGTACGCGCCGGCGACCACGACGACCTGGTCGAGATTCCGGACGTGCTCGAGCACGGCCGGAAGCAGCAGGCGTTGCTTCGGTGCGCCGAACCTCGTCGCCGCTCCCGCGGCGAGGACGACGGCCCCGATCACTAGCTCTCCTCGACGGTTGCTTTCTCGATCACGACCGGCTGTGAAGGCGGCCCGTCGCCGGTGCCCAGCGCCTCGATCGCGCTCACCGTCTCCATCCCCTGCGTCACGTTGCCGACGACTGCGTACTCGGGCGGCAGCCCTGCGTCGGGCGCCGTGACGACGAAGAACTGGCTGCCGGAGGCGCCGACCGGGTCGGCCGCCCCTTTCGCCATCGCGACGACGCCCGCGGAGTAGGTCGTGTCCGTGGGCGGCGCGTCCACCGTCTGGTAGCCGGGACCGCCGGTACCCGTGCCCGTCGGGTCGCCGCCCTGGATCACGAAGCCGGGGACGACGCGGTGGAAGGTCGTGCCGTCGTAGAAGCCAGCTTTCGCGAGAGCGACGAGCGATGCGGTCGTCTTCGGGGCCGACTTGGGGTCGAGCCTCACGGTGAAGTCGCCGCAGCTCGTCCGGAAGACGAGCTTGTAGGTCGTGCCGGGGGCCAGCGGCTCCGTCGGCGCCGTCTGGCCGCCGTCGGCTTTCGGATCGGGCGCGTCGACCGAGGCGCACGTGCCGTCGTTCGACGCGGCGCTCGTCGTGCCGGCGGCATCGGACTCGTCGTCACCGCCGCCGCAGGCCGCGAGGGCGAGCACCACGAGGAGCAGGGGAAGCAGGGGCAGAAGTCGGCGCGGCACGGACGACGATGCTAGCGAGGCAGGCGGGCAGTGGCCCGCGCTACGAGCGTCCGCGCGATCTCGACCTTGAACGCCGTGCCGGGCAGCGGCGTCGACCGGTCGAGCTCCTCGATGCCGGCCAGCAGCCAGGGCACGGGCGCGGCGCCCGCGAGCGCGATGCGGGTCTCGCCCGCGACGCGCGCGACGGCGACGCCGACGAGCGCGAACGCCCAGCGCTGCCGGTCCATCGCCTTCAGGTAGGCGCTCGCCTCCACCTCGGGCAGTTCGAGCTCGAGGATCAACTCGTCGGGCTCCAGCGTCGTCGTCGCGCGGTTGTCGTCGGTCGGCAGCCGATAGAGCTCGCTGAGCTCGAGTTCGCGCCGGTCGGTCCGGATCCTGGCGCCAAGCGCGAGCAGCGCCGCCGCCGGGTCGGACGGGTGCGCCGAGGCGCAGAAGTCGTTGGCGAAGATCGCATGCTCGCGGTGCTGCCCCCCGCGAGCGTGGCAGACGTCGCCGCCGTGGAGGCGGCACGGAAACTGCAGCCGCCAGTACCAGCAACGCGTCGCCTGGAGCAGATTGCCGCCGATCGTGCCCATGTTGCGGAGCTGCGGCGAGGCAGCGAGGCGGCAGGCCTCGCGCAGCGCGGCCGGGACCTCCTCCGAGGCCTCCAGCTCGGCCAGCGTCGCGCCCGCCCCGATCACACGGCCGCTGATCCCGTGCGGCACCGCCGCGCGAACGTCCACGAGCGTCTCCGCCGCCAGGATGCCGTCCCGCAGGAGCGGCACGAGCTCTGTCCCGCCCGCGAGCGCCTTGCCGCCGGCGAGCTCGGCGAGCGCGCTCTCGACGGAGTCAGGCTGCGCCAGCCGCAACGCGCTCCCTCTCCCGCTGTCGCTCCTCCGCCTCCCGCAGCGCGCGGAGGATCTCCTCCCGCGTGATCGGCAGCGAGGTGACGTCGGCTCCGGTCGCATCGCGGATCGCGTTTGCGATCGCCGCGGCCGTTGGCACGATCGGTGGCTCACCGAGGCCCTTCGACCCGAGGTTCGTCAGGTGCGCATCAGGCTCGTCGACGAGGTCGCAGACGATCTCGGGGACGTCGGCGATCGTCGGCAGCTTGTACGCGTCGAGCGTCTTCGTCAGCACGGTGCCAGTGTGCGGGTCGTCGAGGCGGTGCTCCGAGAATGTGTGGCCGAGTGCCTGGATGATCCCGCCCTCGATCTGGCTGCGCGCCCCGAGCGGGTTGATCACGCGACCGACGTCGTGGATGGCGACCACCTTCTCGACCCGGACCTCTCCGGTGCCCACGTCGACGGCGACCTCGGCCAGCTGCAGCCCGAAGGTGAGCACGCGCATGCCGGTCGGGTTGGGGCCGCGGGAGCCCTTGCCGAGGATCTGCCCGTTCTCGAGCAGGCCGGTGATGTCGGCCAGCGGCCAGTTGCCGCCGTCGGAGCAGACGATGCTGCCGCCGCGGAGCGACAGGGTGCGCTCGGGCCGGTCGAACCGCTGCGCCGCCAGCTCGACCACCTGCCGCGCCGCGTCGGCAGCGGCCGAGCGCACGGCCGGCCCCATCGACGGCAGCGTCGAGGAGCCGCCGGAGATCGAGGCGAACGGGCCCCGCGCCGAGTCGCCGATTTGCACCTCGACGCGGTCGAGCGGCAGGCCGAGTTCTTCGGCAGCGATCATCGCCATCGCGGTCCGGGTGCCGGTGCCGATGTCCTGCATCGCCGTGACCACGTTGGCGCGGCCGTCCGAGCCGAGCCGCACCCACGCGTAGCTCGGCGGGCCGCCGCCGCCGTACCAGATCTGGCTCGCGATGCCCATCCCGCGCTTCCACACCTCGTCCGAGCGCGCCCGCACCTCGTGCCGGCGCGCCCAGTGCGGCCCCGCCCGCCGGTAGCACTCCATCAGGCTCTTCGACGAGAACGGCCGGCCGTCCATCGGGTCGGCGTGGGCGTAGTTGCGCTTCCGCAGCTCGAGCGGGTCGACGCCGAGCTGCGCCGCCAGCTTGTCGAGCACGCACTCGAGCGACCACGTCCCCTCGACGAAGCCCGGCGCCCTGAAGGCCGCCATCGGCGGCAGGTTCAGCTGCGCCCCGTGCTCCACGGTGCGCACGTTCTCGCACGCGTAGAGGAGCTGCGTCGGCCCCGCCGTCGGCGGGAGCCAGCCCGCCCAGCCGAGCGCGCACGTGTACTCGCCTCCGAGCGCCGTCAGCGTCCCATCGGTGCGCGCTGCGGCCGTCACCCGCTGGCGCGTCGCGTTGCGGTTGCCGCCGACGACGTTCTCCTCCCGGCGCGAGAGCGCACAGCGCACCGGCCGGTGCGTCCGCCGTGCCAGCTCGGCCGCGAGCGTGATGTAGTTGCCGACCCCGTTCTTGGCGCCGAAGCCGCCGCCCATGAACTCGCAGACCACTCGTACCTTGTCCTGCGGGAGGCCGAGGTTCGCCGCCAGGTCGCGGCGGAGGCCCCAGATGTACTGGGTGGAGACGTAGACGTCGAGGCTGTCGCCGCGCCACTCGCAGACGCACTGGTGCGTCTCGAGCGGGTTGTGGTTGAGCGTCTGCGTCGAGTACTCGGCCTCGACGACCGCGTCCGCCTGAGCGAGGCCCCGTTCATAGTCGCCCCGTTCGTACCGCCTCGACTCCTGGAGCACGGAGCCGCGAGCGACGGCCTCCGCGGCGTCGAGCAGCGGCTCCAGCTCCTCCCACTCGACCTCGATCAGCTCCAGTGCGGCGCGGGCCTGGGCAAGCGTCTCGGCGGCGACGCCGGCGACGGCGGCGCTCTCGAAGTGCACCTCGCCGTCCATGCCCCAGACCTCTCCGGGGCCGACGGCGGCGAAGACCCCGGGCGCGGCCGCCGCCTTTGAGAGATCGATTCGCCGCACCTTCGCACGGGCATGCGGGCTGCGCAGAACCGCGCTCTCGAGCAGGCCCGGGAGCCGGATGTCGCCGGTATAGCGGGCCTCGCCGCGCGCCTTCTCGTAGCCGTCGAGCCGGGGCGCGTCGCGGCCGACGACGGCGCCGGGCCCCGCCGGCCACTGGTCGAGCGCGTCCTCCTCGACGAGTGTCCAGACCTCCTCGTAGCGGCCCTCGACCTCCTTCTCCGAACGGATCAGCCTTGCCAGGTGGAGATCGCCTCCTCGATCCGCGGATAGGTGCCGCAACGGCAGAGGTTGCCCGCCATCCGGTGCCTGATTTCGTCCCGCGAGGGCGCCGGCGTCTCCGCCACGAGCGCCGCGGCGGAGACGATCTGCCCCGGCGTGCAGAAGCCGCATTGGAGCGCGTCGGTGCGGACGAAGGCGTCGACCAGCGGGTGCTCTTTCAGCCCCTCGATCGTCGTCACCTCCTGCTCTCCGACCGTGTGGACGAGCGTGATGCAGCTGAGGACGGGGACGCCGTCGAGCTGGACGGTGCAGGCGCCGCAGTGGCCCTCTCCGCACGCGATCTTCGTCCCCGTCAGTCCGAAGTCGTCACGCAGTGTCTCCGCCAGGGTCTGCCCGACCGGCGCGTCGAAGGAGTGATCGTGGCCGTTGACCCGCACGCTAGGCAGGCGACGTCACCGCCGTGATGTTCGCGAGGTGGACGAGCCGGAAGGCGACTCGCGCCGCCCGCACCCGTTCTGTCTCGTCCTCCGCCTCGGGGAAGGCGCGCCAGAGGTCACGCGCAACGGTCAGCAGCTCGCGGATTCGCTCCGTGTCCTCGCGGTGGCCGTTGGCGCGCTCGTCGCACGCGTTCAGGGCCAGGCCGATCACGCCGATCGTGTCGGCCTGACGCGTCCAGAGGAGCGGCGTCGCCATCGAGAGGTACTGGTGGATGCGCGCGAAGGTGAGCGGGTGCGAGACGTCCTGGGGGCCACGCGGCGGCGTGAGCGGCAGCGCCTCCTCGCCGTCCGCGATCCGGCGGGCGCTGCCGCCGAGCATTGCGCGCAGCTGTTCGTCGTCGAGGCCGGCCATGTGGGCGGTGCGAATCGAGGCATAGAGCGAGCCCGGCTGCGTGCCGTACGGGTAGTCCGATGCGTAGAGCACCTGCTCCGGCGAGACGAGGCGGTAGAGGTCGAGCAGATCGAGCGGGCTCCAGACGGACGTGTCGAAGAAGACGCCCGGCCGGCCGGAGAAGTGGCGCGCGAGCGCAGCGAGGTCGGCGATGCCCGCGTGCGCGATGATCAGCTGGGGCTCGTACGCG
>OBLS010000182.1_pt1 | contig 19712 bp, 20 predicted proteins | sample 1519901 | NCBI WGS metagenome assembly OBLS01 (sample SAMEA3113585, study PRJEB22503) | soil metagenome | reverse complement strand
GGGCGGCGCGCCGCTCGCGAAGGAGATCGCCGAGTTCTTCCACACGATCGACATCGCCATCATGGAGGGCTACGGCCAGACCGAGTGCACGACGGCGTCGAACGTCAACATGCCGACGGGCTTCCGCTTCGGGACGGTCGGACCGGCGATCCCGGGCATCGAGGTCCGGATCGCCGGCGACGGGGAGATCCTCGTCCGCGGCCCGAACGTCTTTGCCGGGTACTACAAGGACGAGGAAGCCACGCGCGAGGTACTGGACGACGAAGGCTGGCTCCACACGGGCGACATCGGCTCGATCGACGACGGCTTCTTGACGATCACGGATCGCAAGAAGGACATCATCGTCACCGCCCAGGGCAAGAACGTGGCGCCGCAGAACATCGAGAACGAGCTCAAGGGCTCGAAGTACGTCTCGCAGGCGCTGGTAATCGGCGACCGGCGGCCCTATCTGACCGCGCTGATCACGCTCGACGAAGCCGAGACGGCCAAGCTCGGTACAGACACCCGGTTGCTGATCGAGGGCGTCGTCGACGAGTACAACCGCGACAAGGCGTCGTTCGAGCAGGTCAAGCGCTTCGCGATCCTGCCGCGTGACTTCTCCGCGGAAGAGGACGAGGTGACGCCGACGATGAAGCTCCGTCGGAAGATCGTCGCCGAGCACTTCGCCGACGAGATCGAAGCGCTCTACGCGCGCTAGTCGCTGCGACTCGCGCGTCGCCGAAAGCCGAGCGCCACTCCAAGCAGCGGGACGCCGCCAAGAGAGGCGCCGAGGATGAGTGCCTACCTGCTGCTCTCCGAAGCTGCGGACGGCGGCGGCTCACCAGCCATCGAAGCGATTCGGCTCGAGCCCGCGCACTGGTTCGTCTCCAGCGCCCGTTGGCACCCTTCGTCCCGTAGATGCGCCACCGCTCACCGGCGGCGGCCTCCACGCTCACAGACGAAGTTTCACCGCTGCCATCCGGCCGCCTGATCACGCCGGTCGCGACGCCCACCTCGCCGGTCCCGTGCCTTTGAGATACCGACTCACACGAAATCGCGTCACACCCACACGCTGGCTTGTTCTCGGTACCCTCGGCGTCGGTGAGTCACGCACACGAGGAGGCCCACGGTGCGCACGCGAGGGCGCCGACCGAGCTCAACCGACTTGCGGCCAGCGCTACCAATCACTGCCTCACCGGCTGCGTAATCGGCGAGGTCGTCGGCATGGTGATCGCGACCGCGCTCGGCTGGGGCGACGTGGCTTCGATCGCCTTGGCTGTCGCGCTCGCCTTCTTCTTCGGCTACACCCTCACCTCGCTGCCGCTGCTTCGCGCGGGTCTCGCGTTGGCGGCCATCGTGCCAATCGCCCTCGCCGCCGACACCGTCTCGATCGCGATCATGGAGCTGATCGACAACGGCTTCATGCTGCTCGTCCCGGGCGCGCTGGAAGCGGGACTCGGCGACTTCCGCTTCTGGGCTCCGCTGCTCGGCGGCTTCGTGATCGCCTGGCCGTTCGCGTTCGCCGTCAACCGCGCGATGATCCGCCGCGGCAAGGGACACGCCGTGGTACACGAGTACCACGGTCATTGACGCAAATAGACGGCTAGGCGGTCTTCGCGAAGCGCTGCACCGCTGCGAGCAGCTCCCGACTCTTCGCGGACGCCGCCTCCGGGTCACCCGAGGCCATGGCGTCGTTCACGCAGTGGTTCACATGATCGTCGAGAAGCTGGAAGGCGAGGCTCTCCAGCGCGGTCTTCACCGCTCCGACCTGAGTGAGGATGTCGATGCAGTAGCGGTCGTCCTCGACCATGCGCTCGATGCCGCGCACCTGGCCCTCGATACGGTGTAGTCGCTTCTTGAGCACTGCCTTGTCATAGCCGTGGGTCTCCATTCAGCTCACCTCCTGAGGCTGCGGAAGCGGCGCAGCCGCAGCGAGTTCGAGACGACGAAGAGGCTCGAGAACGCCATCGCGGCGGCGGCGACGATGGGATTCAGCAGCCCGGCGACTGCGAGCGGAATCGCGGCGACGTTGTATGCGAACGCCCAGAAGAGGTTGCCCTTGATCGTCGCGAGCGTCCGCCGCGCAAGTCGGATCGCGTCGGCAGCCGCGCGCAGGTCGCCGGAGACCAGCGTTAGGTCGCTCGCCTCGATTGCGACGTCCGTGCCGGTGCCGATCGCGATGCCGAGGTCGGCACGAGCCAGCGCGGGCGCGTCGTTGACGCCGTCGCCGACCATCGCGACGACCTCACCTGCCTCTTGCAGCCGGCGAACCTCGGAGACCTTGTCGGCCGGATAGACCTCGGCGCGCACGCTCTCGATCCCGACCTCCTCCGCGATCCGGAGGGCGGTCTCCTCCCGGTCGCCGGTGAGTAGGACGGGCGTCAGCCCGAGCGCGCGAAGTTGGAGGACCGCGTCCCTGCTCGTGGGCTTGACGACGTCGTGGACGACCAGAATGCCCTGAACGGCTCCGCCCCACCGGACCTCGATCGCCTCGGTGCCACGGCCGACCTCGACTTCAGTTCCGTCGACGGTCCCGACGACGCCGACGCCGGGCAAGTTGCGGAAGTTCTCGACCTGCGGCAGCGTCCCGATCTTCTTCCGTGCCGCGGCCACGACCGCCTGCCCGATCGGGTGCTCGCTGGCGGCCTCGACGGCGCCGGCGAAACGCAGGATCTCCTCTGGGGCGGCTCCGTTTTGCGAGAGCACCTCGGCGAGCTCCATCCGCCCTTCGGTGACCGTGCCCGTCTTGTCGAGCACGATCGTGCCAATCCGCCGCGTCTGCTCCAGCACCTCCGGGCCCTTGATCAGGATCCCGAGCTGTGCGCCGCGCCCAGTTCCGACCAGCAGCCCCGTGGGCGTTGCGAGGCCGAGCGCGCAGGGGCACGCGATGATCACCACGGCGACGGCGGCGGTAAAGGCGGCGCCGGCGTCACCGGTGGCGAGTAGCCAGCCGGCAAGCGTCACCAGCGAGATCGCGATCACGACCGGCACGAAGACGGCGGAGATGCGGTCGACGAGCCGCTGGATCGGGGCCTTGCCCGCCTGCGCCTCGGCGACCAGCCGGGCGATCTGAGCAAGCGCGGTATCCGCGCCGACCTTGGTCGCCCGCACGACCAGCCGCCCCCAGGTGTTCATGGTGGCTCCGGCGACCTCGGTTCCCGGCACAACCTCCACCGGGACGGACTCTCCAGTCAGCATCGACTCGTCGATCGCAGACGCGCCCTCCTCGACCACGCCGTCGGTGGCGATCTTCTCGCCCGGCCTGACGAGGAAGGCATCTCCCACCCGAAGCTCCTCGAGGGGAACAAGCACCTCCTCGCCGTTTCGCAGCAGCCGCGCTTCTTTCGCTCCGAGCTCGAGCAACGCGCGGATCGCCTCCCCCGAGCGGCGGCGGGCGCGCGCTTCGAAGTACCGGCCGAGCAGGATGAGCGTCGTGGTCACGGCGGCGACCTCGAAGTAGATGTGCTCGCCGAGCCCGCCGAGGAGCACGACGGCCGACCAGCCCCACGCGGCGAGTGTGCCGATCGAGATCAGCGTGTCCATCGTCGCCTCCAGGTGGCGCGCGTTGAGAGCGGCGACGCGGTGGAACGGCCAGCCGCTCCAGAGCACAACCGGTGTCGCGAGTGCCAGCGCAAGCCACTCCCAGCCCTCGAACTGGAGCGGCGGCAGCGCTGCGAGCAGCACGAGCGGAGCCGTCAACACGGCCGCGACGAACAGTCGCGCCCGTACTCGGCGCGTCGCGCGCTCCGAGGAGACCGCCTGCGTGGCGTCGGCTGCCGTCCGCGGGAGAGCTGCGCCGTACCCGATCGCCTCGACGGCGGAAATCAGGCCGTCGACGTCGACACGCGTCCGATCGAAAGACACCGCCGCCTGCTCGGTTGCGTAGTTGACCGCAGCCTCGACGCCGTCGAGCTTGTTCAGCTTGCGCTCGATCCGCGCCGCGCAGGCGGCGCAGGTCATCCCCTCGATCTCGAGGCGGACGCGCTCGGGCGCAGCGGTCGTCATCAGGCGGCGACCTCGTAGCCGGCTTCGTCGACGGCGGCGCGCAAAGCGGCATCGTCGAGCTCGCTCCCGGTCACACTGACCAGCTTGCTCTCCAGATCGACGGTGACGGATTCGACTCCCTCGACCCTCTGGAGCTCGTGCTTGACGGCCGCCTCGCAGTGGCCGCAATGCATGCCGCGAACTGTGTAGGTCGTCGTTTCGCTCATCTCGCGCTCCTCTGTCCGAATGCCGTAGACAATATACCCTGCCAGGGTATTCAACTGGCAGGCTGCGAACGATGCCCCGCACAGTGCTCGTTCTCTCTGCCGCTTTGGGCGTCGCGCTCGTACAGGCGGCCGCACCTGTGGCTCGCCCAGCCGCGGCGAACAGGGCCATCGCCTATGTCGCGCTGGAGCGCGCCGGTGCCGTCGCGGTGGTGGAGGGACGTCCGTGGCGACTCGTCCGCCGGCTGAGGGTCCCCGCCGGTCCTCATAACGTCGCGGCGAGCGCAGATGGACGATTCGTTGCCGTCTCCAGCCCGCCGGCGAACGCGGTGACCATCATCGAGGCGCGAACAGCACGCGTGCGGGCGCGCGTCAGCGTCACCGGCCGGCCGCACGATGTCGATTTCAGCCGGGACGGGCGCTTCGTCTGGGTCACCGCCGAGCGAGCCAGCCGGCTCGTTCTCATCTCAGTTTCCAGTGGGCGCGTCGTCCGTTCGGTAGCTACGACGGGGCCTCCGCACGACCTGGCCGTCGACGCGCGCCGGAACCGGCTCTGGGTGACGATCGACGGCTCGAGCGCGGTTGAGGTCCGCTCCGCCTCTACGGGCCGGCTGCTTCACAAACCCGTCCTCGGCGACGCGCCGCACGATGTCGGCTTCGACCCGGAGTTCCGCAGCGTCTGGTTCAGTAACTGGAACTCGGGCAGCCTCACCGTCGTCGATCCGCAATCGCGACGCGTTCGAACGCGCATCCGCGTCGGGCAGGAACCACACCACTTCGCCGCCGGCGCAGGTGCACTCTGGGTAACGGATCACGGAAGCGGTGCACTCCTGCGCATCGATCTTCGCTCCAGACGCCTCACAACGCGAACGCTCGTCGGCGAGGCGCCGCATCACGTCGCAGTGGCCGGCCAGGATGTGCTCGTCGCCGTCCATGGATCAGGCGAGGTAGCTCTCGCAACGGCGCAGGCTCGCATAAAGGGGAGGCTCCGCGTCGGCAACGGGCCTCACGGCGTCGCAGCGATCGAGCTTCGGTAACCTCGTGCGGGATGACCAGGGCGCCAATCCGCCCCTTGTTGGCTGCTACCGCGGCATCTGCAGTCCTTTCGTACGGCCTGTTCGGGCACGGGCCGCCTCAGCTGAGCACTCACGACGACATGGCCGGCGCCGCCGGCCTCTGCCTCTTGCTCGTCACCGTCCTCGGATTCGCACCCAGCCCTAAGCCCGAAGCCCAGCACCCTGCGGTCGTCGACGATCTGGCGCCAACCTACGTCAGTCCGGCCTCGCGTCCGCCGCTGGACGGTAGGGCACGAGCCTCACCGAGCACGCTGCAGCGTTTCCGGAACTGATCCTCCTCAGGCCGTCCCCGCGGGCGAGCGCCCGCTACCCGACGTGTTCGAAGGGAGGAAAGGTGACGAAGCTGGCAGTACTAGGACTCGCCGTCGTCGCGTTGCTCGCGGCCGGCTGTGGTGGGGACGAGGAGGCAGGCACAGTCGCCTCCGGGGAAGTGCCGTTCGACATGGCGTTCATAGACGCCATGATTCCGCACCATCGCGAGGCGATCGACATGGCCAAGGCGGCCAACGACCGCGGCCTGACGCAGGCCGATCTGAAGAAGATCGCCGGCGACATCATCGAGTCGCAACAGCGTGAGATCGACCTGATGCTCGCATGGCGAGAGGAGTGGTTCGGCTCACGGCGACTCGGGCCGATCCAGGCCGAGGTGCTGGGTGTGCCCGAGAGCGACCTCGGGATGAAGCACGGCAGCGCCGATGAGGTCGCCGGCGCAGTCGACGTCGACGCGACCTTCGCTGAGATGATGATTTCGCATCACGAAGGCGCGATCGCCATGGCCGAGGCCGCCGAGAAGCGAGGTGAGCACGACGAGATTAGGGGACTGGCGTCGGCGATCATCGCGGCGCAAGAGCGGGAGATCGAGACCTTCGAGGAGCACGCCTCTGGCGAGCACCACGGCCGATGAGGACAGATCGCCCACGCCGTCGCGGCGCCTGGCTCTCCGTGGTCATACTTGGAGTGGCCGCCTTCGGCATCGGTTCGCTCGCCTCATGCGGCTCCGGCGAAGACGCGCCGAGTCTGCCCGACCCCGGGGCTGGGCATGTGCACGCGCTGGGGCTCAACCCCGGGGACCGCTCGCTTTTCGTCGCGACGCACAACGGCCTCTTCCGACTTCCGCCGGATGCCCAGCGGGCGGAGCGCGTAGGCGATCGCCGTCAAGACACGATGGGCTTCACCGTCGTGGGCCCCGATCACTTCCTCGGCTCGGGACATCCTGATCTTCGCGACAATCTGCCGCCACTGCTCGGCCTGATCGAGTCGCGCGACGGCGGGAAGACGTGGGCTCCCATTTCGCTACTCGGGAGAGTCGACTTCCACGCACTCCGTGTCCACGGCCGCCGTGTCGTCGGCTACGACGCAACGAGCGGACGAGTGATGATCAGCGATAACGAGGGCCGGGACTGGAGGAGCCGGCGTCCGCCGGAACCACTCGTCGACCTCGAGGTAGATCCGACCTCGGCAGGCGTCCTCCTCGCGGCCGGCGCGAGTCGCCTCTTCGTCTCGCGCGACGCCGGCCGGACGTGGAGACAGCGAGAGCAGCGCACCGGCCTCCTCGCCTGGCCCCGCCGAGATCGGCTCTACCTCCTCGACGGCGGCGGGGGGATCTGGTTGAGCCGCGACGGCGGCGCGCGCTGGCAGCGCCGCGGTCAAATCGGCAGCCGGCCGGCGGCGCTCTTGGCCGTGGACGCGGAGGTGCTCTACGCGGCCACGCACGAAGGCGAGATCAAGGGCTCGGTCGACGGCGGGGTGAGCTGGACGACGCGAAGCACGCCGTAACCGCGCTGCGCTCAGACCCGCTTCCGCTGAGGCAGCATCGGGCAGGAACGATGAGCAACCGCATCGAGCCGTAACCAGGCGCGTTCGATAGCTACCCAACCGACCGAAGGAGAGCTCAGTGATCGTCCCCGACTGGATCCTCTGTACGGCTGGTTTGCGCTCGCGGCGCTGTCGACGGCGTACGTCGCCTGGGACAACTTCGTGCGCAAGAACCCGGAAGAGACGGTGATGAAGTGGGGCTGGTTTTTCATCACGCTCTACATGGGCCCCGTCGGGCTGCGCTTTACGTGCTCACCGACGAAGAGCCCTTCCCTGGTACGCACGAGGAGTTCATCCGGCCGCTCTGGAAGCAGGGCGTCGGGTCGACGGTGCATTGCATCGCCGGAGACGCGACCGGGATCATCGCGGCGGCGGCGATCACGGTCTGCTCGGGTTGCCGATGCGGATCGACTTTGTCGTCGAGTACGCCGCCGGTTTCGCCTTCGGCCTCTTCATCTTCCAGTCCCTGTTCATGAAGGACATGCTCGGGGGCTCCTACGTCGGAGCTGTCCGGAACACGTTCGTGCCCGAGTGGCTGTCGATGAACATGATGGCCGCGGGGATGTTCCCGACCATGGCCCTGCTGATGATGGGCCGGGACATGCGCGCGATGGAGCCGACCGAGCCCCTCTTCTGGGCCGTCATGTCGCTCGGTGTGATCATCGGATTCACCACCGCCTACCCCGTCAACGTCTGGATGGTCGCCCGGAAGATGAAGCACGGCCTGATGACCTCGCGCCCTCGGGACGACCGGCCGGAGCGCGATCCCGAAGACCCGCCCGAGCATGCCCATGGGTCGCAACCGGCGGCCGGACACGGTTCACCGGGCCATCGGATGCGCTGGGACGTCACCCGGCCGCAGCTCTCCGCGGTACCCCTGCTGACCGTACTGGCCGCTCTTCTCGGTGTCATCCTTCCGGCGCAGAAAGTCAACCTCGCGCTGAGCGCCGACGACGTCGGCGGCGCGATCATGCCGCCGGGCATGGTGATGGCGCGCGACACGCCCGGCGAGGCGATGCGCGACATGTCCGCGATCGATCCGGACGAGAGCTCGTACACGGCTGCCGTTTCGGCGCGGGGTGACCAGCCGCTCGAACCGGAAATGGTCGGGGGGGTCAGGGTGTTCCGGCTCGAGACGAGCGTGATCCGCTGGAACATCCTCTCCGACGAGCGGGTTCACGCCTACGCCTTCAATCGCCAGGTTCCCGGCCCGCGGATCGAGCTGATCGAAGGCGACCGCGTCCGTCTCATCGTCAGCAACGGCCTTCCCGAGCCGACGACCGTGCACTGGCACGGACTCGTAGTGCCCAACGCGATGGACGGCCCCGCCGAGATCACGCAGGAGCCGATTCAGCCCGGCGACTCCTATACCTACGAGTACACCGTCCGCCAGGCCGGGACGTTCATGTACCACACTCATGATCACCCGGACCGTCAGCAGGCGCTGGGCCTGTACGGCGCCCTCATCGTGAAGCCGCAGGATGCGGCTCGCGACGAGCGTCTCCGCTACCAGCACGACGTCGTCGTCCAGTTGCAGGAGTGGCTCGAGCGGGAGGGCTTCACCTACCCGGCGATGCTGATGGAGGGCGGCCTACCGAACTTCTTCACCATCAACGGCAAGGCCTATCCGGACACGGAACCGATCAGGATGCGCGTCGACGAACGTGTGCGGATCCGGTTCATCGGCACGAACAACAACTTCATCCACCCAATGCACATCCACGGCGGTCCCTTCGAGATCGTCGAAAGCGACGGCAATCCAGTCCCAGCGGGAGCACGCTTGCTCAAGGACACCGTCAACGTCGGTCCGGGCGAACGCTACGACGTGATCTGGACCGCCCGCCTACCGGGGAAGTGGCTCCTGCACTGCCACATCCCGCACCACACGACGAACGAAAACGTCGAAGAGAAGGGCGGCGGCGGCCTGACGACCGTGATCGACGTCGACGCTTGAGCTTGTGCGACAACCGAATCCCGCTGGATCAGGCGCCGGGGCGCAGCCCGGCCAGCGTGACCTTGACGAGTCGGCGAACCGCGGCTTTGGAGGGCAGGCCGCTCGCCGCTGCGAGGGCGTGGAGGCAGTAGCTCGCGAGCTCGTCGGAGGCGATGTCGTCCCGGAGGTCGCCGGTCTTTGCGCCCTCGGCCAGCAGGTCTCGGATCATGGCGCGGAGCTGCCGCTGCGCTCCGGCGACCTGATGCTCTCGATGCAGGAATGCTACGAGTTCGGAGTCGTGGTGCCCATGGGTCTCGTGGGAGATGAGTGCGTAGGCCTCGAGTACGGCGTCGAGTCGCTCGCGGGCGTCGCCGGCTTCGTCTCGGACTTCGGCGAGATGTTCAAGGTGGCCGGTGATCTGACGTTCGTGCCAGGCGAACAGAATCGCTTCCACGCCTGAGAAGTACTTGTAGAGCGTCGCCCGCCCGATGCCGGTCTCTTCGGCGACCTGCGACATCGTCACCGACCGCAGGCCGTGCTCGGCGACCAGCGCCGCAGTCGTGTCCAGGATGGCGTCGCGCACTTCGCGGCGGTGCGCCTCGATCGTCTCGTTCCACAGCTTCGGCACCACTTCAGAATACGGGACGATCACTGTTAAGACACGATAGATTGATCATGGACATCTTGTCTCGTAAAGGAGAAGGCTATGGCTGACCCGCCGCACTCCCCGGGCACTGGAAACGACATTGGCGGGGGGCCTTACCGCGAACCGCCGCCCGGCACACCACGCTGGGTGAAGGTTTTTGGGCTAATCGCTCTCGTCGTGCTGGTGCTGTTTGTCGTCGTGTTGCTCATCGGCGGCGGTGAACACGGCCCGGGTCGCCACTCTGGCCCTCCGCCCGGGGTCACACACAAGCAGCCATGACACCGGGCTTCCGGAAGCTCGTGCTCACCGCGCATGTCAGCGCCTCCGTTGGCTGGCTCGGCGCCGTCGTTGCCTTCCTGGCTCTCGCCATCGCCGGTTTGGCCAGCCAGGATGCTCAGACGGTCCGAGCCGCCTATCTCACGATGGAGTTGATCGGCTGGTACGCCCTCGTCCCGCTGGCCCTCGCCTCGCTGCTAACCGGGCTCGTCCAGGCACTGGGCACCACGTGGGGCTTATTCCGGCACTACTGGGTCCTATTCAAACTGCTGATCAACGTCTTTGCCACGATCGTCTTGCTGCTGTACACGCAGACCCTCGATCACTTCGCAGACATAGCGGCAGAGACGACAGGGTCGAGGGATCTCAGCGCGCTGAGAAGTTCGTCCCCTCTGCTGCATGCCGGCGCCGCCCTGCTGCTGTTGCTCGTGGCCACGACACTCGCGGTGTACAAGCCTCGGGGCTTGACGCCGTTGGGGCAGCGTAAGCAGCGCGAGCAGCGTGCGGTGTCGCGGCCCTCAGAGCGTTTCTAGAGCCTGCGCGCGCCGACCCAGGTCGACGAATACCAGCCGCTGATGCTGGAGATCTTCACCACGTCGCCGGTGTGCGGCGAGTGGATGAAGTTACCGCCGCCGATGTAGATCCCGTTGTGGCCGAGGCCGTTGAAGAAGACGAGGTCGCCGGGCTGAAGCTGGCTGCGATCGACCGGCGTGCCGTAGCCGTACTGTGCCGCGGCGTTGTGCGGCAGCGAGACGCCGACCTGCGCGAAGACGTACATCACGAACCCGGAACAGTCGAAGCCCGCCGGGGTCGAGCCCCCGTAGACGTAGGGGATGCCGAGGTACTGCATGGCGATCCCAACGACGCCGCCGTACCGGGAGGGGGCAGGCGCGGGAAGCACGCTTGGCTCCTCCGAAGGGGTCACGCCGGAAAGCTCCGGGATCAGCGGCTGCGGCGCCGCGAGGCGGGCGCGTGCCTGCCGCTCGAGCTCAGCCTGACGTCGCTGCTCGGCGGCTCGGATCTGTGCGATCTCCGAGCGAATCGAGGACAACATCCTCTGGCGGTCGGCGAGGCGGCTCTCGATCGAGGCCTTGTTTCCCGCGCGCTCGGCCACGAGCTGTGCCTGTTGGGCGCGAGCATGCTTCAGCAGCGCGCGCCGCCGCTGTACCTGCGAGCGGAAAGTCTTGACGTCCCCGAGCACCTGCGTGTCCTGCTCGGAGACCCGCGCGACTGCTTCGAGCCCTTCTACGAGGTCGGCAAGGCTGCGCGAGCCGACCAGCACGTCGAGAGTCGAGTCGCTCTCGCCGGAGGTGTAGATCGCCACGAACCGAGAGGCGAGGGCGCGCTGCGCTCGTCTCAGGTTGCCCTCGGCGATCGACAGCTCGATCCGGTTCTCGTTGAGATCGGCACGAATCGCGTTGAGCTTCTCGTTCGCGAGGTTGTAGGCCTCGATCGCGTGCTCGAGGGAGGCGTCGAGGCTCTGGATCTGCGCCAGCACGTCCTGGGCGTGCGCCTGTTTGCTCGCGACACTCGGAGGCTCACCCGTCGCCGAACCCGCCGCAGCGAGTGCCACGGCCAAAACGGCAAACAGAGTGAGTAGGCGCTTGCTCCTCAAACCATTGACTCCCCCCAACGTTGGTAACACCTGGCGCGCTGGAGGCGTCCCTCCCGGAACGTCAAAGATGCGGCACCCTAACAACCGGGACGGACAGCCGCAAATGGCCCTGTGGTACGTTCCTGCCCTCGTGCGCGGGCCAGGGAGGGGGTTGCGGACGCTTTGCCTTGCCGTCCTGGCGTCGACGGCCGTTGTCGCGACCCTGCCGGGCGGAGGCGCCGCCGGGAGTGCAGGTGAGCTGGAGCGCCGGGCACAGGAACTGCGTACCGAGAACCAATCGCTCGCCGCCGGAGCCCGCTCGGCGCTCGGCGATCTCGCCGAAGTCGAGAGTCGCCTTGCGCGTACGCGCGCCGAGCTGGCGGCCTTCCGCGCCCGCGCTGGCCAGGTTCGAGCCCGGCGCCACGCCGTGCGCGACGAACTTCGGATCGCGCGGTCGTCCCTACGGTCGGCCCAGCGCGCAATCGCGAAGCGCTTGCAAACCATCTACGAGCAGGGTGAGACCGACACCCTCGCGGTGGTGCTCGGCGCGCGGTCGCTCGACGACATGCTGAGTGCTATCGAAACGCTCGACCTGGCCGCGACGCAGGACGAAGGTCTGCTAGCGCGGGCGCGGTCCGCCTCAGGCCGCCTCGCCTCGCTTGCTCGGAGGCTGGCCGGCAGGGAGCGGGAGCTTGAGCAACTCGCTGCCGCGCGGGCCGCCGCTGCGGAGTCACTTGCCGACGCGCGCTCGGATCGGCTGCGGACGATTGCCGCTCTCCGCTCGGCGAGCAGGTCGAACACGGCTCGGATCTCCAGTCTGGAGGAACGCGCGCGCACCCTGGCTTCCGCTCCCCCGGCGGCGGCGCCGGTTTCCGGCGCGCCCCGGCTGCCGCCGGGAGCGGCTTCGAGCGGTGTCCATTCGCTGACGGTCGTCGCGACGGGCTACTCGCTGCCCGGCCGGACGGCGAGCGGACTGCGGGTCGGCTGGGGAGCGGTGGCCGTCGATCCGTCCGTGATTCCAATGGGATCCCGGCTGGGCATTCCCGGCTACGGCCTCGGCGTTGCGGCCGACGTCGGCGGGGCAATCCGCGGCGCCAGAATCGATCTCTGGTTCCCGACGGTCGGGCAAGCACGCGCCTGGGGAAGCCGTGTCGTGACGATCACCGTCTACTCGAATTAGACAGGGCGGGAGATCGCCCTGACAATACGGACCATGGCGACTGAGGCGGCAGGTCCAACCCAGACCCTCACGTCCGATCTGCTCCGGGTGATGCTCGTGGACGACCACGACCTCTTTCGGACCGGTCTGCGCAACCTTCTGGAGGAACAGGGCGTCCAGATCGTCGCCGAAGCCTCCGACGGCTCGACGGCGCTGAGCCTCGTCCTCGAACTCGCGCCCGACGTCGTCGTTATGGATCTGAACATGCCCGGGATGAACGGCATCGAGGCGACGCGCGAGATCGCCCGCCTCGCGCCCCTGACTCGCGTCGTCGTGCTCACGATCTCCGATCAGGACGGCGACGTGATGGACGCAATTCTCGCCGGCGCCTGCGGCTATCTCCTCAAGGACTCGTCAATTCAAGACCTGATGCAGGGGATCCGGGCGGCCTCGGTCGGAGAAGCGCTGATCTCGCCGCACATCGCGTCGAAGGTGTTGCAGCGCATCCGTGCCTCCGGCATCGATCCGGATACGGCCGCGCGTGGCCCCGAGCTCTCGGACCGCGAGACGGAGGTGCTGCGGCTGATCGCAAACGGCAAGGACAACGCCGAGATCGCGGGGGAGCTCCACATCAGCCCGAAGACGGTCAAGAACCACATCTCGAACATCCTGATGAAGCTCCAGATCGAGAACCGCATCCAGGCGGCGGTCTATGCGGTTCGCCGCGGGTTGGTCTAACTAAGCGACGCGGGGTTCCTGCACGCCGGCCCTGAGGATGGCGAGTAGGCCGCGGAGCGAGTCGAGTTCGTCCCGGCGGCGGCCCAGGAGCTGCGCCAGCGTGGAGATTTGGCGGGTGTGCTCCTCACCACTCTCCTCGGTGAGCTCGGCAGCGTGCTCGGCGAGGCGGCGCTCGATCCGCTCGCACTCCGCGTCGAGGGACAACGCATACGCATACCCATCCGTGAGCGTGTCCTCGAGCCTCGCGCGGCTCGGATAGTCCCTTCGCTCCATGCGGGCGAGAAGGCCGTTGATCCGGTCAGTAAGTGCGGCGAGTTCGTTGTGCATGGGTGTCTCCCGAAGGCCGATTATCTCGGTCCGGCCGAATGTTTCCTATAGGCCGAATGGCCCATCTTTCCTTGCGTTAGGACCTACAATGCGCCGGTGCCGCGCCGAGCGATTGTCGTGTTCGTCACGTTCGTCGCTGCGGCGGCCGGCACGAGCGCCGCGACGGCGCAGCCACAGGCGCCGCCGCTCCCGAGTCGTCTCGCCCGCGCGCTCTCCGTCCCTCACGTTCCGCCGGCTCGTTCCGCGGCCTTCGCCGTCGACCTGCCCACCGGCCGGGCGGTCTTCGCCCGGCACGGGGGACTCGCCCTCGTCCCTGGCTCGAACCAGAAGCTTGCCGTGGCGTTTGCGGCCCTCGCTCTACTCGGTCCCGCGCATCGATTCGACACGACTGTCTACGGCGAGGGCGAGCTCGTCGGCCGTACGTGGAAGGGCGATCTCGTCCTGAAGGGATTCGGCGACCCGACCCTGACCCGAAGCGACCTCCGCGCCCTCGCCTTCCAGCTACGCGCCTTCGGCATCCGGCGCGTTACGGGCGGGATCGAGGCCGACGAGTCGTACTTCGACTCGCGGCGCACCGGCCCCGCCTGGAAGTCCTGGTACTACTTCAACGAATCGCCCCCGCTGTCGGCGCTGACCGTCGACCGCGCTCGGTTTCGCGGCTGGTTGACGCGCGATCCGGCCCTCGCGGCCGGGGCTCAATTCCGGCTCGCACTCCGCTCCGCGGGCGTTGCCGTCGGTGGCCACGCCGAGCTCGGAGTGGCCGATCCGCTCGCCGAGCAGCTCGCGGTGACAGAGTCGGAGCCGCTGTCGCGAATCGTCCGCTATATGAACCGCCAGAGCGACAACTTCACCGCCGAGATCCTGCTCAAGCAGCTGGGTGCCGTGGACGAGGACGCCGGCACGAGCGTTGCGGGGGCGAAGGCGGTTCGGCGCGTGCTGCGCGACGCGGCGATCCCGCTTGCGGGGGTGCGCATCGTCGACGGATCGGGACTCTCGCCGCGAAACCGGTTGACCGCCGCCGCACTGATCGGAATGCTCGTGGCCGCGTGGCACGACCCGTCCATCCGCTCGGCGTTCGTCCAGTCGCTACCCGTCGCCGGCGTGAACGGCACGCTCGAAGACCGGATGGAGGCGCCTCCGGCCCGCGGCGTCGTACTCGCGAAGACCGGGACGACCTCGGAGTCCTCGGCGCTCTCGGGGTACGTGCACGGCCGCTTCGCCTTCGCCGTCCTGCAGAACGGCCGTCCCGTGTCGCACTACTGGGCGCGCCGCGCCCAGGATCGCTTCGCGGCCGTCCTAGCCGCGCAGTAGGCGCTCGAACTCCGCTTCCGTGAGAAGTGGTATCCCGGTCTGCTGCGCTTTACTGAGCTTCGACGCGCCCGGCTCTTCGCCGACGACCAGGCCGGCCGTCTTCTTGGAGACGGAATTCGTCACCTTGGCGCCGCGCGCCTCCAGCTCCGCCTGCGCCTGCTCCCGCGACCAGCGCTCGAGGGTGCCGGTGATCACGTAGGTCTGGCCGTTCAGGGGTCCTTCCGGGGGCCGGTCCTCGTCACCGGACTCGAAGCGCAGCCCGAGCTTGCGGAGCTCGTCGACGAGCCGCCGGTTGTCGTCGTCGGCGAACCATTCGGCGATCGACTCAGCCCGGTCCGTACCGATCCCCTCGCACTCCATGATCTCCTCCTGGCTCGCACGGAGAAGCCGATCGACCGAGCCGAAGTGGCGGGCCAAGTTCTGTGCGGTGACGAAGCCGACGTCGGGGATGTTGAGCCCGAAGAGCACGCGCCGGAACGGGATCGCCTTCGAGGCCTCGATCGAGTTGATCACGTTCGTCGCACTCTTCTCCTGGAACCCGTCGAGCTCGAGCAGCTGCTCTTTCGTCAACCGGTAGAGGTCAGGCAACGAGCGCACGAGGCCGAGGTCCCACAGCCGGCGAACGAGCTGCTCGCCGACGCCCTCGATGTCGGCGGCGGCCATAACCCAGTTGTTGAGGGCCTCGAGCCCGCGCGAGGGGCACGCCCGGTTGGGACAACGGTGCATCGCCTCGCCCTCGGGCCTCACGACTTCAGCGCCGCACAGCGGGCAGTCTGTCGGCATCTTGAAGCGCTTCGTTCCGGGCCGGTGCGCACCGACGGGGCCGACGATTTGCGGAATCACGTCCCCGGCGCGCTGGACGATCACGTCGTCGCCTTCGCGGATGGCCTTGCGGTTGATGTCCTCCTCGTTGTGGAGCGTCGCGCGGGAAACGGTCACGCCGCCGACCTCGACCGGTTCGAGCATCGCCCACGGATTCAGCGCGCCGGTCCGGCCGACGCGGATCAGGATCTTGTTCAGGCGCGTCGTCGCCGTCATCGGGGCCCACTTGAACGCACGCGCCCAACGCGGGCGGTCGTGGAGGCTGCCGAGGCGCCGCTGCTGCTCGAAGCTGTCGACCTTGATCACGAGCCCGTCGATCTCATAGTCGAGCTCGATGCGCTTCGTCTCCCACTCGCGGCACGCTTCGAAGGCGGCCTCGATCGTCTCGTGGCGTTCGGCCAGGGGATTCGTCCGGAAACCGCGCTCTCGGAGCCAGAGCAGAGCTTCCCAGTGGGCCTCCGCCGGCAAACCCTCGTGATGCCCCATGCCGTGGACCCAGATCGAAAGCGGCCGCTCGGCCGTGATCGCGGGGTTGAGCTGCCGAAGCGACCCCGCCGCGGCGTTCCGAGGATTCGGTGCCGTGCGCTTCCCCTCCGCGAGGAAGCGTTCGTTGAGCTTTCGAAACCCGGAGAGGGGCATGTACACCTCGCCCCGGATCTCCAGGAGAGGCGGCGGCTTCTCTCCGTCCGGGAGCACCATCCGTGGCGAGATGGCGCGGATGGTTCGGAGGTTCGTCGTGACGTCCTCGCCTCGATAGCCGTCTCCGCGGGTCGCGCCGCGGACGAATTCGCCGTCCTCATAGATCAGGTTGACCGCGGAACCGTCGATCTTCGGCTCGGTGACGAAGGCAACGGGCTCTTCGGTGCCGAGGCGCTTGCGGACATCGTCGGCCCACTTACGGAGGGCCTCCTCGGTCGTCACCTTGTCCAGCGACCCCATAGGCGAGAGGTGCTCGATCTTTTGGAAGCGCTCCGAAGGCGGCGCCCCCACGCGGCGGGTGGGCGAGTCAGGCGTCGCGAGCTCCGGGTGCTCTTCCTCCAGGGCCCTGAGCTCGTCGAAGAGGCGGTCGTACTCTGCGTCGGAGATCTCCGGCTCGTCGAGGACGTGGTAGCGATAGAGGTGGTGGTCGATCGCCGCGTGGAGCTCGGCTACGCGTTTTTTGAGGCCGGTGGTCGTTTTCGGCGTGCGGGTTGCCATTGCCCCGATCGTATCGGCGGGATTTGAGCCGGCCGTGTCGAAGACGTCGTGTTGGCGGGCGGTATGCCTCTCCCCCCGTCCGCTGGGGCCCCGGCGGCTGGCTGCAGGCCTGTCGGGGCCTTTTTCTTCGTCAGTAATGGACGCGCTCGAGGTAGAGCCCCCAGGGCGGGGCCGTTGTTCCCGCATCCGCGCGAAGGCCGTCGCCGGAGAGGAGCTCTGCGAGCCGTTCAGGCGGGAGCTCGAGCATCGTCCCGATCAACGTCCTGACCATGTGCCGCAGGAAGCTGTTGGCGGTGATCTCGAACTCGAGCGCTTCGTCGCGATCGACCCAGTGGGCCTCCGAAACCTCGCGCTGGAAGACCTTGTGCTCGCTCTCGCTCGGCGTGAACGCACGGAAATCGTGCTTTCCGAGGAGGAGCGCAGCTGCCTCGTCCAGCTTGGCCCGGTCGATCGGTCGCGGATACCACCACGCCCGCCGTGACTCGAACGGCGACGGCGCCTTTCGCCTGAAGAGGCGATACCGGTAGCTGCGCGCGCGAGCCGAGTGGCGCGCGTGGAAGTCGGGCGCCGCGTCCTCCACACCGCAGACGGCCACGTCGTCCGGGAGCACTGCATTCAGCGCCTCAGCGGCGCGGGCGGCCGGAGGGCCTCCCTCGACGTCGACGCTCGCTACCTGGCCCAGCGCATGCACGCCGGTATCGGTCCGCCCGGCGACGGCGAGGCCCTCCCAGGACCGGAAGACCTGCTTCAGTGCAGCGCGCACCTCAGCCTCGACCGTCCGCACCCCCGGCTGCGCGGCCCAGCCGCGGAAGCCGCTGCCGTCGTACTCGAGAGTGACCTTAAGAGTTCGCCTCACGGTGACAGCTGTGCCGTCGGGCGACACCATGAGGCGAACTCTGGCCGCGTGGCCTAGGAAGCCGGAGCCGTCGTCGCCTCGGCCGGCTCGACCGTGCGCACGATCGGCGCGGGCGGTACGTAGTCGACGAGCTCGAGATAGGCCGTCTCAGCACCGTCGCCGGCCCGCGGCCCGATCTTCACGATCCGCGTATAGCCGCCGTTGCGATCGGCGAACCGAGGCGCCACCTCCGCAAACAGCAGGTGGACGATCTCCTGCGAGCGCAGGAAGGCGAGAGCCTGCCTGCGCGCCGCCAAGTCGCCGCGCCGCCCGAGCGTGATCATCTTCTCGGCGATCGGGCGAACGGCCTTGGCCTTCGCCTCCGTGGTCTTGATGCGGCCGTGCTCGATGAGCGACCCGACGAGGTTGGCGTACAGCGCCTTCCGGTGCGCCGAGTCGCGACCGAGCTTCTTCCCCGAGCGATGGTGACGCACGGGCGGACCTATTCGTCTCCGCGGAGGTTCAGACCCTGGGTTGCGAGGGTCTCCTTGACCTCCTCGATCGACTTCTTGCCGAAGTTCGGGATCGCGGCGAGCTCGCCCTCGGTCTTCGTCACGAGATCGCCGATCGTCTCGATCCCGACGCGCTTCAGGCAGTTGTACGAGCGCACGCCGAGCTCCAGCTCCTCGATCGGGAAGTTCTCCATCCCGTGCGCGAGCGGCGCCTCGGCCGCCGCCTCACGGGCCGCCGCGGCCTCGCCGAAGCCTTCGATCTTCTCGATGTCCGTGAAGATCGCGAGCTGGCGGATGAGGATCTCGGCCGCCTCGCCGATCGCCTCGCGCGGATCGACGGAGCCGTCGGTCGTGACGTCGAGGGTCAGTTTGTCGTAGTCCGTGCGCTGGCCGACGCGCGCCGCCTCGACGTCGTACGAGACACGGCGGACGGGCGAGAAGAGCGAGTCGATCGGGATCACGCCGATCGTGTGCTCGGGCCCGCGGTTGAGCTCGGCCGGTACGTAGCCGCGCCCGCGCCCGATCGTCATCGTCATCTCAAGCCGGCCCTTGTCGGACAGGTGGGCGATCTCGAGCTCAGGATTCAGCACCTCGAGATCGGCAGGCGCCTCGATGTCGGCGGCCGTGACGGCGCCCGGCCCCCGCTTCGTCAGCCGAACCTCGACCTCGGGCGACTCGCCGTGCAAGCGGCCGACAAGGTTCTTGAGCGAGGAAATGATGTCGACGACGTCCTCGCGCACGCCGTTCAGCGTGGTGAACTCATGCGCGACGCCCTCGATCTTGACCGAAGTGACGGCAGCGCCCTCGAGCGACGAAAGCAGGACGCGCCGGAGCGAGTTGCCGAACGTGTGGCCGAAGCCGCGGTCGAGCGGCTCGATCACGAAGACGCCGCGGCGCTCGTCGACTTCCTCGTGGACGATGCGCGGAATCTGGAACTCCATCAGGGACGTACGAGTTGCCAAAGTGATCCTTTCTTTCTATTTGGAATAGAGCTCGACGATCAGCTGCTCCTGGACGGGGGTGTCGATCTCCCCGCGCTCGGGCCACTTGAGCACCTTGCCGGTGATGTTCTCGTGGTCAGCCTGCAGCCAGGACGCGACCGAGGCGGTGAGGTCGGTCGCATCGCGGATCACCTGCTCCGCTGGGCTGCCGGGCGACATCGTGACGACGTCGTCCGGCTTGACTTGGTAGCTGGGAATGTTCACGCGGCGGCCGTTGACGTGGAAATGGCCGTGACGGACGAGCTGCCGCGCCTGCGCGCGCGAAGCGGCAAAGCCGAGCCGG
>OBLS010000181.1_pt1 | contig 19763 bp, 14 predicted proteins | sample 1519901 | NCBI WGS metagenome assembly OBLS01 (sample SAMEA3113585, study PRJEB22503) | soil metagenome | reverse complement strand
GGATTCGTCGTCGTCGGCCCCGCCGCCCAGGTGAGGAGGGTGATCGACACCGAGCAGGGAGATCGACCACTCGAGGACGCCGGGCCGGCGAGCGAGGTGCTCGACGCGCTCCCCGATCTGCGGCTGGCCGAGCTGTACGTGTCCGAGGACGGCGCCGACGATCTGCTCGCGCCGGGAACCGCGCTTGGCTCGTTCGAGGCGTTCGTGGACGCGAGGGCAACCCTCGGCGCGGGGGCAGCCCTTGTCGCCACGGACGCCGGGCTCGAGCTGGAGATCCACAGCGTCCTCGACCCGGAGCGGGCGGAGAGCACGCCGGGCTTCTTCGCCGCCTTCCCCGCGTTCGAGCCCCACCTGGCGGGCGAGGTGAGCGAGGAAGCCCTCGCTTACCTGGCGCTCGGCGATCCCCAGCAGAGCATCGCCGATCTCGTCGCACAGGCCACCGCGGAGGCGCCCGCGATCGCCGCCGGTTTCGAGGACGTCGGGGAGCGGCTTCGGGAAGCGGGCAACGTGAACCTGGAGAAGGAGGTGCTGCCGCTGCTTACCTCGCAGGCGGCGGTGGTGGTCGAGCCGGCGCCGGCCAGCGGGGGCGCCGGCGCGCCGGAAGCAGAGATCCCGGGAGCCGGAGGCGGCGCTCAGGACCTGCCCCCGGTTGCCCCCGCGCCGGGTGTGCCCTATGTGAGCCTGATCGTCGACGAGGTCGACGAGGAGCAGGCGCGGAAGGCGCTCGCCAGGCTTCAGGTGCCTATCGCCAAGGCCCTCGACCCGGGCCGAAGCCTCCAGGCCCCGGTGTTCAAGGAGCAGGAGATAGACGGGGTCGAGGCCCGGAGCCTCAGGATCTCGCCCACCGTCGAGCTCACCTACGCGATCGTCGACGGCAGGCTCGTGATCAGCACCGACCCGGACGGCGTTCGGCAGGTGCAGAGCGGGGAGGGGAGCCTCGAGGACTCGGACCGCTTCGAGCAAGCAACCGAGGGCTTCCCGGACGACGTGTCGGCGCTCCTGTACCTGGACATCGGCGGCCTGCTCCGCCTCGCGGAGGCAACGGGACTGGGGGAGGATCCCGCGTATGCTCTGTTCAGCCGCGAGTTCCGCAGGCTCGAGGGGCTCGGGGTGGCCGTGAAGCGCGGCGACGACGAGATCGACACCGAGATCCGGTTGACGATCGCCGAGTAGATCGCCCGTCGGCCGGTAGCATCCCGCCAACACCAAAGCCCGGACCTCGACGAGGCCCGACCACAAGGGAGACGAAACAAGCGCGTATGGCCGCGATAACCGAACTGGGACCGAACGAGCACCTGTTCACCTCAGAGTCCGTCACCGAGGGCCACCCGGACAAGATCTGCGATCAGGTCTCGGATGGCGTGCTCGACGCGGTGCTGAGCGAGGACGCCACCGGACGTGTCGCCTGCGAGACGCTCGTCAACACCGGGCTGGTGATCGTCGCCGGTGAGATCACGACGGATACGTACGTCGACATCCCCAAGCTGGTCCGCGACACGCTGCAGCGAATCGGCTACGACCGGGCAAAGTACGGATTCGACGCCAGCACCTGCGCAGTGATCACCGCGATCGACGAGCAGTCCCCGGACATCGCACAGGGCGTCGACACCGCCTACGAGGCGCGCACCGACCCCAACGACGAGGACGCGCTCGACCGGATCGGCGCCGGAGACCAGGGCATGATGTTCGGCTACGCGACCCGCGAGACCAGGGCGCTGATGCCGATGCCGATCCAGATCGCCCACACGCTCGCCAAGCGCCTCGCCGAGGTCCGCAAGGCCGACGTGGTGCCCTACCTTCGCCCCGACGGCAAGACGCAGGTCACCGTGCGATACGAGAACCACCGCCCGGTCGAGGTCACCAAGCTCTTGATCTCCGCGCAGCACAAGCCGGACATCGACGGCGAGGAGTTGATCAAGCGGGACCTGTGGGAGCACGTCGTGGAGCCGGTGCTCCACGAGGAGTACAAGGAGCTGTTCACCAACGAGGAGCTGTACGAGAGCTTCCTCGTCAATCCCACCGGCAAGTTCGAGATCGGCGGACCGATGGGCGACTGCGGCCTGACCGGCCGCAAGGTGATCGTCGACACGTACGGCGGCGCGGCGCGGCACGGCGGCGGCTGCTTCTCCGGCAAGGACCCCTCCAAGGTGGACCGCTCGGCCGCCTACGCGGCCCGCTACGTGGCCAAGAACGTGGTCGCCGCCGGGCTCGCCGAGCGCTGCGAGATCCAGGTCGCCTACGCGATCGGGGTCGCCCACCCGGTGTCGGTGATGGCCGAGACGTCCGGGACGGGGAAGCTCGCCGACGCGGAGCTGACCCGGCTCGTCACCGGGGAGTTCGACCTGCGCCCCGGCGCGATCCGGCGCGACCTCGACCTGCACCGTCCGATCTATCAGAAGACCGCCGCGTACGGCCACTTCGGCCGCGACGACCACGACTTCACCTGGGAGCGCACCGACCGCGTCGAGCCGCTGCGCAGGGCGGTTGGTCTGGACGCCGGCGGAGAGGTCCGGGCTGAAGAGAGGGCGGAGGTCCGCTAGGAGGATTCCCTCGGCGGCTCCTCGTCGCCGAGGCCGGCCTGCTGCGCCCCGATCCGGGTCGCCTCGTTGACCTCGTGGATGACGTCCTCGGGCTCGGCGACGCCGGCGAAGATGAAGTTGTAGTCGTCGCCGGCGGCGGTGTCGAAGTCCACGTCACCGATCTGCATCACCCGCTGGTAGACCGACTGGCTGTAGTTCACGTTCTGCACCCGCTCCAGCCGCGTCTCCTGGATCTGGCGCGAGATCAGCCCCCGCCTGATGTTGAGGCGGCGGTTGGTGATCGTGTAGGTGGTCGTGATCCGCTTCAGCAGCCCACCCAGCAGGGTGAGCCCGATGGCGATCACGAAGACGGCGGCGACAAGCGGCTCGTGGATGTCGCCATCGAGGACGCGCGTCGCAATCGCGGCCCCGGCCGCGATCAATACCGAGCCGGTGAGCCACTTCACGTAGAAGCCGAGGATCGCGCGCCACGACGGGTGGCCCTGGAAGATCACCTGCTCCTCAGGGCTCAGCTTCAGCGACACGGCGGAAGCATATGTTCTGCTTCGGGGTGGGACGATCGGGCGACGGCGGTCGATCCGCCGCCGCGCCTACGGTGGGGTGGATGGCGATTGCGAAGGTCGAGCCGCTGACAACGGCCCGCGCGTTGCGCGGCCCGTTCGACTACCGCCTCCCGGAGGAGATGGACGGGGTGGGGGTGGGAAGCGTGCTCGTGGTCCCGTTCGGGCGCCGGCGGGTGCTCGGGGTGGTGGTCGAGATCGCCGAGGCCAGCGAGCTTCCGCCCGGGCGACTCGCCCAGCCGGTCGAGGTGCACGAGGCCCGGGTGCCGGACGAGCTGGTGCGGCTCGGCAAGTGGGCGGCGCGCGAGTACTGCTCCACGCCCGCGCGCGGCCTGGGGTTGGTGCTCCCGCCGGGGACCGGGGTGGGCGGGCAGCGGGTGCGGTCGCGGTTCGAGAGCCTGGTCGAGGCGACCGCGCGGGGACGGGCAGCCATCGCCAACGGCGCGCGGCTCGGATCCCGCCAGCGCGCCGTGCTGGAAGCGCTCGTCGCCGGCCCGAAGGACGACCCGGACGGGGAAGGGCACTCGGCGGCGAACGCCGCCGAGCTCGCCACCGCGTGCGGGGCCGATCGGGCGACGCTCCGCCGCCTCGAGGCCCGTGGCCTCGTGCAGGTGCGAGAGGTCGAGGTGGGTCGCCGGCCGGCGTCCGCTTGCGTCGGCCAGCCGCCGCGGGCCGTCCGGCTCACCGCGGAGCAGGATGAGGCGGTGTCGCGGATCGTCGGCGCGATGGACGGCGCCGGGGAAGCGCGCGAGCTCCTCCTCCACGGCGTTACCGGCTCGGGAAAGACCGAGGTCTACCTCGCGGCGGCCGCCGCCGCCATGGAGCGGGGACGCGCCGCGATCGTGCTCGTCCCGGAGATCGGCCTCACGCCGCAGACCGTGGCCCGCTTCCGCGACCGCTTCGGCGATGCCGTGGCGCTCCTCCACTCGCGGCTTCCGGCCGGCGCCCGGTACGACGAGTGGCGGAGGCTGCGCTCCGGGGAGGCGCGAGTGTGCGTGGGGCCGCGCTCCGCGATCTTCGCCCCGGTCTCGGACCTCGGCCTGATCGTGATCGACGAGGAGCACGACGGCTCGTACAAGCAGGAGGGCGACCCCCGGTACGACGCCCGTCACGTCGCGCGCCGGCGTGCGGCGGAGGCCGGGGCGGTTCTGGTCGCCGGCAGCGCCACACCCAGGCCGGAGAGCTGGATGGAGCTGCAGCGTCTCGAGCTCCCCACGCGGGTGGACGGCAGGGAGTTGCCCGGGGTCGACGTGCTCGACATGCGGGGCGGCGGCCGGCGATCCGGCCCGCTTCACGCGCGCACCCGCGAGGCGCTGCAGGCGCTGCGCGCGCGGGGAGGCAAGGCGATCCTGATGCTGAATCGACGCGGGTGGGCGCCGCATTTGAGCTGCCGCTCGTGTGGGCACACGTGGGGTTGTCCCGACTGCGACGTATCGCTCGTCCTCCACCGCCGCGCCGAGCGGCTCGCGTGCCACCACTGCGGCCACGCCGAGCCCCTCCCCGAGTCGTGTCCGGAGTGCGACTCGGTGACGCTCGCGCGCCACGGCGCCGGCACCGAGCGACTCGAGAGGCTGCTCGCCGAGCTGGTCGATCCGCTCCCCGTGTTCCGGCTCGACTCCGACAGCGCGGCGCGCGGCGGCGGGCACCTGGAGATCCTGCGCCGCTTCCAGGCGGCCGACGCAGGCGTTCTGCTCGGCACCCAGATGGTCGCAAAGGGCCACGACTTCGCCGACGTGGTGCTCAGCGTCCTGCTGGACGCCGACGCCGCGCTCCGCTTCCCCGACTTCCGGGCCGAGGAGCGCGCGTTCGCTCTCGTCGCGCAGCTCGCCGGCCGGAGCGGCCGCGGCGAGGGCGGCGGAACCGTGCTGGTTCAGACACTCGCCCCGGACGCGCGCGCGATCGAGGCCGCGGCGAGGCACGACACGGCCGGGTTCCTCGCGGGCGAGCTGGAGCGCCGGCGCGTGCTTCGCTACCCGCCGTTCTCGCACCTGGTTCGGGTCGGGCTGGCGGCCGCGGAGGTTGCGGACGCCGAACGCGCGGCGGACGAGATGCACTCGCTGATCGGCGAGCGGCTCCCCCGCGACACCGACCTGCTCGGGCCCGCGCCGCGCTTCCGGCTCCGCGGCCGCCACCGCCGCCAGCTCCTGCTCAAGGGAGGGGACCGCGCCGCGACCGTGGCCGCGGTGCGCGATGCGGTCGAGTCGGCCGCGGGGGGCCGCATGCTGCGCGGCGTGTCGCTCGGGGTCGACGTCGATCCGCAGTAGCTTCCGTTGTGGTGGTGCTGGCTCGCTCGGGCTCCGGGGCAGGGGCAGCGCCGTCCGAGTGCGTCGATAGCTGGAATCGAAGCGAGGCGACGACGGCCATCGGCCGCCACAGCTACGCGGGCCACGGCTACCGGCAGACTCAGGTCCGCTTCCTTTCCAGCCGGGCGACCGACGTCCCGGTGGACGCGCCTGAGGCCCGCTGCGCCGTCGTGTTCCGGCGGAGACCTTGGACGCGGAGCCGAACGCCGCCGCCTACGTCCGGCGGGGCGGTTGGGTTTCGCTCGGTGAGCTGGGCGTGGACCGAAAGCGGCTCGCCGAGCTTCAGCGCGAGGCGGTTACCGGCTCCAACGCGGGCCTGCGACCCGACGGAACGCTGAGCGGCCCGTAAATGTCACTGGCCGCCCGGCGTCGGCGGCGGTGGGAGCGTCACCTGGTAGACGTCGATTGCGTTCCGGCCCGCCTCGCCCAGGTTGAAGTCACCCGTCGCCCCCCAGTAGGTGTAGGTCCCGTTAGCGTTGCGCCGGTACCGGAAGACGTGGGAGACCCAGCTGTTGGCGTTCTCGGGAATGAACCAGCCAGCTTCCTCCAGCTTCACCCTGCCGTCCGGGCGCTCCGTGAAGTCGAGCACCTGGGTCCCCTGCGAGTACCAGCCCATGAAGATCCGGTTCTGGCCGGGGATCTGCTGGAAGACATGCGCAGTGCAGACGGTCGCCTGCGGCTTGGTCCGGACCGGCGCCCGGTAGATCGCCTTCTTCCCTCCCGGCATGCGGGCGTACGCCCCCCACTCCTGCTTCGGGCCCCCCGGGCCCCCGCGGTGAAGGCCGTCGCGGCGGTAGAAGTGGACGCCCCCGTTGCCCGCCAGGTTGTCAGTGCCGGGGGAGCAGGTGGCGCCCGGCGGCAGGACGCCGCCGCCGCGCTCGTCCGTCGCGATCAAGAGCTTTCCGGAGCCGCTCAGCTCGGCCTCGTGGTTGAAGTCGATGTCCTGGGTGGAGTCGAACGTCGGCGTCGCGGCTCCTCCGGCGCCGCGGCCCATGTGGTGGATGCTCCCCAGCCACCTGACGCCCTCCAGGGAGGGGGCGCCGCCGGCGAGCCAGTTGGGCACGTTCAGGTCCTCGGTCCCGGGCCCCTTCCCGTCCACGCAGTCCGTGATCTTGGCCCCGGTGGCGAAGCTCGGCAGCGAGGTGCTGTCTCTGACCCGACACGGCAGCGGCTCGCCCTTCGGGTGATCGTCCGTGAAGTCGTGCGGGGTGCCGTTGTCGTCGAAGGCGCCCCTCATGTTGAGGCCGATCAGCGCGTTTCCGCTCGCGCAGGTGAGCAGGTCGGAGGGGTAGACCTCGAGCTCGTGGCAGCCATGTACAGCCTGCGAGCCGGTCTTCAGCGTGTGCCCGAGCGCCATCTCCGCCGTGGGGTAGCGGTAGCGGTATACCTCGGGCCGGCACCGGGATCGCCTTCGATCCAGCGGGGCGCTCGGCCTGAAGTACATGCAGGAGGAGAGATCCACGACCTCGAACCCGTCGAGGTCCAGGCGGTCGGAGCTGTCGGGGTCCTCGTTCCCGGGGTTGCCCTCCTCGTCGACGCCGATCGCGTCGGATGTCACCGCGTAGGCGATGTGGGGCCGCTTCGGGTCCACGTTCACCGTGTGCGCCTCGCCGATGTGGCTGGTGAGCCCGATCTCAACCGGGAGGCTGACGTTGGCGACGTCGATGATCTCGAGTCCGCCCTGCGGGACGCCGGACAGGCCGAGCGCGCCCTGGTCGTGGCAGCGGCCCGGGGCGTCGGTGGCGTCGATGAGGAGCTGGGTGTCGGAGCGCACCGCGTGGCGATTGGCGGCGTTCAACGGCGCGGTGCCCTTGGGCGTCGCCTCGATGTCGTGCTGGAGCCCCAGCGCTGCGCTCGGATCGCTGATGCAGGTCGCCGACGGATGGCTGGCGACGAACCGCGGGCTTACCTCGCCCCTGTCGGTCAGCTGAACGATCGTCTGGCCGCCGCCGTTCGGCCCGGTGGCGAGCGTCCCGGCGGAGGCGTAGGTCTCGCCGCGCTGGGTGAAGAAATCGATGTCGGTGTGGGGGTTGCCGGTCGGGATCGTGGTCACGAGGTCCCACTCGGCCCCGGCGCCGCCGGCGTTGAACGTGGTGGGTGCGGGGACGCTCCGGACGAAGCTCGGCGGTTCGTGGTCGAGCGCCATGGAGCGAAGCAGGTGACCGGCGTGGCTGGTGCCGGGCAGCGCGAGCGCCGCCACCAGCGTCACCACCGCGATCAATCTCTTCACTTCATCCCCCTACGCAACACACACCCCCGTGGCTGCGAGCTCGACTCTACCCCAATCGCGGGGGACACGATGCAGGTAGGCCGTTCGCGCGATCCTCGACGCAGGTTGCTGCCGACATCGGATTAGACTCGAAAGGGATGACCGACCCAGCCCCGGAACGTGAAGATCCCGCCGAGGCCGGGCAGGGCCCCGTCAATCCGCAGGGCCCGCCCAGTGACGCCGGGCTCGAGCTCGACGAGGAGGCGCGCGAGCGCCGGCGCGCGGCGCTGGCGCAGATCCGGACCTTCGGAGACCCGGTCCTGAAGAGTCCGGCCAGCCCGGTCACCGAGTTCGACGATCGCCTCCGCGAGGAGGTTGAGCGGATGGTGGGGCTGATGCACGACGCGATCGGCGTGGGGCTGGCGGCGACGCAGCTCGGCATCATGCGCCGGTTGCTCGTCTTCCAGGCGGGCCCCGACGCTCCGCCGACCCCCCTCGTCAACCCGGAGATCGAGTGGAGCTCGACGCAGCTCGCGACCGCCGAGGAGGGCTGCCTCAGCCTTCCGGGCGTGGTCGTCGACGTGGAGCGACCGCTGCACGTGCGGGTGCGCGGACAGGACGCCGCGGGGGAACCGCTGATGATCGAGGCCTCGGGGCTCGAGGCGCGGGTGATCCAGCACGAGGTCGACCATCTGGACGGCGTGCTGATGGTCGAGCGCACGGTGCGCGAGCAGCGAAAGGGCGCGCTGCGCGCGCTGCGGGAGGGAACGACATTCAGTCCGGAGCAGGAGGCGGAGGCGGAGACAGCGCCCGCCGAGGCGTGATCGGTCCCTCAGCAAACCCGGCAGCCGCGGATGCGAAGCGAAGCGGGTGCCGGACTGTTTTTTGCGGGACTTCGGAGTTCGCGGCCGCGGTTCTGCGACGGCTGGCGGACTCCCCGCACCGCCCCGCTCTCGTCGTCACGCCGCCCGACCGCCGCCGCGGCAGGGGCCTCAAGCTCGGCTCGCCGCCGGCCGCCGATGCGGCCCGGGAGCTCGGGCTCGAGCTCGCGCAGACAGCCGACGTCAACGGGCCTGAGTCGCTGGAGCGGATCCGCGCCGCGAGCCCGGACGCAGTGGCGCTGTGCGCGTTCGGGCAGCTCGTCAGGGAGCCGCTTCTGTCCGAGTTCCTGCTGCTCAACCTGCACCCGTCCCTGCTCCCGCGATGGCGGGGGGCGGCGCCGATCGCGCGCGCGATCATGGCCGGCGATGCCGAGACCGGGGTCAGCGTGATGCGGGTGACCGCGGGGCTCGACTCGGGGCCGGTCGCGCTTCAGGAGCGCACGCCGATCCGCCCCGACGAGGACTGGGGCTCGCTGTCCACGCGGCTCGCCGAGCTGGGGGGCGAGCTGCTGGTCCGCGCGCTCGACCTGCACGAGGCGGGGGAGCTCTCATTCCACGAGCAGGACGACTCACTCGCGACCTACGCGGAGAAGATCGCGCCGGAGGATCGCCACCTCGACCCCGCGTGCCCCGCCGCCGAGCTGGCGGCGACCGTGCGGGCGCTGACCCCGCACGTGGGTGCCTACCTGGAGCTCGATGGCGGCGGCCGGCTCGGGGTCCGCTCCGTGATGGCGGAGGACGGGGAACTGGGGGTGGGCGAGCTCGAGATGGCGGACGGCGAGCTGCGGCTGGGATGCGGAGATGGGGTCCTGCGGCTCGCGGTCGTACAGCCGCCGGGGGGCCGGCCGATGACGGTGAAGGAGTTCCTGCGCGGCCACGACGTCCCCGCGGCGGCACGATGAGAGGAGCCGACCGGGTCGCGCCCGCCCGGCGTGCGGCGTTCGAGGTCCTGCGCCGGACCTTCGAGGAGGATGCGTGGGCGGACCGCGTCCTGCCGGCGGCCGTGCGGCGGCACGGCCTCGACGCGCGCGACCGGGCACTCGCACAGCGGCTCGCCTACGGGACGATCCAGCGCCGCGCAACGCTGGACCACCTGATCGCGGCGCTCGCCGAGCGGTCCGTGGAGGACATCGACCCGCCGCTCGACGCCGCGCTGCGCCTCGGGCTCTACGAGCTGCTGTTCGCGGGCGGGACCCCGGCCCACGCCGCGGTCGACCAGGCGGTTGAGCTGGCGAAGGGGGGAGTCGAGCGCGGCGGGCGCGGGAGGGGAGCGGGGCTCGTCAACGCCGTCCTGCGCCGAGCCACCCGCGAGGGCGAGGCGCTCCTGGCCGGGCTCTCCGACGCGACGCCCGCCGGGGCGGCGACCGCGCTCTCGCATCCGCCGTGGCTTGCCGAGATGTGGTGGGAGGAGTTGGGTCCCGACGACGCGCGCAGCCTGATGGCCGCCGACAACGAGCCGGCCGAGACCGCGCTGAGGGTGAACGGGCTCCGCGCGGAGCCGGCCGCCATCGTGCGCGAGCTGTCCGACGGCGGGGCGCCGGTGAAGCGCCCGGCCACGCCGCCGATGCCCGCGGAGTCGCTGATCGCCACCGGGCCGATCGGCGACGTCCTCGCGCGCCGCATCGACGCGGGGGAGCTGGTGCCCCAATCGCGCGCCTCGGCCTTCGTCGTCGCGCTGCTCGATCCGCGGCCGGGTGAGCGGGTGCTCGACCTGTGCGCCGGACCGGGGATCAAGACCACCCAGATCGCCGCCCGGATGCGCGACGAGGGGGAGGTGATCGCGGTCGAGGCGGATCCCCGCCGGGCGGCGGAGCTGCGCGAGCTGTGTCGGCGACTTGGCGCGAGCGGCGTGCGAGTCCTCGAGGCGGATGCCGCGGGGGACGACCTCGGCGGCGGCTACGATCGAGTCCTCGTGGACCCGCCCTGTTCGGACCTCGGCACGCTGGCATCCCGTCCCGATGCCCGATGGCGCAAGTCCGGGGAGCGGATTGTCGGCCTGGCCCGGTTGCAGGCGGCGATCCTCGCGCGGGGGGCCGAGGCGTTGCGGCCCGGGGGCACGCTCGTGTACTCGACCTGCACGATCTCGCAGCGGGAGAACGAGGACCGGGTAGCCGGGATCCTCGATCAACCAGGCTCGACGCTCTTCGCGGACGATCTCGGCCGCGATCATCCGGAGCTCGTGTCGGGGCACGATCGCCGTTTCGTGCAGACCCGCCCCGACCGGGACCGGACCGACGGATTCTTCATCGCCCGCCTGCGCCGGAGGGACACGTAGCGTGGCCGGGGAGGCCACCCGGGCCGAGATCCCGCGCCCGGCGTGCCCCGGGTGCGGCGAGCCGTGGCTGAGGCCCACGCAGCTGCCGGGCCGCTTCCGGTGCGTCTACTGTCTCCGACGCTACGAGCTCGTCTCGCAGTGCCCGAACTGCGGGACGCACCAGACGATCAGCCGCATGAGCTCGACCCAGGACATGCTCTGCCAGCAGTGCCACTCCTCGATGCTGCGCTCGATCTAGATGAGCCGTTCCACGACCACGCACGCCCGGATGACGCGCGTGGCGCTTCGCAGCTCTGCGTCCTCGGTCGCTCGCGTGCCGGGGGAGGCGCGCCGTAGGCGCGCCGAGGGGGCGGAGCCCCCATGCTTCGCTCCCTGCATCCTTGATCTGCTCGGCCACCCGCGCCCCCGGGCGCACGCTGCCATGGAACAACTCATCTAGTGCCCCCCGCCGCGAGCGAGCTGTTCTCGGCCCGCCGCGTGGAGCCGTCCATCCTGTCCGCGGACTTCTCACGGCTCGGATCCCAGGTGGAGGAGGTGATGGCGGCGGGCGCGCGGATCATCCACGTGGACGTGATGGACGGTCACTTCGTCCCCCCGATCACGATGGGGCCGCTCGTCGCGGGCGCGATCGCGGACCAGGTCCATGAGGCGGGCGGGGCGATCGACGTGCATCTAATGATCGAGCGGCCCGAGACCCAGGTGGAGGAGTTCGCCCGGGCCGGCGCCGACTGCATCACCTTGCACGCGGAGGCCACGCCACACGCCAATCGCACCCTGTCCGCGATTCGCGAGCTGGGTTGCCTCGCCGGATTGGCGCTCAACCCCGGGACCCCGGTCGAGGCGGCGTCCGAGCTCGGCGACGCCGCCGACCTCATTCTCTGCATGACGGTCAACCCGGGGTGGGGCGGGCAGCCGTTCATCGCCTCCTCGCCCGACAAGGTCGCGCGCCTCCGCGGGCTGCTGCCGAAGCCGGTGGTCGCGGTCGACGGCGGCATCGAGGCGGAGACCGTCGGCTCGGTGGCCGAGGCGGGCGCCACCCTGTTCGTCGCCGGCTCGGCGGTGTTCGGTGACGCCGATCCCGGCGCCGCCTACCGGCGCATCGTCGCGGCCGCGGGGGCCGAGTAGATCTAGGGGCAAGGGCCCTAACGCGCCGCGGGCCCGCTCAGCACCCCGATCACCTCCTGCCACCAGGCGCGCGCCTCGGGCTCGAGACCGGCGGTGTCGGCCCGCTGCACACACCATCGGGCGAGCAGGTTGCGGCCGCCGATCGCCACCACGCCCTCGCCGGTGACCGCGAAGCGCCCGTCCGATAGCGCCAGCAGCGCCCCGGGGCGATCCCGCCGCGTGCGAACGCGGCCGACGACGGGGATTCCATCCACCTCGTGCGGACTTCCCGGATCGCCGTCGGCCTCTCGCCAACGGCGTGTGGTGAACACCTTCGGCGCACCGCGAATCGGCGGCTCGGGCGGCGGTGGCTCGCCGACGGGCCCGTGGCGCCACTGCTCGCTGAGTCGCTCGACCGCCTCGTGCGCCTCGCGCCGCACCAGCACGTGCAGCTCATCCCCGGCCTGGATCTCGGTGGAGCCGCGCGGCGGTATCGCGCTCCCCTGCCGCACGATCACGTTGACCAGGGCGTCGCGCGGCAGGCCGAGCTCCTTGACCATGTGCCCCACCGCGGCGTCGCCCTCTCCCACCCGGTAGGCGATCACCTCGCCCCCGAGGCGGCGGATCAGGCCCGACTCCACGAGGGGCCGCGGCAGGGCGGGCTCGGTGGTGGTCACCCTCAGAAGCCGCGCCAGCGGTTCGAAGCTCGCCCCCTGGATCAACGTCGAGGTGAGGACGACGAAGAAGACGATGTTGAACAGCTGGTCGCCTCCCTCGACGCCAGCGATCACGGGGAAGGTGGCCAGCCAGATCGGGATCGCCCCGCGTAGTCCGGCCCAGCCGAGAAGCGCCCGCTCACGCGCCGAGAACGGGGAGGGAAGGCTCGCGAAGTACGCCGCGAAGGGCCTCGCCACGAGCATCAGCGCGGCCGACAGCAGCAAGCCGTCGACCGCCACCTCGCCGAGCTGACTCGGAAACACCAGCAGTCCGAGAAGGAAGAAGAGGGCGATCTGGGCGACCCAGGCCACGCCCTGGTGAAACGCCGCCATCGTGTTGCGCGCCGGGACGGGGCCGGTTCCGAGGATCAGGGCGGTCAGGTACACAGCGAGGAATCCCGAGCCGCCAGCGATTTCGGCGAGTCCGTAGGAGATCCCCGCGGAGGCGATCGAGGCCACGGGGTAGAGCCCCGGGTTGGGTAGATCGACGTTCCGGAGCCCCCAGCGTGCCGCGAGCCCGATCGCGATGCCGAGCACCGCGCCGAGCGCCAGCCTCCCGGCGAGGTTGAGCGCCATGTCCTCCAAGCCGTAACCGGGCTGCTGGATCCAGTCGATGAACCCCGTCACGAGAAGGAGCGCGACCGGGTCGTTCATGCCTGACTCCCCCTCCAGGGTGCGTGCGAGGCGGCGTCGCAGCCGCGATCCGCGCAGGACGGCGAAGATCGCGGCGCTGTCGGTCGCGGCGATCGCTGCGCCGACGATCAGACTCTCCAGGGCTCCCAGCCCGAACAGCCACGAGGCCGCCGCCCCCGCGATCAGCGCGGTGATGACGGTTCCGATCAAGGCCAGGGAGGCCGCGGTCACGACGACCGGGCGAATCTCCCGCCACCCCGCGGATAGCCCGCCCTCGAACAGGATCAGCACGAGCCCGATCGTCCCCAGGGTCCTGGTCAGCTCGGCGTCGTCGAACTCGACCCCGCCGGGACCCTCGGACCCGACCAGGATCCCCAGGCCGAGGAAGAGCAGCAGCCCGGGAACGCGCACCCGATCGGCCACCTTCGCGGCGGCGATCCCGACCGCGAGCAGCGCGCCGGCGACGAGGATCAGCTCGGCGTCGGACAAGGCGCCGAGTGCCTAACTGGCCTCGTCCGCTGCCGCCATCCGCGCCTCGACCTCCTCAGGCGATCCGGGGCGCACGATGTCCTCGGGGCGCTCGCGCGGGCTCCGATAGACGAGATAGAGCAGGCCGCACAGGGCCGCGCCCGCGCCGGCGAACCCCACCTCGACGCGGCGGAACTCGTCCAGCACGGGGAGCAGGTTCCAGAGCACGAACACCGCCGCGCACGCGATCCAGCGGATCGCCGCACGGCGCGCCTGCCCCTGCGCGAGTGAGGCCTGGGTGAGGGTGGCAGCGGCGAGATAGAACCCCATTCCCACGGTGACGATGAGCAGCCCGGCACGGTCGTACGAGAAGTTGTCTCCGAACGCGACCTGCATCAGCGTTGGTCCGGCGACGAGGACGACGAGCGTCACGCCGACCGCCAGGGTGAGCACGGCGGCCAGCGTGATCCGCACCGAGAGGCCGAACGCCTCCTCGCCTCCAGCCCCCGGCCGATACCGGAGCCGGGTGAGGTGAGGAAGGAGGCTCGTGGCCACGGCCTGGAACAGGTACACGGGCGCGCGGGCCAACATCAGCACGTTCCAGATGAAGCCGGCGGCGGCGGCGCCGGAGGCCTCGAACACGAACAGCGCGCCCGAGCTGAGGAACACCTGCTCGCTGAGCATGATCAGGAGCACGGAGCCCGCGAACCCCCAGCCGTGGGCGAGCGTGAACTCGGGGATCTCGGGAGCCGGAGCGCGCTCTGCCGCGGCCGCAGGGTCCACTTGCGAGGTTTGCGAATGCCCGTGGGCCGAAGGACCTGCGGTGCTCGCGTCAGCGGCTCGCGTGCGCAGCACGGCCCTCACGATCACCGGCAGCACGGCCAGGCTCGTCAGCGGCCCGGCGATCAAACCGATCGCGACGACGCTCTGGCCGGACGCGATCCCGATCAGCACGGCGAGCGGAAAGGCGACCCGCGCGAGGGCGTCGGCGAGCAGGACGGTCGAGTAGAGGCCGAACCGGCGGTGTCCGGCGAAATAGCCGCGGGCGAAGAACGACGCCGCGTAGGCGACTACCGCAACGACGAAGATCCAGTACAGGGTCGCGTCGCCGTCCAGCAGGTCATCCTGGAGCGGATCTCGGAGGATCAGGGCGGCCGCCGTAATCGTGAGAGCGATCCCTCCCTCGATCGTCGCCGCCACGCGCAGCGGTCGTCCCCGAAAGCCCTCGCGCGCGTGGCGCTCCGCGATCGTCCGGGACAGGAGCTGCTCGACGGGGCGGTAGACCGTGGCGACGATGAAGTAGACGGCCACCCACAGGACGGTGATCTGCCCGTATTCGTCCGGATCCAGAGCCCGCGAGGCGAAGGCGAAATAGAGGTAGACCATGAAGCCGGTGACGCCGACCGCCACCGACAGGAGGCTCGCGGTGCGCCCGTAGCGCCTGGCGGCCTCGCCCGCCGCCCCCGCGCGGGCGCTGGCGCGGCGCGGCGCCTCGGCGTCCACGCGCCCTCCCTTACTCGGGCCCGGCGGCCGGCGTGGCTACCCGATCGTGGCCGGCTGGATCCTCCGGATCGCTGCCGGCCGTGTCCCCGGCGAGATGCGTCTCGCTCTGCCCCTCGACCCGCTCGTAATGGGAAGGCTCGACCCCGAGGCTCAGCTCGACCCGCCTGATGCGCTCGAACGCGCGCTGCGCCATTACCCGCTGCCCGGCGAGCGCGTCGCCGACCACGCCGAGCGCGAACATCTGCACTGCGGCGATCGCGAGCACGGCGCCCAGGATCAGCGACTGGATGTGGCCGCTCGAGTCTCCCGTGAGGATCCAGTCGGCGAGGAAGGGGGTCCAGGCGGCGAGCGCGGCGATCGCCAGCACGACCGCGGCGGTCGTGAACACGCGGAGCGGCTCATACATCGCGTAGGCGCGGAAGATCGCGACCGCGTTGCGGCGCACGTAGTTCCAGGTCGACGGGAAGAGGCGCGAGCCACGCTCCGTGCGGTTCGTCCCGACCGGCACGTGGTCGATCGCGACCAGCATCTTTCCGGCCTGGATCAGGCTCTCGAGCGTGTAGGTGAAGTTCGACACGACCTGGAGCTGGAGCGCGGCCTCGCGGTTGTACGCCCGAAATCCCGAGGTGGTGTCGGGGACGTTCGTGCCGGACGCGCGCCGCACCACCCAGCTGCCCAGCCTCTGCAATGCGCGCTTCGAGCGCGAGAAGTGCTCGAGGTCACGGACGCCCCGATCGCCGACCACCATGTCGGCCTGGCCGGCGAGGATCGGCCCGACGAGGCGACCGATGTCCGCGGCGCGGTACTGGTTGTCCGCGTCGGTGTTGACGATCACGTCGGCGCCGAGCTTGAGGGAGGCGTCGACCCCCGCCTGGAAGGCCGCCGCCAGGCCCTTGTTGTTGGTCAGCCGGACGACGTGATCGACGCCGCGACCTCGCGCGACCTCGACGGTCGAGTCGGTCGAGCCGTCGTCGATCAGGAGCCACTCGACCTCGTCGAAGCCCTCCACACGGCGCGGCAGCTCGGCGAGCGTGCTCGGCAGCGCTTCCGCCTCGTTCAGGCAGGGGATCTGGACGATCAGCTTCACGCCGCGATGGTACCCGCGGGTCGGACGCCGAGCCCGCACGCGTCGGGAGCGCCTACCCGGGGGATCGCACCGGCATCGCGAGAAACTCCACCGTGAGCTCCGCGTCGGGTGAGGTCAAACTCGACTCCTTCCGGAACTCGATCGTCCTGGCGTCCGGGGCCAGAGCGAAGGGTCGCGGGAAGTCGACGTGGGGGGGTGCAGTGAGGATCAAGCCATCCGTCGCCGTACCGGGGATCATGCGGTACTCGGCGCGCCCATCGAACACGATGCTCCGAGTCGCGGCCCGGAACAGGAACGTTCTCAGCCGTTCGATTCCCGTGGGCTCGAGGCCGTGGACCCGGGCGATCACCACGTCCTCGCGATCAGGGCCGAGCGGAACATCGATCGGCTCGCCGTACTCGGCCGTGCGGCTGCCCAGCGGGCGCGGCTCGCCGCAACGGTCTGGGACGCGACTCAGAACCTGGTACGTGCGCGTCGTCCGCAGCGCCTCGAAGTGGCACAGCATCGCACTGGCCACCGCCGGTGTGTCGTATGCGCTGTAGCGGCCGTCGACCGACAGGGTGTTGACTTCCTGGAGCTCGGATCGGGGTCTTCCTTCGACGGACGACGGGGTGAGGGTGTAGCCGCCCCCGGTCAGATGTCGCAGGATCCGCTGCGGACCCCCGTCCGAGGCGAGCGCGTCCGCGTTCCGCTGGTCGAGATCGGAGGTGTACGCCTGATACGTCTGGAACACCGGGACGGGGCGCCAGTCGAGGTCGTAGGCCCAGGCGATGCCCGCCTCCCACGGCTGGACGTCGACGGGGTTGTCGCCAACCAGGCGGCGTGTCTTCGGGTCGATCGCGTAGCCGCCGCCCATCAGGAATCGCGAGGTGTCTCGGGCTTGCCTGCGCTCTGCGGGGATGAGGAGATCGCCGGCCTGCGTGATCGCCCGATCAGTGCGTTGGACCGGGTCGAGCCGGTCACCGATCTGCCATGGGGCTATGGAGATGTACGCGGCAGCTGCAGCCAGCACGGTGGCGAGCGCCACCAGCGCGGCGATCCGCCCATCGTCCGCCCGCCCCAGTCGGTAGTTCCGCCACCGAAACGCGAACAGGGTTCCGACGAGGACCGTGAACAAGCCGAGCGACCTCTCGAGCTCGTGGCGTACGACCGCCTGCTTCCAGAGCACGAACGCGGCCAGGCCCACGACGATCAGCGTCGCGATGCGTCTCCCGAGCGGAAGATCCCTGGCTCCGACATACGCTGCCAGGATCGAGGTGACGAGCAACGCCAGGCTCCAGGCGTAGAGCGCGGCCGATGGGGCGCTCTCGCGAGCCAACCCGGTGGAGTACCCCGTGACGATCCCGACCGATGCCGACACCTCGTCGCCGAGATCGCCGAGGCCCTGTCCCGTGCCGAACCACAGAACCGCGAGCGTGAGCGCCAGCGACGCACCGAAGGTCAGTGCGTTGCGGCGTCGAGCGCCGTCCATCGCCACCACCGAGACGCCGCACATGGCGACCACGAGAAGTCCGATGTTGAGCTTGCCCAGAAGCTCGATGGCGCTGACGATGCCGGCCGCGAGCGGAAACAGCCGGCCGGCAACCGGTGATGGCTCGTCGCCGAGGACGATGACGCACCAGATGAGGGCGATGGCGACGATTGGCTCGAACAGCAGCATCGCCGCAAGCAGCGCAATCGCAACCGCGACCAGCAGAGGAAACATCCGGCGTGCGCTCCAGACCAGAGTCGTCCCCAGTGCGATCTGAACCGCGATCGTGTACGCGGCCCCGAGCATGGCGTAGGTACCGTAGGCGACCTGCGGGACCTTGAGGAACCCAAGCGGCCCGTAGGTCCAGATCACGTCTCCCCCGAAGTCGAGACCCTGCGCGGACGCCATATTGAGCGCCGTTCCCCAGGACGGATCGAGGCCCACGCTGGGTGTCACCAGCAGCGCGGGCCAGCTGATCAGGCCGACGACGGCTCCGAGGAGCCACGACGAGCCGAGCACCCGCGTCAGTCGGGACGAAACCACCGAGACGACCGCGGGCATACGCGCGGTGCTGACGTGCATCGATCTCTCCTGCTCAATGGAACCAACCCTGCGGGTGGCCTGCTTCGACCCCCAACCCGTCCAGCGCTCCCGGGATTCGCCGCCGGGAGCGTACAATCTGGTTGACTGACCAGTCAATCGCGAGGAGGCGAACCTGGCCGCGGTCGCCACAGATCAGGATCGGGCGCATCTCCGGCGTGCGCTCGAGCTTGCCCAGCGTGGGCGCGGACGGGTCAGTCCCAACCCCCTCGTCGGGGCAGTCCTGGTGGCGGAAGGTGAGACGATCGGCGAGGGGTTCCACGCGGAGCTCGGCGGCCGGCACGCCGAGGTCGCCGCGCTCGAGGACTGCCGCCGTCGTGGCGGGGATCCCCCCGGGGCGACCCTTTACGTCACGCTCGAGCCGTGCGCCCATCACGGCAGGCAACCGCCCTGCACGGACGCGATCGTCGCCGCCGGGATCGGTCGGGTCGTGGTCGGCTGCGACGACCCCTCCGAGAAGGCAAGCGGCCGCGGCCCGGGGGTGCTGCGCGACGAGGGAATCGAGGTCACCTTCGCGGACGGCGCCGAGGCCGCGCGGGCGCGCCTCATCAACCAGGCCTTCCGCAAGCATGCCCGGACCGGCCGGCCGCAGGTGGCGTTCAAGTCGGCGCTCACCCTCGACGGGCGGGTCGCAACCGCAGAGGGTGAGTCGCGGTGGATCTCCGGCGAGTCGAGCCGCGAGCTGGTCCATCGATGGCGCGCCGAGGTCGACGCGATCGCGGTCGGGATCGGCACCGTGCTCGCCGACGATCCGTTGCTCACCGCGCGCACGCCTGAGGCCGTTCGGCAGCCCGTGCGCGTGATCTTCGACTCGACCGCCCGGCTGCCGCTCGACTCCGCACTGGTCGCTTCGGTCTCCGAGGCCCCCCTGCTGGTGGTCACAGCGCCCGGAGCTCCGAGTGATCGAATCGAGGCCCTCCGGGACGCCGGGGCCGAGGCGATCGTGGTCGGCGGCTCGCGCGCCGAGCGCGTAGGCTCGGCGCTGGCGGAGCTCGGCCGGCGCGAGATCACGAGCATTCTGCTCGAGGGAGGTCCGGTGCTGGCGAGCGCGTTCTTCGAGGCGGGCGAGATCGACGAGCTGCGGCTCTTCTTCGCCCCGCGCGTCCTCGGCGGCGGGCGCCCCCTGATCGCCGGAGCCGGCGCGGAGCAGATGGAGGATGCGCAGCGAGCGCTCTCGGTCGAATGGGAGCTGGTCGGGGACGACCTCCTGGCTCGCGCACGGATGAAGGAGTGGTAGCGGTCGCCACCTGGGGAGCTCATTGATGTTCACCGGGATCGTCACCGACGTCGGCACGGTGGAGCGCATGGACGCCGATGAGAACGGCGCGCGGCTGCGGATCAGCACCCGGCTCGCCGGCGAGCTGTCGGCCGGCGACTCGGTGTCGGTCAACGGCGCCTGCCTCACGGCCGCGA
>OBLS010000179.1_pt1 | contig 19774 bp, 16 predicted proteins | sample 1519901 | NCBI WGS metagenome assembly OBLS01 (sample SAMEA3113585, study PRJEB22503) | soil metagenome | reverse complement strand
TTGGTCTCCTGCAGGCAGACCACGTCGGGCCGCCGCTGGTCCAGCCACGGCAGCAACCGGGGCACCCGCTGCTTGACCGAGTTCACGTTCCAGGTCGCCACTCGCACCAGACAACGGTAGCCGCGGATGGACCACCGGTGCCAGCGCACCGCGACGGCGTATCGGAGCACGGTTGTGGAGCCGGCAGGTCATGCCCTCCTTCGGGCCGGCGGCTCCACCGCACTGGGGACGGCGGCGGCCGGTCGCAGGGTGATCCCGGTGGCCAGCGGCACCGGGCCGGGTGGTGTCTCCAGCCGGTAGCTGTCGACCACGGCCGCGGTGGCGACCACGGCCTCCAGCATCGCGAAGTGGCTGCCGATGCAGGCCCGCGGGCCGCCGCCGAAGGGAAGGTAGGCGTAGCGGTGGCGGCCGGCCTCGCCCTCGGGGGGTGAACCGGTCGGGGTCGAACCGGTCCGGGTCCGGCCAGTGGCCCGGGTGGCGGTGGGCGGGCGCCCGTCGAGCACGGCCCGCGCCTCCTCGCGGACGCGCCGCTGGGCGTCGGGATGGCGGCCGAGCAGGAACAGCAGCACCTGCTCGCGCACCTCGGTGTCGTCCAGGCGGTCGCCGGTGTCGGGGTCGCGAGCCGCCAGCAGCCGGCCGACCAGGTCGTCGGCCGGCACGGCGGCGGCGCGGCGCCGGCCGACGATCTCGTCCACGACCGCGTCGAGGGTCGCGCGGGCACCGGCGGCGCGCCGGTTGGCCGGGGTCGGCCAGTGCCGCGGCCAGCGGACCGGCGCCAGGGCACGCCGATGGAGGTAGCGGTTGAGCACCCCGAAGGCGGCCCCGACCTGGGCGATGGCGGCGTCGACGTCGGTGCCGAACAGCAGCCGCCCGATCACCCGCATCGTGTAGCCGGTCATCTCGCGGTGGAGGTCGACCGGCCGGCCGCGGCCGCGGGCTCCCAGGACGCGACCAGCCCGGCCGCCTCCTCGGTCATCGCCGCCACGTCGGCGTCCATGCGCCGGCGGGTGAACAGCGGCTGGACGATACGCCGCTGCCGGCGCGCGCCGGCGGTCCAGGAGCTGGACGAGCGGTTCGGCCGCTGGCGGCCGACACCCGCGCCGTGGCCCTGGCCGCGGCCGGGCGGCTGGAGGCGGCCGGTGCCGTCCTGGACGACGCGCCGCCGCTGCGCCCCGACTTCTACTTCTCCATCTTCGGCACCCTCCGCGCCATGGCGGTGGTGGCCGTCGGCCGGAGGGAGCCGGCCGAGGAGCTGCACGCCGCCCTGCGCTCGCGGCGGCCCCGGGGCGGCGGGACGGTCGGCTAGGCCCGCTTCAGCCGCAGCACCGCCGGGCCGGCGGCGGCGAACGGGGCCGTGAAGGCGACGGCTCCCGGGCCCGCCACCGTCACCTGGTCCACTCCCACCGTGTCGCGGCTGCCGAGGCTGTGCCACTGGACCGCGTAGGTCCCGGCGGGCAGCTGCACCGTGAACGGGCCGGCCGTCTCGGCGGGCTGGAGGACGAGGTACTCCTGGCCCGGGTCGGCGAGCGCGTACCCGGTCGAGCTGAGCTCGCCGCGCGGCGCCATGCCACCGAGCCCGATCCGCCCGGCGAAGCGGAGGGTGTCGCCCATCGCGTGGCGGGCCGGTTCGTAGGCCTCGTACGGCGGGACCCCGGTCGACGGGTCGAGCGGGCTGGCCACGTCGATGATCCCGTAGTCCATGAGGATCGGGTGGTGGCCGCGCAGGAACGCCTTCCAGGCCCACAGGGCGTCGCCCATGCCGGGGGCGAAGTGGTCGGTGTCGGCGATCACGACCTTGGTGCCGTCGCCGGCCGGCGGGTCGGTGTACCAGCGGCTGGGCGCCGGGCCACCGCCGTCCGGCGCCATCTCGATCTCCTCGTCGAAGCCGGGCGAGACCCAGTCCGCGGGGCTGCCGAACAGCGGCTCGTTGGCCTTGCCCTGGTCGGCGACGGGGAACTGCATGGTCATCCCGACCGGGTGCCGGTCGTAGCCCTGCTCCCGCTCGTACCGCTTGAGGAAGTCGATCACCCAGTACTGCCAGCGGGTGGAGTCGCCGACCGGCGTGGGCATCGAGGACCCGTCGGGGAGCTGCACCGAGGGGGCGTCGGCCCCCGACGACTCGTTGGCCACCTCGTAGAGCACGTTGGGCAGGTCCTGGACGGTGTCCACGACCTTGCGGATGTAGGCCTCCTGGAGGGCCTGGACCCGCGGGTCGAGCGGGAGGACCTGGAAGTCGACGATCGAGCCGATGGCGACCTGGTTGACGTTGTTGGCGGCGTGGAACGGATGGCCCTCGAGGTTGTCGGGTGGGGGGCTGAGATGCAGGGCCCAGCCGTTGAACAGCATCACGGCGACGTAGATGCCGGCCTCGCCGGCGGCGGCGACGCGGTCGCGGAGCCGGTCGAAGTAGGCCGGGTCGAACCTGGACAGGTCGAACTTCGGCTGGCCGTCGCTGGCCGCTCCCGGGCCGGTCCGAGCCCACGGCTGAGGGGACATGCAGAGGTGGAAGTTGCCCGCGGCGGCCTGGGACCGGACGTGCTCCCAGCGCCACAGCCGGATGAAGTTGTGCCCGTGGTCCTTGAGGAACTCCAGGTAGGCGCGGTAGTCGTTGCGCTCCGGGGTCTCGGCGCAGGCCGCCCCGGGACCGAGCCCGTCGTGGAAGTTGTTCCAGATGTGGGAACCGGTCAGATAGACCACCTTGCCGTCGTCCCCGTCGGACGCGACCGCGAAGTAGCGCGGGTTGGCGGCCGAGACCACCAGGGGGCCGGCGGCCCCGGCGCGACGAGCCGTGCTCATGGCTGGTCCTCCTTCACGCTGTTGTCGTCGCTGGCATCCTGCCGCCGAGGCCGGCCAGGAACATCGGCCAGGTGGCCAAGCCTCGGCCGCCCCCCGGTGGCTGGCAGACTGGTGGGCGATGACCGCCGGAACCGAATCGCCGCGCCGCGACGACCGGGTGTCGCTCCTCCCCGCCGGGACGGTGACCTTCCTGGTCGCCGAGGTCGACCAGCCCGCCGCCAGGCCCCGGCTCGAGCGGGTGCTGGACGCCGTGGTCGCCGCCCACCATGGGCGGTTGCCGGCCGGGAGCGCGATCGCGGGCTTCGAGGCGGTGGCGGACGCGATGGCCGCCGCCGAGGCCCTCAGCGCGGCCGTCCGGGAAGAGGTGGAGCTGGGGGCGCTCGCCGGCCGGCTGCGGGTGGCCCTGCACACGGGCGAGGCGCAGGTCCGGGACGACGGCCGGTTCGCCGGAGCGGCCGTCCGCACGGGCGAGCGCCTGGTCGAGATCGCCAACGGTGGCCAGACGCTGGTGTCGGCGGTGACGGCGTCCGCGGTCCCGGGCCCGCCGGCCACCGGGTCGCCGCTGGCCGACCTGGGGCTCCATCGCCTCCGGGACCTGTCGTCCCCGACGCGGGTCTTCGAGCTGCGGTGCGGCGACCCGACCGCCGAGCCGGTGCCGCCACGGTCGCTCGACCGGGTTCCGAACAACCTGCCGGTCCACCTCACCGGGTTCGTCGGACGGCTGGCCGAGCGCGGTGCCGTCCACGCCCTGCTGCGGGACGGCCGGATGGTGACCCTGACCGGCGTCGGCGGCTCGGGCAAGACACGCCTGGCCAGCCAGGTCGCCGCCGACCTGGTCGAGCGGTGGCCGGACGGTGTCTGGTGGGTCGAGCTCGGCACGGTGACCGACGTCGCCGACGTCGCCGAGGTCGTCGCCTCGGCGACCGGGGTGCTGGTGGAGCCCGTCCGCGGCCCGCTCGGGTCGGTGACGGTGCAGCTGCGGGACCGTCGCGTGCTCCTGTGCCTGGACAACTGCGAGCACGTGCTGGAGGGCGCCGCCGAGGTGGCCACCGCGGTGCTGCGCGCCTGCCCCGAGGTGACGGTGCTGACGACCAGCCGCGAACCGCTGGCCGTCCCTGGCGAGGCCGTCTGGCGGGTGCCGCCGCTGGCCGAGGACGACGCGCTGGCCCTGTTCGTGGAGCGCGCGGGCGCCGTCCGGCCCTGGCTCACCCTGGACGGGCCGGGCGAGGCGGCGGTGCGGACGATGTGCTCACGCCTGGACGGCATCCCGCTCGCGCTCGAGCTGGCCGCCGCCTGGCTCGGGACGCTCACCCCGCAGCAGATCGAGGCCGGGCTCGACGACCGGTTCGCGCTGCTCGTCCGGAGCCCGCGAGGAGCCGTCCCCCGCCAGCAGACGCTCGCCGCCTCGATCGAGTGGAGCCACGCGATGCTCGAGGCGCCGGACCGGGCCGTCTTCCGCCGGCTGGCCACCTTCGCCGGCGGGTTCGGGCTGGAGGCGGCGCGCTCGGTCGTGGCCGCGGGCTCGGTGGCCCGCGACGACGTGCTCGACGCCATCGGGCGCCTGGTGGACAAGTCCCTGGTCGTCGTGGAGGAACGCGGTGGCGAGGCCCGCTACCGGCTGCTCGAGACCATCCGGCAGTTCGCCGCCGACCGGCTGGAGGAGGCCGGCGAGGTCGCGGCCACCCGCGACCGGCACCTCGACCGGTACCTCGCCTTCGCCGAGGGGATCGAGCCCGAGCTGCGGCGCGACCTGGACGCCTGGCGCGCCCGGGTCGAGCTGGAGTACGCCAACCTGCGCGCGGCGCTGGACTGGGGACTGGCCGCCCCGGACCCGGAGCGCGGCCGCCGCCTCGCCGCCTCGCTGCCCTGGCTGTGGCACCTCCACGGGCACGGTGCCGAGGGCATCGACTTCCTGCGCCGGGCCGTCCGGCGGGCCCCGGACGACCGGTCCCGGCTCCAGGCGCGCCTGCTGACCGGCATCGCCCTGGTCGCCGACACGGCCAGCCCGCTCGACCACGAGTTCGACGCCGCCCAGCAGGCCCTGGAGATCGCCACCGAGCAGGGCGACCAGGAGCTCCGCGCCCTGTGCCTCACGCTGTCGGCCGTCGGGCAGTTCTTCACCGACTTCGACGCCGCCTGGGACCTCGCCGCCGAGGCCCTCGAGGTCGCCGAAGGCGCCGGCGACGACTTCGTCGCCGATGCCGCGCGAGCCCTCCAGGGCATCGTCCTGCACCTCCGGGACCGCCACGACGCGGCCGGCCCGCTGCTGCGGTCGGCCGTCGACGGGCTCCTGCGACGGCACCGCGGGATCGCCGCGACGACCCTCGGCTTCCAGGCCAGCGGCGCGATGTACACCGGCGAGATCGCCCTGGCCCGGCGCCTGGCCGAGCAGGCGGTGCGGGTCGCCGAGCCGCTCGGCGACTACAACCGGGTGGGCAGCACCCGCAGCGTGCTCGCCCTCGTCCACGGCCTGGCCGGCGACGTCGACGTCGGACTGCTGGTCATGCAGCCCGTCCTGCGCCTGGTGGAGGGCGCCGGGAACGAGGCGTTCGTGCCCGGGATGGCGCGGGCCATGGGCGCTCTCCAGCTCCGGCGCGGCGACCCCGAGGCGGCGGCGAGGTGGTTCGAGCGCGAGGCGCGGTCGACCGACCGTGGCGCCGAGACATGGATCGCCGCCCACGCCATGCCCGGCCTCGGGACCGCCCTGCGCGCCGCCGGCCGGGCCAAGGAGGCCCAGGGTGTGCTCGACCGGGCCCTGGCCGTGGCCCGCCGGCTGGACATGCCCCGGGTCGTCGCCGACGCCCTCGAGCAGCAGGCCCACCTGGCCGCCGCCGACGACCTCGACCGCGCGATCGACCTCCACCACCGGGCCCTGGCCGAGCGGGTCGAGCACGGCCTGCGCACCTTCTACGTCGACAGCCTGGATGCGCTGGCCATCCTCGCGGCCCAGGCCGAGCCGGCGCCCGAGGCCGCCCGCGTGCTCGCCGCCAGCGACCGGGCCCGCCAGGCCATGGCCTATCCCCGGGACCCCGTCCACCAGCGGGCCCACGACGCCGCCGTGGCCGGCCTGCGCGCCGCCCTTGGGGACCGCGCCTTCGCCGGGACCTGGGCCGAGGGCGCCCGCCTCAGCCTGGAGGAGGCGGTCGCCTACGCGCGCCGCGCCCGCGGGAGCCGCCGGCGGCCGTCGACCGGCTGGGACAGCCTCACCCCCACCGAGCTCGACGTCGTCCGGCTGGCCGTCGACGGTCTCAGCAACCCCGAGATCGGCCGCCGCCTGTTCATGAGCCGGGGCACGGTCAAGGCCCACCTCTCCCACATCTACGCCAAGCTCGGCGTCGCCAACCGGACCGAGCTCGCCGCCCTGGCCAGCGCCCGCTTGCCCAGCTGAGCACACGCCCCCCGACCCCGGCCAGGGCTGGTGAGCTAGCGGCCCCGGAAGGCGTCCTTGACCTTCTCGCCGGCCTGCTTGAGGTTGGCCTTGGTCTTGTCGGCACGGCCCTCGGCCTCGAGCCGCTCGTCGCCGGTTACGGCCCCGGCCGCCTCCTTGAGCTGTCCCTTGACCTTCTGGGCGGTGTTGCGGGTCTTGTTTCGGGTCGCCTTGCGTGACCGGTCGTCGGCTGCCATCGCCTGCTCCTCCCGTGGCGGCTTGCCCTGATCTGGCTCCCCGGCGACCGTGGATGCCAAACCGGCCGGTCAGTGGGACTCGCGGGTGACCTCGGAGCCGCGGCGGCCGACCAGGAAGTCGAGGTCGGCGCCGCGGTCGGCCTGGAGGACGTGGTCGATGTAGAGGCGCTGCCAGCCGCTCGGCGGGGCGGCATAGGCGCTGGTGGCGGCCTCCGGTGGGGTGCGGCGGGCCAGCTCGGCGGGCGGGACGTCCAGGTGCAGGGCCCGGGCGGGAACGTCGAGGACGATCGGGTCGCCGGTGCGGACCAGGGCCAGGGGGCCGCCGGCGGCCGCCTCGGGGGCGACGTGGAGGACGACGGTGCCGTAGGCGGTGCCGCTCATGCGGCCGTCGCTGATCCGGACCATGTCGCGCACGCCCCGCTCCAGCAGGCGGGCCGGCAGGGGCATGTTGCCGACCTCGGGCATGCCCGGGTAGCCCTTGGGGCCGCAGCCCCGCAGGACCATGACCGAGGTCTCGTCGACCTCCAGGGCCGGGTCGTCGAGGCGGGCGTGCAGGTCCTCGACGCTGTCGAAGACCACCGCCCGGCCCCGGTGCGACAGCAGGGCCGGTGACGCGGCGGCCGGCTTGATGACCGCCCCGTCGGGGCAGAGGTTGCCGCGCAGGACGGCGATGCCGGCCGCCTCCTGGAGGGGCCGGGCCCGGGGCCGGATCACCTCGGGGTCGACCAGCTCGGCCCCGTCCAGGTGCTCGACCAGCGGCCGCCCGGTGACCGTGCCCGCCTCGGGGTCGAGCAGGTCGGCGACCTCGCGGAGCACGGCCAGCAGGCCGCCGGCCCGGTGGAAGTCCTCCATCAGGTGGCGGCCGGCCGGCTGCAGGTCGACCAGCAGGGGCACCCCGGAGCCGATGCGGTCGAAGTCCTCCAGCGACAGCTCGACCCCCAGCCGCCCGGCCAGGGCGAGCAGGTGGACCACCCCGTTGGTCGACCCGCCGATGGCCGCCAGGGCCACGATCGCGTTGCGGAACGACCCGGCATTGAGAAAGGTGCTGGGCCGCCGGTCGGCGGCGACCAGCTCGACGGCCAGCCGGCCGCTCTGGTGGGCCTGCTCGAGCAGGCGGCTGTCGGGGGCCGGGGTGCCGGCCAGGCCGGGGATGGTGGTCCCCAGCGCCTCGGCCAGGCAGGCCATGGTCGAGGCCGTGCCCATGGTGTTGCAGTGGCCGCGGCTGCGGATCATCGCCGACTCCGACTCGAGGAAGGTGTCCCTGGGCAGCCGGCCGGCCCTGACCTCCTCGCCGAGGCGCCACACGTCGGTGCCGCAGCCCAGCGGGGCGCCCCGGAAGTGCCCGGTCAGCATCGGCCCGCCCGGCACGACCAGCGCCGGCAGGTCGACCGAGGCCGCCGCCATCAGCAGGGCCGGGATCGTCTTGTCGCAGCCGCCCAGCAGCACCACCCCGTCGACCGGGTTGGCCCGCAGCAGCTCCTCGGTGGCCATGGCGGCCAGGTTGCGCCAGAGCATGGCCGTCGGCCGCACCTGGGTCTCGCCCAGCGACACCACCGGCAGGTTGAGCGGCACCCCGCCGGCCTCCCAGACGCCCTCCTTGACGCTGGCCGCCACCTCGTCCAGGTGGCGGTTGCAGGGCGTCAGGTCCGAGGCGGTGTTGGCGATGGCGATGTGCGGCCGCCCGTCGAAGGCATGGCGGGGCAGGCCCCGTCGCATCCACGCCCGGTGCACATAGGCGTTCCGGTCAGAGCCCCCGTACCACTGCGCGCTCCGCACGCTCCGATGCTAGTCCCGGATGGCCAGGCCTGTCTCGGGGTCGAAGAAGTGCATCCGCTCGGTGTCGACCACCACCTCGACCTGGTCGCCGATCCGGACCCGGGACCGGGGGGCGAAGGCGGCCACGAACTTGGTCCCCTCGACCATGTGGGCGGGCACGTCCTCGGTGTGGGCGTCCTTCTCCAGCAGCTTGGTGTCGGCGGTGACCACCTTGGGGGCGTCGACGTCGAAGTGGACCACGATCTGGGCGCCGAGGGCCTCGACCAGCGAGACGGTCGCCTTCAGGCGGGTGTCGGCGGGCGCGTCCCGGACCAGCCGGGCGTCCTCCATGTCCTCGCTGCGGATCCCGACGGCGACGTCCCTGGACACGTACGAGGCCAGGGCCGGGCGCTGGGAGGTCACCGCCGGGTGGAGCCGGATGGTGGCCGAGCCGAGCCGGACGGCCAGGTCGCCGTTGCCGTCCGGGCGGATGACCTTGCCGACGGCCATGTTCATCGGCGGCGAGCCGATGAAGCCGGCCACGAAGATGTTGGCCGGGTTGTCGTACAGGTACTGGGGGTCGCCGACCTCCTGGAGGATCCCGGCCTTCATCACCGCGACCCGGTCGCCCATGGTCATGGCCTCGGTCTGGTCGTGGGTCACGTAGATGGTGGTGACGTCCAGGTCGTGCTGGACCTGGGCGATCTCCGAGCGCATCTGCACCCGCAGCTTGGCGTCCAGGTTGGACAGGGGCTCGTCCATCAGGAACACCTGGGGCTCGCGGACGATCGCCCGGCCCATGGCCACCCGCTGGCGCTGGCCGCCCGAGAGCTGCTTGGGCTTGCGGTCCAGCAGCGCCCCCAGCTCCAGCATCTCGGCCACCTTGGTGACCCGGCGGTCGATCTCGGCCTTGTCCATGCGCCGGATCTTGAGGCCGTAGGCGATGTTGTCGGCCACGCTCATGTGCGGGTAGAGGGCGTAGGACTGGAACACCATGGCGATGTCGCGGTCCTTGGGGGACAGGGTGTTGACCACCCGGTCGCCGATCTTCATGGTGCCCGAAGTGATGTCCTCCAGGCCGGCGACCATGCGCAGGGCGGTGCTCTTGCCGCAGCCGGACGGGCCCACCAGGACCAGGAACTCACCGTGCTTGATGTCCAGGTCCAGGTCCTGGACGGCGTGGAACCCGTTCTCGTATGCTTGTTGACCTTGTCGAGCACGACCTCGGCCATGATTCCCTCCTCGGGGGGTCGGCTGGTCAGGCGAGCTGCCAGAGCTGGAACGTCGGCCCGTCGCCGGGCAGGGTCACGGAGCCGTCGGGGTCGGGTCGCAGGGGATCGGCGTAGCCGTACAGGTTCGGTGCCTCACCGGCCAGGCCGAGCGCGCCGCCGGGAAGGCGCAGCGGCCCCTGCCCGGCCCGGGCGGCGAGGACCAGCAGCCGCTGGCGCTCGCTCTCGCGCAGGAACGCGATCGCGTCGCCCTCGGCGTGGGCCCAGCGGAGCCCGCCGCTGCGCAGCGCGTGGTGGTCGCGGCGCAGGGAGGCCAGCTCGCGGTAGCGGGCCAGGGTGGTCCGGTCCCAGACCTCGGGCCGGTGCCAGGGAAACGGCTGGCGGGTGCCGGGATCGCCGACGCCCTCGACGCCGATCTCGTCCCCGGCGAACACCATCGGGGTGCCCGGCATGGTGAACAGCAGCCCGGCCGCGACCTCGACCAGGTCGGCCTCCCGGACCACGCTGCGGATCCGGGTCGAGTCGTGCGACCCGAGCAGCGACCACGAGGTCGCCGACGACCGCCACGGGGCCGCGCCGAGGAACGCCCGGATGGTGGCCACCACCGCCTCGGCGGGCAGGCGCGGCACGTCCAGCGGCAGCCCGCCGTAGGGAAGGCGCACCTCGGGATGGCGCAGCCAGGCCAAGACCGGCTGGGTGAAGCCGGCGTAGTTCATGGTGCCGTGCCAGCCGTCGCCGGCCAGGTCGCCGGTGGCGTCGTGGGCATGCTCGGCCAGCAGCAGCGTGTCTGGCCGCGTCTCGTCCATGGTCGCCCGCAGGGCCCTGGCCACCTCGGCGTTGAAGTCGTCGGTGGCGTGCCGGCCGGTCATGTTGGCCACGTCGACCCGCCAGCCGTCCAGGTCGAAGGGTGGCCGCAGCCAGCGCCCGGCGATCGAGTCTGGGCCCGCCAGCAGCCGGCGGCGCAGCTCGGCCGAGGAGAAGCGGAACTTGGGCAGGCTGGAGTGGCCCAGCCAGCTCTCGTAGGTGTTGTCCTGGGGGCCGGGGAAGTAGAAGAACTCACGCTCCGGCGAGCCGGCGTCCTCCAGCGCCCGGCGGAACCAGGGGTGGGTGTCGCCGCAGTGGTTGGTGGTCAGGTCGCCCAGCAGGTGCCAGCCCCGGGCGTGGACCTCCTGGGAGAGGCGGGCCAGGGCCTTGTCGCCGCCGAGCAGCGGGTCGACCTCCTCGAAGCTGGCGGCGTTGTAGCGGTGATTGGACGCGCCCGGGAAGAACGGCGTCAGGTAGAGGGCGTTGACGCCGAGCGCGGCCAGGTGGTCGAGGCGCTCGACGATGCCGTCGAGGTCCCCGCCATACAGCTGCCGCCCGCCGTCCCCGGGGGGGACGACCGGGTCGTCCCAGGCCGCGGGCCGGGCCCAGGCGGGCTGCGGCCGGCCGTCGGCCCTGGCCGAGCGGGCGAAGCGGTCAGGGAAGATCTGGTAGAAGATCGCGTCGCGAGCCCAGGCGGGCGGCGGCGGGGCGGCGGACAGCCGGAAGTCGCCGGCGTCGGTGACGTCGTGGGGGTGGACGCCGGTGCCGTTCAGCCACCGGTAGCCCCGCGGGCCGCCGCCCAGCAGGAAGCGGTAGCCGGTCAGCGGGTTGCGGACCGTGACGTCAAATCGCCACCAGGTCTCGGCCGCCGTCTCCCGGTCGATCGTCCCCTCCAGCAGGTGCGGCTCGGCGTCCGGGGTGGTGCGCGCCCACGCCCCGGTGAGGCCGTCGTCCCGGGGCACGCGCAGGAACACCGGCACCGTCTCGCCGAGCGCCGGCGCGTCGTTGGCCACATGCAGCGACGCGCCGTCGTGGTGCGGCTGGGAGAGCACGGACGGGACGGGCACGGTCAGCCCTTGACCGCCCCGGTGGTCAGCCCACCGACGATGAACCGCTGGAGGATCTGGAACAGCACCACCGTCGGGATGGCGGCCAGCACCGCCCCGGCCGCGAACACCCCGAAGTTGTTGTTGCGCTCGCCGGCGACCAGGCCGAACAGGCCGACGGCCAGGGTCTTGGACTCCGGATCGGTCAGGAAGACATTGGCGATCAGGAACTCGTTGACATACCCGATGAACCCGAGCAGCCCGGTCACGGCCAGGATCGGGGTGATCAGGGGCAGGATGATCCCGAAGAAGATCTGGGCGTGGGTGGCCCCGTCGACCCGGGCCGACTCGTCCAGGTCCTTGGGGATGGTGTCCAGGAACCCCTTCATCAGCCAGGTGTTCACCCCCAAGGCCCCGCCCAGGTAGAGGATGATCAGCGACCACGGGGTGTTGAAGCCGATCCTCGGGTAGTAGTCGGTGATCGTGGTGAACATCAGGTACAGGGTCACGATGGCCAGGAACTGCGGGAACATCTGGATCAGGAGCAGGCCGAGCAGCCCAAGGCGCCTGCCCCTGAAGCGGAAGCGCGAGTAGGCGTATGCGGCGCAGGCCGAGATGAACATCGACAGCGTCCCGGCGACCAGGGCGATCAGCATGGTGTTCCAGTACCAGGCGACGTACTCGGTGGTGTCGAACAGCTTGCTGAAGTTCTCGAGGCTGGCCCCGTTCGGGATCAGCTGGGCGGTGCTCAGGGTGCCGATCGGGTTGATCGCGGCCGAGAACAGGAACAGGATCGGGAAGAGCCCGAAGAACAGCGCGACCCAGGCGATCAGGTGCCGCCAGCCGACCTGCCTCCACCATCCTCCCTTGGCGCTGCCCAGGCGGACGACGGCTTCCTTCTGGTCCTCGGCGGTGACGGTGCCGGTACGGATGGGGATGGGCTCCGACGTCTCCGAGGGCGGGATGAGCTCCGACATCAGTTGACCTCCTCCAGCGCCCGCGTGCGGCGGAAGCCGACGATCGAGATCACGGCCACGATCAGGAAGATGAACACCGAGACGGCGGCCGCGAACCCGTACTGGGCTCCCTGGGCGCCGAAGGCCAGACGGTAGGTGTAGGTGATCAGCAGGTCGGTGGCCCCGATCTGGGGGTTGTCGGGCGGGAACGGCCCACCCTCGCTGACCATGTAGATGGCGTTGAAGTTGTTGAAGTTGAAGGCGAACGAGGCGATCATCAGCGGCGCCAGCGCGACCAGGAGCAGCGGGAAGATGATCGTGCGGAAGGCGTAGACGGGCTTGGCCCCGTCGACCGAGGCTGCCTCCTTGAGGTCGCCCGGGATCGACTGGAGCGCCCCCGTGGCCACCAGGAACATGTACGGATAACCCATCCAGAGCTGGACCAGCAGCACCGCGATCATCGCCGTCACCGGCTTGCCGAACCAGTTGACCTCGGTGCCGAACATCCGGTTGATGAGGCCGAAGTCGGTATTGAACATGTCCCGCCAGAGCAGGAGCATGGCGAACGCCGGCATGGCGTAGGGCAGGATCAGCAGCGACCGGTAGATCCGCTGGCCCTTGAGGCGCTCGTGGTTGAGCACGATCGCCACCAGGAGCCCGAGCGCGAAGGTCCCCGCGACGGTCAGGGCGGCGAAGGCGAAGTTCCAGAGCAGCGTGCGGAAGAAGTACTTGGCGATCAGCGGGTCGGTGACCACGTCCACGAAGTTGCGCAGACCGACGTTGACCTTCCAGCCCTGAGCCAGGTTCTCGCCCTGGTCGTCGATGAAGAGGCCATCGGTCTCGTCGGCTGTCCACGTCTGGCCGGTCTCGGCGTCCTTGATGCAGTCGCAGGCCTCGTCGTAGGCCCGCTGGGGGGCGCCTTCAAAGGCGCGGGTCAGGCCGGCGGCGACGATCGCCCCGTTCTCGGTGGGCACGCTGAAGTCGGCCAGGTCCTCCTCACGGGCCCCGGCCGCGCCGATGGTGAGGATCGTGTAGCCGGGCGCCTCGGTGACGTTGCCCAGCGGCGAGAGCTGGACGCCCTCGGGCGGCAGCGGCTCCAGGCCGTCGCTGGTGCCGACCTGGGACTGCTTGGTCTCGAAGTCGGTCAGCAGGAAGACGATGTCCCCGGTGATGGGGTCGCCCTCGGTGGCCACCGCCAGCCGGTAGTCGGTCGACCCCTCGACCTTGGTGATCGAGGCGCCCTCGATCGCCTGGATGGCGTCCTCCTTGCTGCCCCGGTGGGCGTCCCCGAAGTTCGTGAACGCCGTGCTCATGGTGTAGAGCACCGGGAAGACCTGGAACGCCAGGAGGAACAGCGTCCCGGGGATCAGGTACTTGGCCGGGATCCGGCGGGGCGAGAGATAGACCCAGAAGATCACGGCGGTGACCAGGACGAGCAGGGCCAGGCCGAGCCACTGCTGCTGCTCGATCAGGGGGAAGGCGCCGAAGATGGCGATGGCCAGCACCAGGCCGAGCAACGCGATCTTGACGAGCATGCCGGTCGTGGTGGTGCTTCCCGGCCGGCCGCGCGGGCCGGGCGGCTGGGCGCCGGCGCGCGAAGGGGCGCCGGGTTCGACGGGTGCCTGGGTTTGAGCCACGTCGGCCTCCCTGCTCAGGGTGAGGGGGCAGCCGGGCCGGTCGGCCAGCAGCCGGCCCGGCGTGCCTGCCTACTTGATCTGTCCTTCGATCGCCTTGGCCGCGGCGGCCACCGTCGAGCCTGGTGGCGCGCCGCCGACCGTCGCCGACTGGGCCTTGCCGAGCGGGTCCCACACGGTCGCCATCTCCGGGATGGCCGGCATGATGTCGCCGTTCTTGCCGGCGTCCAGGATCTTGGCCATGTCGGGGTCGGTCTTGCTGACCTCCTCGAAGGCCGCCTTCAGGGGCGGCGGCCGGCGGTCGGCCTTGTAGAGGGCGACGGCCACCTCGGGCTGGATGAAGTAGTTGGTGGCGAACTCCTGGGCCAGCGACTTGAACCGGCCCTGGCTGGCCACGTACATGGCCTGCACGCCGACGAACGGCCGGGCCTCCTTGCCGCCCTGGAAGCCGGGGATGGGGGTGATCTCGTAGGGGACGCCGCTCTTCTCGACGTCGGGGATCTGCCAGGGCCCCGACAGCAGGAAGGCGGTCTTCTTGCCGGTGAAGATGCTGGTCACGTTGTCGGGGCTGATCGAGCGCTTGAGCGCCCCTTCGCCCTTCTCGCCCAGCTCGCTGATCTTCTCGAAGGCCTTGGCCGCCTCGGGCTTGGCGAGGCCGAGGTCCTTGGGGTCGTAGTCGCCCTCGGCGCCCTTGCCGAACAGGTAGCCGCCGCCCGAGGTGTAGATCGGGTACATGTGGTAGGCGTCGCCGTTGGGCCCGACCGGCAGGGCCATGATCTCGCTCACCTTGCCGGCCGCCTTGAGCTCCTTGCCCTTGGCCACCAGCTCCTCGAGGGTCCTGGGGGCCTGGGGGGCCAGGTCGGTGTTGCGGAACAGGACCACGTTCTCGATCGCGTACGGGATGCCGTAGATCTGGCCGTTGTAGGTCACGCCCTGGAGGGCCAGCTCGTTGAAGGCGGCCCTGGTGTCGTCGGTGAGCTGCAGGGGGTCGACGGTGCCGTTCTGGACCAGGTTGCCGATCCAGTCGTGGGCCCCCATGACCAGGTCGGGGCCCTTGCCGGCCTGGGCGGCGGTGACGTACACCGTCTGGAGGTCCTTGGAGACGGCCTGGACGTTGACCTGGACGTCGTTGAGCTCGCCCCACTTGGTGGCGGACTCCTTGATCGCCCGGGAGTACTTGTCGTCGGCCCAGATGGTGAGGGAGACGCCCTCCGAGCCGCTGTCCGATGCCCCGCCGCCGCTGCCGCAGCCGGCCAGGAGCACCATCAGCCCAGCCATCAGCAGGGCCAGAGTGGTTCGACGCACGCGCATGTGTGCTCCTCGAACTGTCCGCGCCGAAAGGATGTCCTGGACCCGACCTCCTTCGCCCACCGGAGAGCTTGAACGTTCAAGCACTCACGCGAAAAGGGTTATCACGGTCGTCACCCTGCGTCAAGAGTTCCCTATGTCGGCTTCGGCGGGACGAGCGATACCCAGCTAGGTGATCAGGTAACCTGGCCGGAGCGCCTTCATGGCCGGAGGTCAACGTGGCTGGGAAGCAGGCCGAGGATCGGGAACCGACCCAAGCTGGCAAGGCCCGCAGCGACATCAACGACGTGGCCAGGATGGCCCGGGTCTCGCGCCAGACCGTCTCCAACGTGCTCAACAACCGGACGGGCTACTCCGAGGAGACCCGCGCCCGCGTCCTGGCCGCCATCGAGGCCCTCGACTACCAGCCCCACCGGGCCGCCCGCAGCCTCCGCTCCCAGCGGACCATGCAGCTCGGCTACCACATGCCGGGCGAGCAGCTGGCCGCCGACAACGCCTTCGTCCTCGGGTTCATCCAGGCGCTGGTCCGGGCGGCCGCCGACCACGGCCACCACGTGCTGGTCTTCACCGACCAGGGCGACGAGCTCGAGGTGTTCCGCGAGCTGGTGGCCATCCGCGGGGTCGACGGGTTCATCCTGTCCGGGTCGCGGGGCGACGACCCGCGGGCCCGCTACCTCCACCAGGCCGGGGTGCCGTTCGCCCTGTTCGGCCGCACCGCCCCCAGCCTGCCCCAGTCCTGGGTCGACATCGACAGCGTGGCCGGGGCCAGCTCGGCCGTCGACTACCTGGTCGCCAAGGGCCACGAGAGCTTCGCCTACGTCGGCTACGACGCCAAGCCCTGGGACGTGGAGCGGCTCGAGGGGTTCCGCAAGGGCCTGGCCGACCACGGGATCCGGGTCGGGGAGCGCTCCATCATCCTCGGCGACAGCCTGGACGGGGTCCACGGCGACGTGCTCCGGCTGCTCGGCCGCAAGCGCCGCCCCACGGCCATCGTCAGCGGCAGCGACGTGCTGGCCGCGGTGGCCGTGAACGCGGCCAAGTCCCTCGGGCTGCGCATCGGCCAGGACGTGGCCGTGACCGGCTTCGACGGCGGCTTCGTCCAGCAGATGACCGAGCCGGTGCTGACCAGCGTGCGCATCCCCGTCGACCGCATCGCGGCCGAGCTGATCGCCTGCTGCCTGCGCGAGATCGACGAGGGCACGGTCCAGTCCGCCGGCATCCTGATCCCCACCGAGATCGCCCCCGGCGGCAGTGCCTGACCCGGTGCGGGTCGTCTCGCTGGACCCCTAGCTGCCCCGGTAGGTGCTGTAGCCGTAGGGGCTGAGCAGCAGGGGGACGTGGTAGTGGGCCCCGGGGTCCTCGATCTGGCAGACCACGCTGACCTCGGGGTAGAAGCCGGCCACCCCCTGGGCCTGGAACCACTCGCCGGTCGCGAAGGTCAGCCGGTGGGTGCCGGCCGCCAGGTCCCCGGCGAGCAGGCCGGGCACCCGGCCGTCGTCGTCGGTGACCCCGCCACCGACGCCGCGCCAGCCGTCGCCGTCCCGCAGCTCGACGGTGACCCGGACCCCGGCCGCCGGCCGCCCCCTGGCCGTGTCCAGGACGTGGGTGCTGAGGCTCATGTCCCCATCAGCTTCTCGATCCGCAGCCGGGTGATGCGGCGGTGCTCGCCGGCCGCGACCCGCAGCTCGGTGGCCGGGTCGTTGCCCAGCCGGGCCTCGAGCTGGGCCAGGATCTCGTCGGCCGAGCGGCCGGCGGCGGCGATCAGGAACACGTGGCCGAAGCGGGCCTCGTAGGCGGCGTTGCCGCGGGCCAGGGCCTCCTGGACGTCCTGGCCGGCCCCGCCGACGCCCGACTGCTCCTGCCGGGACCACGCCGCCGAGCGGCCCCCGCCCTCGCCGATGCGCGGGTGGGCGGCGAACGCCTCCAGCCAGTCCTCGGGGCCGAGCGCCATCCAGACCTCGTCGGCCGCCTTCTGCAGGCCGGCCAGGTCGGCGTACGGGCGGCCGGCGGCCACCTGCTCGGCCCAGCGCCGCGAGTGGCAGACGGCCAGCAGCTCGGCGGCCGCCTCCTCCTGGGGCAGCCCGTTCCACCGGTCCAGCCCGCTCACCTCGCCCCCTCCGGCCACAGCCGGCGGGCCCGGCGGGCCAGGTCCCGGCGCAGCGCGTCCATGTCGGCTGGTCACCTCTTCTCCGGTGGGCGGGGACCGTAGCATGCCCCCTCGCCTCAGTCTCTGCCAGACCGCCTGGCGAACTGGTCGACGGCGGCCCGGTCCAGGCCGGTGTGGCCGGTGACCTCGGCCTCGGTCAGGGCTCCGCAGTCCAGGCCGCGGGCCAGGAACCCGGCCAGGGCCTGGGCGGTGGCCGGCTCGTCCAGGACCCCGCCGGCGGTCCGCTCGGCATAGGCCGGCAGCCGGGCCGCGGCCGCGGGAAGGCCCTCGCGGAAGAAGGCGTAGGTGGCCAGGTAGCGGGTGGGCAGCTGGGCCGGGTGCAGGTCCCAGCCCTGCCAGTAGCCGCGCTCCAGCGAGCGCCGGACCAGGCGGGCGTGCAGCCGCCAGGCCGCGTGCACGGCCTCGGTGCCGCCCACCGGGAGCAGGTTGGTCGACCCGTCCGACAGCCGCACGCCGGTCCCGGCCGCCTGGACCATCCGGGCCACGGTGGCCGTCCCGTCGGCGGCCAGGATCGACTGCGGGGTCTCGACCTGGATCTCGAACCGCAGCCGCCCCTCGGCCAGCCCGTTGGCCTCCTCGAGCCGCTCGCAGACCAGGGCCATGGCCTCGACCTGGCGCACGTCGGTCACCTTGGGCAGGGTGACCACGAACCCGGCCGGGAGCTCGGCCCCGTCCAGCAGAGCGCCCAGGAACAGGTCGAGGGTCCGCAGCCCGCGGCGCCGGGTGGCCGCCTCCAGGCTGCGGATGCGCAGGCCGGAGCAGGGCGGGGGAGCGGCCCCGGCGAGGGCGCCGGCCAGGGCCAGGGCCGCCGCGTCGGCGTCGGCGTCCTCGCGCTCGCCCGGCCGGGGCCCGTAGCCGTCCTCGAAGTCAGCCGTAGATCCTCGACCGGCTCGGTCTCCAGCTTGGCCAGCACGCCCGGGAGCACCTGGGCGACCAGCGCCTCCTCGAGCCCGGTGGCCCCGGCCAGGGCGGCGGCGGTTGGGGCGTGGTCGGCGAGGGAGGTCAGGGCGCGGCAGCCCCAGTCGGCGGTCAGGCCGGGGTCATCTGGTCGGCCGGCACGTACACGGTGTGCACCGGCTGCCTGGTCCCGGGGTCGCCCGGGTAGCGGGCGGCCAGCTCGGCGTCGGCCGGGGCCAGCCGCCGGTCCAGCTCGCCGAGGACGTCGGCGCCGAGGCGGGGAACGGGGCTGGTCACGGGCGAACGCTATCGCGGGCGGCCGCCTCGGGCGAGTGGGCGTCGTAGCGGCGCAGGGCCGGGACCAGCAGGGCCAGGCTGACCAGGGCGGCGGCCAGCAGCGCCCCCCCGACCCAGGAGACGGTGACCCCGAAGGCGGCCGCCGCCGCCCCGGCCCGCAGGTCGCCGAGCCGGGGCCCGCCGGCCACGACCACGATGAACACCCCCTGCATGCGGCCGCGCATCTCGTCCGGGGCGTAGGTCTGGAGGATCGTCTGGCGGTAGACGGCCGAGACCAGGTCGGCCGCGCCGGCCACGGCCAGCAGCAGCACCATCAGCCACAGGGACGGCACCAGCCCGGCCGCGGCCACGGCCAGCCCCCAGACGATCACCGCCCCGACCAGGGCCACGCCCTGGCGGCCGACCCGCCCGATCCAGCCCGAGGAGAGCCCGGCCAGCACCGCGCCCAGGGCGATGGCGGCGTACAGCCAGCCGACCACGCCGCGGCCGCCCATCCCGGCGGCCGTCTCGGGGAACAGGGCCCGGGGCATGGCCAGGACCATGGCCACGATGTCGACCGCGAACGACAGCAGCAGCACCGGCCGGGTGGCGATGAAGGCCAGCCCCTCGACCACCGACCGCAGCCCGGGGGTGATGGCCGGCCCTGACGGGGGGATGGCCGGCAGGCGCAGGGCGGCGTAGAGGGCGATGGTGAAGATGGCCAGGTCGGCGGCGTAGGCGGCCGCGAACGACCAGCGGGCCAGGATCAGCCCGGCCAGCAGGGGGCCGAGGACCATGCCGAGGTTGGAGGCGGTGAAGGACAGTGTGTTGGCCGACGGGACCAGCGAGGCCGGCAGCACCCGGGGCACGATCGCCCCCCGGGTCGAGGAGGCGACCGCGAACCCGGCCGCCTGGACGGCGACCAGCCCGAGCAGCAGGGGCAGGCTGGCCAGCCCGGTCATCGCGGCCACGAGCAGCCCGCCGGTGCACGCCCACAGCAGCAGCGACGATCCCAGCAGCAGCCGCCGCCGGTCGACGGCGTCGGCCACCGCCCCGCCCCAGAGCCCGAACAGCACCAGCGGGACCAGCCCGACCAGCCCCAGCATCCCCACCCAGAACGAGGACCCGGTCAGCTCGAACACCTGCACCGGCACGGCCACCGCGGTCAGCTGGAACCCGACGAACCCGAGCGAGTTCCCCACCCACAACCGCCGGAAGGCGGCATGGCCCAGCGGCTCGACGTCGATCGCGGCCCGCCGCAGCCGCCCCAGAGGTGTCATGA
>OBLS010000178.1_pt1 | contig 19775 bp, 18 predicted proteins | sample 1519901 | NCBI WGS metagenome assembly OBLS01 (sample SAMEA3113585, study PRJEB22503) | soil metagenome | reverse complement strand
TGGGCTGCTCGCTGGTGACCAGCTCCCAGGCGTAGGAGATCGCGAGCTCCTTGAAATAGTCGCCGAAGGAGAAGTTGCCGTTCATCTGGAAGAACGTGCCGTGCCGGGTCGTCTTGCCCACCTCGTCGATGTCGAGCGTGCGCACGCATTTCTGGACGCTCACCGCCCGCGGGTACGGCGGCGTCTCCCGCCCGGTGAGGTACGGGATGAACGGCACCATGCCGGCGACCGTGAACAGCAGCGTCGGGTCCGACGACACCAGCGACGCGCTCGGCACGACGGTGTGGTCGCGCTGGGCAAAATGGTCGAGGAAACGACGGCGGATCTCGGCCGTCTCCATCAGCGGGTGCCTCTCGGGTGATCGGAGCGGAGCAGGTCGTCCAGGGCGGCCGTGTCGGCCTCGCGCTCTGCGCCGGACTCGCCGATGCCGAGGGCCTCCCGGAGCTCGAGGTCACGCTCGGCCATGCCCGCCTTCACGTCGTCGGCGAACTCGCGGACGGCCTGGGTCAACCCGCCGACCGCACCGGAAACCCGCTCTGCCGCGCCGTCCGGCGTCAGCTGCCTCGCTGCCTTGGTCAGCCGTCGTGCCACCAGCACGCCCGCAGTTGCCCCCAGCGCGATCCAGAAGAGGCGTCTCACCACGACGCCCTCCGACCACGCCGGTCCCGGCGGCGGGACAGCGCACGTCGCACGCCGTAGGTGAACGCCGCGGTGCGCACGAGCGGACCGCCGAGCGTGGCCGCGAACAGCGAGGACATGGCGGCCGCGTTGCCGGTCAGCGTCTGCGCGTTCGACGTGATCGCATCGACCCGCTGCAGCTGAACATTGGTCGATGCGAGCAGTTGGTTTGTCTCGTCGACGGTCACGCTGGTCTTCGCCACGTGCTCACGACGCAGGTCGCGCACCGTCAACGTGAGCTCGTCGACCGTCTTGCCGAGCTTGATGATCGGCACGGCGATGACTCCGACGAGCAGGACGAACGCGACGGCGGCGATCAGCCCCGCGATCTCGCCTGCGGACATGGTCGGGAACCCTCCTGGGTGGTCTTCCTCGGGACGTCCGACCCTATCGCGCGCGGGCTGCCGATCGTTCCCTGCATTTCCGTGGTCACTCGCCGCGGATGATCTTCCGAAGTTTCGCGTACCGCTCCGCGTATTCGGCCTCCGCGCCTCGCGAGCCGGGCTGGTAATAGACCTTGTCCACCACCGGGTCGGGGGCGTACTGCTGTCGCACGACGCCGCGCGGGTCGTCGTGGGCGTACTCGTACGTCGTGCCGTGCCCCAGCGTCCTGGCGGCCGCATAATGCGCGTCGCGAAGCTGCGGTGGCACGGCGCCGATCATCCCGGCCCGGACGTCGCCCTGAGCCGCACCGATGGCCCGCACGACGCTGTTCGACTTCGGCGCCAGCGACAAGGCGATGACCGCATGCGCGAGCGTGATGCTCGCCTCAGGCCAGCCGACGATCTGGACCGCGTGGGCGGCGGCGACGGCTGTCTGCAGTGCGGAGGGATCGGCGAGCCCGATGTCCTCGCTGGCGAGGATCACCAACCGCCGGGCGAGGAACCTCGGGTCTTCACCAGCCTCCGCCATCCGCGCGAGATAGTGCAGGGCCGCGTCGGCGTCGCTGCCACGGATCGACTTGATCAGGGCACTGGTGACGTCGTAGTGCTGGTCACCCGCCCGGTCGTAACGCACCGCCGCCCGGTCGACCGCCGCCTCGGCCGTCGCGAGGTCGATCCGCGGGTCGTCGCTCTCGCTGACGGCGCCGGCCGCAGCCTCGAGGTAGGTCAGGGCACGCCGCGCGTCGCCACCGGAGAGTCGGACGAGGTGGCCCTTCGCGTCGTCGTCGATGGCGACCGCGCCATCCAGACCGCGTTCGTCGGTGAGCGCAGCGTCGATCACGGTCCCGATGTCGTCGTCACCCAAAGGCTGGAGGGTGAGCAGCAGCGAGCGCGAGAGCAGCGGGCTGATCAGAGCGAAGAACGGATTCTCGGTCGTGGCAGCCACCAGCGACACCCACCGGTTCTCGACACCCGGCAACAGGGCGTCCTGCTGGGTCTTGGAGAACCGGTGCACCTCGTCGACGAACAGCACCGTGCCGGTTCCGCTGCGCACCAGCTCCTTGCGCGCCCGGTCGACGACGGCGCGCACATCCTTGACCCCTGCGCTGACCGCGGAGAGCTCGACGAAGTTCCGGCTGGTCGCGCGGCTCACGACGTAGGCGATCGTTGTCTTGCCGGTGCCGGGCGGCCCCCACAGCACGAGCGCCATCGGCTGGTCGTGCTCGACCAGCAGGCGCAGCGGAGAGCCCGCTGCGAGCAACTGGTCCTGCCCGACGACCTCGTCGAGCGTGCGCGGGCGCATCCGGACCGCGAGCGGTGCACCCGCGTAGTCGGCCTCGGCCCCGGCGAGCGCACGTGGCGGCGTCGACGCCGTCCCCCTGACCTCGAACAGCGCCCCGTCGTCACTCACGTCGCCGAGGCTAGTCCGTCGGGCCGTCACCGCTGAAACTCAGTCGGACGGCTCGGCCGGGGGCTCCGCGATGGCGTCGACGCCGGCCTCCTTGCGCTGCTGTGCGGTGATCGGTGCGGGAGCCGACGTGAGCGGGTCATACCCCCCACCGGACTTCGGGAAGGCGATGACGTCGCGAATCGAGTCGGACCCGGCGAGCAGCGCCACGATCCGGTCCCAGCCGAACGCGATCCCGCCGTGCGGCGGCGCACCGTACGCGAACGCCTCGAGCAGGAAGCCGAACTTCTCCCGCGCATCGTCGGCCGACAGGCCCATCACGTCGAACACACGCTGCTGCACGTCGGCGCGGTGGATACGGATGGACCCACCGCCGATCTCGTTGCCGTTGCACACCAGGTCGTAGGCGTAGGAGAGCGCGTTCTCCGGTTCGGCGTCGAACCGCTCGGCCCACTCGCGGGTGGGCGACGTGAAGGCGTGGTGGACCGCGGTCCAGCGGCCCGACCCGACTGCCACGTCGTGGGTGGCCTCCACCGGCTCGAACAGCGGGTAGTCGACGATCCAGACGAACTCCCAGCGCTCCTCGTCGATCAGGTTGCCTCGACGGCCGATCTCCAGCCGCGCAGCGCCGAGCAGGGTCTGCGCCGGCAGCCGGGCGCCGGCCGCGAAGAACACCGCGTCGCCGGGTGACGCGCCCACGAGTTCCGCCAAGCCATCTCGCTCGGCGTCGGAGAGGTTCTTCGCGATCGGGCCGGACAGCTCGCCGTCGGCTCCCACCAGGACGTAGGCGAGCCCCTTGGCCCCGCGCGCACGGGCCCACTCCTGCCAGCCGTCGAGTTCACGTCGGCTCTGGGCGGCGCCGCCCGGCTGGACCACTGCGCCGACGTACGGCGCCTGGAAGACCCGGAACGTGGTCTCGGCGAAGTGCGACGTGACCTCGGTCAGCTCGAGACCGAACCGCAGATCCGGCTTGTCCGAGCCGAACCGGTCCATCGCCTCGCGGAAGGTCAGCCGCCGGATCGGCACCTCGAGATCGTGGCCGACGAGCTTCCAGACGGCTCCGATGACCCGCTCGCCGAGCGCGATGACGTCGTCCTGGTCGACGAAGCTCATCTCGATGTCGAGCTGAGTGAACTCCGGCTGCCGGTCGGCGCGGAAGTCCTCGTCGCGGTAGCAGCGTGCGATCTGGAAGTAGCGCTCGAAGCCGGCGACCATCAGCAACTGCTTGAACAGTTGCGGCGACTGCGGAAGCGCGTACCACGATCCCGGGCGGAGCCGTGCGGGCACCAGGAAGTCACGGGCACCTTCGGGCGTCGACCGGGTCAGCGTCGGTGTCTCGATCTCGACGAAGTCCTCCGCCAGCAGGGCGTCGCGTGCAGCCTGGTTGACCCTCGACCGCAACCGCATCGCCGCTGCGGGACCGGGCCGGCGCAGGTCGAGGTATCGGTAGCGAAGGCGGACGTCCTCACCGACCTCGACCTGCTCGTCGACCTGGAACGGCAGTGGCTCCGCCTCGTTCAGCACCTCGACGGTCTCGGCGACGACCTCGACGTCCCCGGTCGGCAGGTTGGGGTTCTCGTTGCCCGCTGGGCGGCGCTGCACCGAGCCTTCGACCCGGATGCAGAATTCGCCGCGGAGACCAGCCGCGACGACTTCGTCCCGGACGACGATCTGGGCGATCCCGGAGGCATCGCGTAGGTCGACGAAGGCAACCCCGCCGTGATCACGCCGCCGCGCCACCCAGCCCGCGAGCGTGACCGCCTGACCGGCATGTTCGGCACGGAGCTGTCCGGCCGAGTGGGTGCGAAGCACGCGCGTCCTTCCGCGGGTGGATGTTGCAGAGCCACCCGATCCTACGTAACGAGCGACGGACCGGGCTTGTCGGCGTTACAGGAGCGTGAGCTGCTGTGGACTCGACTCACCGGTGACCGGATCGCCGTCCGACGCTGTGGGCTCCTGGCCGGCGATCCGGCGCGCCCGCCCTCCGCCGCCGCCGCCCTCGAGGCCGTGGCGGGTGAGGAGCGGGCCGATCCGACCGGCGAGCCCTTCACGGTACGCACGAGGCGCATACGCGCCGTGCGCGTAGAGCCGCTCGTAGGCCGCGACGAGGTCGGGCCGCTCGCGGGACAGCCACGCCATGAACCACTCCCGGGCTCCGGGCCGCAGATGGAGCGGCAGCACGGTGACACCCGTTGCGCCGGCCTCCGACAGCAGGCCGAGGGCCTCGTCCAGGCGTTCGGTCGAGTCGGTGAGCCAGGGCAGCACCGGAGCCAACAGAACGGCACAGTCGAAGCCCGCGTCGCGGATCGACCTCACCAGGCCGAGCCTGGCTCGCGGCGAAGGTGTGCCCGGCTCGAGGCCCTGGTGCAGTGCCTGGTCGTGGATCGCGATCGAGATCGCGAGGCCGACCGAGACGTCATGCGCCGCGGCACGGAGCAGCGGGAGGTCGCGCCGCAACAGCGTGCCCTTCGTCAACACCGAGAAAGGTGTGCCGGAGCCGGCCAGGGCCGCGACGATGCCCGGCATCAGCCGGTAGCGACCTTCGGCCCGTTGGTACGGATCGGTGTTGGTGCCCAGGGCGACGTGTTCGCGAGTCCACGACCGGCGAGCAACCTCGCGCGCGAGCACCTGCGGTGCGTTGACCTTGACGACTATCTCGGAGTCGAAGCCCGCGCCCGGATCGAGCTCGAGCCACTCGTGCGTGCCACGGGCGAAGCAGTTGTGGCTCACCACACCGTTGGCGATGAAGTCACCCGTACCGGTCGTGAGGTCGTACATGGGCATCTCGACACCGAGCGGTTCAATCGACACCACCTTCATCCGGGCGTCAGGTGCGATCGGGACGCCCTGGACCGGGATGGACCGTCCGACCTGGTCGCGGCCAAGCCAGATCACCTCGTCGCCGCTGCTCAGCGACTCACGGTGACCGCCCGACGTCACGCTGCCTGCAGCAACGAACCTCCACCCTGAGGGCGTCAGAAAGCGATGGTCGGCGCTCGCGACGATTACCGCGCCGTCCGACAGTTGCACGCCAAATGCTGACTTCGTGGTCTGCCAGTGGGCGCGCACGTCGGTACGCACGTAGTGGCGGTCGGTCCCCCGCAGCTCGGTCCCACAGACCTGGTCGCCGGGGCGGATGTCGCGCAAGCGCTTGACCCGCCCGGACGCGAGTGTGATCAACGTGTCGGCGCCCAAGCAGTATCGGCAGGCGTGAGTACAGCCACGGTACGGGTTGATCGTCCACCGGAACGGCACCACCGACTCGCCGGGCACCTGGTTCAGGACGCTGCGCGCGTTCACCTCGTGGAACGTCACTCCGGCGAACTCCGGGGTCGTCACGCTGCGGACCAGACCGGGGATTCGCTTCAGCCCGGGCAACGCCGTCTCGTCCTCGGCACCGATCCGCTGACCCTGCCACCGCATGGCCCTATTCGAACACGTGTTCGATGCCGGCGCAAGGTTCAGAGAGGCTCGCGACCCGCCTGCAGCCGCCCGCGCACCTCCGTCACCAGCGCGTCCAGTCCGACCGGCCGCTGGTCGCCGGACCGCAGGTCCTTCAGCTGGACGATCCCGTCGGCGAGCTCCCGCTCGCCGGCGACGACCGCAAAGGTCGCACCGCTGCGGTCCGCGGCCTTCATCGCACCCTTGAGGCCGCGGCCACCGGTCGAGATGTCGGCAGCGACCCCGGCCCGGCGAAGCTCGGTGACGACGCCGAACAATCGGCGGGCCGCCTCGTCGCCGAGCGGCACTGCGAAGACGTCGACCGTCGGGACGCCCGGAAGGCCCACCCCCTCGGCCTCCATCGCCAGCAGGGTGCGCTCGACACCGAGCGCCCAGCCGACACCCGGCAGCCGCGGTCCGCCGAGGACCTCTGACAGTCCGTCGTATCTGCCCCCGCCGCCCACCGCGGACTGTGCGCCCAACCCGTCGTGGACGAACTCGAACAGCGTCCGGGTGTAGTAGTCCAGGCCCCGGACCAGCCTCGGATCGTCGTCGTACTCGACCCCGGCGTCGGTTAGCAATGAGCGAACGGTGTCGTGGTGCTCGCGATCGCCGGCTGACAGGAAGTCGGCGATCACCGGTGCCTCCTTCAGCACGGTCCTCATCTCCGGCCGCTTGTCGTCGAGCACCCGCAGCGGGTTGAGCTCGACCCGACGGCGGGTCTCGTCGTCGAGGTCGAGGCTTCGCAGGTACGACTGCAGGGCGGCGCGGTACACCGGCCGGGACTCGTCCGAGCCCAGCGAATTGAGCAACAGCCGCACCGTCAGTCCCAGCGTCCGGTAGGCATCGACGGCCAGCACGATCAGCTCGGCGTCGACGGCCGGGTCCTCGGTACCGATCGCCTCGGCACCGACCTGGGAGAAGTGCCGGTAACGGCCCCTCTGGGGTCGCTCGTAGCGGTAGTACGAACCGGAGTACCAGAGCTTCAACGGCAGCGCACCACGATGCAGGTTGTGCTCCAGCGTGGCTCGAAGGACGGGCGCCGTGCCCTCGGGACGAAGCGTGACATCGTCACCACCGCGGGTGGTGAACGAGTACATCTCCTTGCTGACGACGTCGGTGGACTCCCCCACGCCGCGGACGAACAAGGCCGTCTCCTCGAACGCCGGGGTCTCCAGGTAGCCGTACCCGGCCAGCCGCAGCGGCGCCGCCATTGCCTCGCGCACGGCGAGAACTGCCTCGCCCCGTGGCGGCACGAGGTCGAACGTGCCTCGAGGGGCGCGGAACTGCGAACTCACCAGATCTCCCATGATCACGAACAGTCAGCCGCTGGACCGAGGGGCAATCCGTTCATGATCAGCAGACCCGGCGACACCCTGGAGGAACGGGTTGCTGCGTCGCTCCCGCCCTATGGTCGTCGACGGCCCGTGCCCGGGCAGGACGACGGTGTCGTCGGCCAGCGGAAGGACCTTGTCGGCCAGGCTGCGCAGCATGGCCGCGTGATCTCCGCCCGGCAGGTCGGTACGTCCGATGCTTCCGGCGAACAGAACGTCGCCGGACAGGCACAGCTCGGCGTCGTCCGCGCCGGGCAGCCGGAACATCACCGATCCCTCCGTATGGCCGGGCGCATGGTCGACCGTGAGATCCAAGCCGGCCAGCATCAGCACCTCGCCGTCCCTGAGACGGCGGACGTCGTCGGGCTCGGAGACGGCGTTGCGGCCGAACTCGCGCTCGAGCATCGCGACCAAACCGGCTTCGAGCGTGGAGACCGGATCGGCCAGCCGGTAGGCGTCGTCGCCGTGGACGTACGCCGGGATGTCGCGCGCTCCGCACACCGGGGTCACCGAGAACACATGGTCGAGGTGTCCGTGCGTCACCAGCACCGCGGCCGGCTTGAGTCCATGCTCGCGCACCACATCGTCGAGGTGGTCCACGACCCCGATGCCCGGGTCGACGACGAGGCACTCCTGCCCGGCTGCCGCCGCGAGGACGTAGCAGTTCGTCCCGAAGGCTTCAGCGGGAAATCCGACCACGAGCACCTCAGCACCCTATCCGCGCCCTGCGGACCGTCGCGAACTCGTTACGTCGCACCGGGCACGTGCTGCCTAGACTGTGCCAACTCAGGGGCAACGGGGCGAAGTCCGCGCACACGGCAACGGAGGTCACGTGGCAAGCACGAGCGAGCGGCGCCGTCAGCTCGCACGGCAGCGGTGGGAACGCCAACAGGCGCGGCGTGCCGAGGCCGTCGCGCGGGCCCGGCGGCGGCGGAAGATCCTGGCAGTGGTCACCGCCGTAGCCGTCGTCGCCGGCGCGGTCGTGGTGGCCACCCAGTGGTGGCCCTGGGGCGATGACGACGCCACGACGGTCTCCGATTCCGAGACGTCGTCCGCCGCCGGCAGTTGCTCCTACACCGAGGCAGGCACGGCGAACGCGGAGATCGGCCTGCCACCGACCGAGCCGACGGCGGCGGCCACCGCCCGCCTGACGGTCAATGGCCAGCCGGTCGACGTCCAGCTGCTCGCGGACGCGGCTCCCTGCACCGTGAGTTCGATGGTCCACCTGGCCGGGCAGGACTACTTCGACGGAACGTCCTGCCACCGGCTCACGACGTCGGCCACGCTGAGGGTCCTGCAATGCGGCGACCCGACGGGAACGGGTGGCGGCGGTCCCGGTTACGAATTCGGGCTGGAGAACACCGAGGGAGCCACCTACCCTGCCGGTACGGTCGCGATGGCGCATCGGTCCGGCGAACCGGGCTCGAACGGCAGCCAGTTCTTCCTGGTCTACGACGATTCGGAGCTGCCGCCCGAGTACACCGTCTTCGGGCAGGTCACCGCGGGGCTCGAGGTCCTCGCCGGGATTGCGGCCACGGGCACGGCCGACGGTTCCGAGGACGGCGCTCCGAAAGAACCGGTCACCCTCGACGACCTCGTGACCGGAGCATGATCCCCGACGGCGACGCACGGGACGAAGGGCCAGAGGTGGAACCACCCGCCAGCCCGGACCCCGGATCGCCGGAGCCGACACCGCCGGCCACGGTGGCGCAGAACGCATGGGGGCGCGTCGACGCTGCCGGCTCCGTCTTCGTCCGTACGGACGACGGCGAGCGCCAGGTCGGGTCCTGGCAGGTCGGTGAACCCGAGCAGGCACTCGCGTTCTTCGGGCGCAAGTACGACGACCTTGCGGTTCAGGTAGACCTGCTCGAACAACGCCTCGGATCCGGGGCGGCCGCGCCCGACGAGACCGCGAGCGGGGTCCGCCGGCTCCGCGAGGCGCTGGTCGAACCTCATGCCGTCGGTGACTTCTCGACGCTGGCCCAACGCCTGGACACGGTCGAGGCCCGTATCGCGGAGCGCCGGGCGGAGCGCCGCGCCGAGCGGGCGCAAGCCCTGGACCAGGCTCGCGCCCGCAAGGAGAGCATCGCGGCCGAGGCGGCGACGATCGCCGAGGCGGACGACTGGCGGCACGGGGCCGACCGGCTACGCGCGTTGCTCGACGAGTGGAAGACGCTGCCCAGGTTGGATCGCGCCACCGACGACACGTTGTGGCGCACGTTCTCCAGCGCGCGGACCCACTACACCCGGCGACGCAAGACACACTTCGCGGAGGTCGCCGAGCATCGCGAGCAGGCGAAATCGGTCAAGCAGGAGATCCTGACCGAGGCCGAGGCGCTGGCCGACTCCACCGACTGGGCTGCCACGGCACGCCGCTTTCGCGAGCTCATGGCCCGCTGGAAGGCCGCCGGCCCGGCACCCAAACCCGCTGACGATGCGCTCTGGCGGCGGTTCCGCGCTGCGCAGGACACCTTCTTCACCGCCCGGACGGCCGACCTGTCCAAACGCGACACCGAGCAGCAGACGAACCTTGATGCCAAGCAGGAGCTCCTGGCCGAGGCCGAGGCATTGCTGCCGGTCACGGACTGGAAGGCCGCGCGGGAGACGCTGCGTTCGATCCATGAACGCTGGGAGGCGGCGGGCCACGTTCCGCGCGACGCCATGCGCTCGATCGAGGGTCGGCTGCGCCGCGTCGAGGACGCCGTCCGCGACGCCGAGCAGAGCGAGTGGCGTCGCACGAACCCCGAGGCGCGGGCCCGAGCCGAGGCGACTGTCGCTCAGCTCCGGTCGTCGATCGCCGACCTCGAAACGCAGGCGGCCGCGGCCCGCGAGCGGGACGACCCACGCAAGCTGAAGGAAGCGGATGACGCCCTCGCCGCGCGACGCTCGTGGCTCGAGCAGGCCGAACGCGCTCTCGACGAGTTCGGCGGCGGCTGACCGTGCCTAGTCGCTGATCGTCACCGGGGTCGAGCGCGCGCTGGTCAGCCGGTACGCGTCGAAGACCCCCTCGACTCCGCGGACCGCCTTGAGCACGTGGCCGAGGTGCTTGGGGTCGCCCATCTCGAAGGTGAACCGGCTCTTCGCGATCCGGTCCGAGTTGGTGGTGACGGTCGCCGAGAGGATGTTGACGTGCTGGTCGGACAGGACGCGGGTGATGTCCGACAGCAACCGGGCCCGGTCGAGAGCCTCGACCTGCATCGCCACCAGGAACAGGCTGTTCGCGGTCGGGGCCCATTCGACGTCGACCATCCGGCCGTGCTCCCGCTCCAAGGCTGCGACGTTCACGCAGTCGATGCGGTGGACGGACACTCCGGAGCCGCGGGTGACGAAGCCGACGATGTCGTCGCCGGGGACCGGCGTACAGCACCGGGCCAGCTTCACCCAGACGTCGCTGACCCCCTTGACGACCACGCCCGGATCACCGGCGGCCCGACGTCGCGGCCGCGTCGGGGTGGCTGCCTCGGCAGCGTCGTCGCTGGTGCCCTCCTCGCCGCCGAGCATCTGCACCAGCTTCTGGACGACGCTCTGGGCTGAGACGTGACCCTCGCCCACTGCCGCGTACAGCGCCGAGATGTCGGCATAGCGCAGATCGGATGCGACAGCGGTCAGCGCCTCCTGCGAGAGCATGCGCTGAAGCGGAAGGTCCTGCTTGCGCATGGCCCGGGCGATGCCGTCCTTGCCCTGTTCGATGGCCTCCTCGCGGCGTTCCTTGGAGAACCACTGCTTGATCTTGTTGCGGGCTCGGGCACTGGTGACGAACGTCAACCAGTCCCGGCTCGGCCCGGCTCCCTCGGCCTTGGAGGTGAAGATCTCGACGACGTCGCCGTTGTCCAGCGTGGACTCCAGCGGCACCAGCCGACCGTTCACCCGCGCGCCGATACAGCGGTGCCCTACCTCGGTGTGGACGGCGTAGGCGAAGTCGACCGGCGTCGCGTCGGCGGGCAGCGCCACCACGTCGCCGCGTGGGGTGAAGACGTAGACCTCGTTGGTGGTGATCTCGAATCGGAGCGACTCGAGAAACTCGCCCGGATCCTCGGTCTCCTTCTGCCAGTCGAGCAGCTGCCGTAGCCACGCCATGTCGCTCGGTGCCCGCGACTCGTCGCCGTTCGCGGCCGGACCCCGCTCGAGCTCGATGCCGGCGCCCACGTCCTCCTTGTACTTCCAGTGCGCCGCGATGCCGTACTCGGCCCGTCGGTGCATGGCGAACGTGCGGATCTGCATCTCGACCGGCTTCCCGGCCGGCCCGATCACGGAGGTGTGCAGCGACTGGTACATGTTGAACTTGGGCATGGCGATGAAGTCCTTGAATCGGCCAGGCACCGGGTTCCACCGGGCGTGGACGATGCCGAGGACCGCATAACAGTCGCGGACCGACTCGACCAGGACTCGGATTCCCACCAGATCGTAGATGTCGGCGAAGTCCCGGCCGCGCACGATCATCTTCTGGTAGATCGAGTAATAGTGCTTGGGCCGCCCGGTGACCGACGCCTTCAGCTTGGCGGTCCGCAGGTCGCCCTGGACCTGGTCGATGACCGCGGCCAGATAGTCGTCTCGAGACGGCGCGCGCTCGGCGACGAGGCGAACGATCTCGTCGTAGACCTTCGGGTGCAACGTCGCGAAGGAGAGGTCCTCGAGCTCCCACTTGATGGTGTTCATGCCGAGCCGGTGGGCCAGCGGGGCGTAGATCTCCAGCGTTTCGCGGGCCTTGCGCCGCGCCGACTCCTTGGATACGTAGCGCCATGTACGGGCATTGTGCAGGCGGTCGGCAAGCTTGATCACCAGGACCCGGATGTCCTTGGCCATCGCCACGACCATCTTGCGGACCGTCTCGGACTGGGCGGCCTGGCCGTACTTGACCTTGTCGAGCTTGGTGACGCCGTCGACCAGCATGGCGACCTCGTCGCCGAACTCGTCGCGCAGGTCGACCAGGTTGTACTCGGTGTCCTCGACCGTGTCGTGCAGCAACGCCGCCGCGAGCGTCGGCGGCGTCATGCCCAGCTCCGCCAGGATCGTGGTGACCGCCAGTGGATGCGTGATGTAGGGGTCGCCGCTCTTGCGCTGCTGGCCGCTGTGTGCCCGTGCGGCGGCGCGATAGGCCCGCTCGACGACGCCCAGGTCGGCCTTCGGGTGAGTGGCGTGGATCGTGCGGAACAGCGGCTCGAGGGCCGGATCGGTCTGGTGGCGCTGGGCGGTGAGCCGGGCGAGCCTCGCCCGCACGCGGACTGGCGTCAACGCGCTGGTCGAGACCGTCTCGTCAGCCAACGGGGCTCCTCGCAGCCTGGCGGAACACCAGTCTACGTGGGTCGGCTCGCGGAATGGCTGCTCGTCAGACCTGGAGCAGGGGGTACAGCTCGAGGTCGGCAAGCCGGGTCCGGCCGGCGAGGAACATCAGCTCCATGAGCACGCTGACGGCGACGACCTTCGCGCCGCCCTGCTGCACCAGTCCGACGGCGGCCTCGACGGTGCCGCCCGTGGCGAGGACGTCGTCGACTACCAGGACCTTGTCCCCGGGCCGGAACGCATCGCGGTGGACCTCGATCGTCGCCTCGCCGTATTCCAGCGCGAAGCTTGCGGACCGGGTCTGGTACGGCAGTTTGCCGACCTTGCGGACCGGGACGAAGCCCGCGCCGAGCACGTGCGCCACCGGCGCCGCGAGGATGAAACCCCGGGCCTCGATGCCGACGACCGTGTCGACACGACGCACGCCGGCCTCGTCGCGACCGGTCGCGGCCAGCGCCGACACGACCTTGGCGAACGCGTCGTGGTCGAGAAGCAGGGGGGTGATGTCCTTGAACGTCACCCCCGGCTGGGGCCAGTCCGGAATGTCACGGATCCGGGAGAGCAGGAACTCGCGCTCGGCTGCTCCGAGCACGCCTTCACCTGCCGTTCGTCCGGTCACTGCGCGAGGCTATCGCGCCGGCCGACCACCGTTGCCACGCCGCTGGGAACGCGTCTGGCGTTGCGGCTGACGGCGATCGCCACTCTCGACGGCCGACCCGCGTTGCGGAGACGGGTGCCGAGCCGGTACACCGCCCACGGCGGCCGGCTCCGCCGTCGCGTCTCCCCTCGGTGCCCTCGCACCCGCACGGCGCGCTTCGACCCGACGGGTCAGCCCGGCGATCGTCGGCTCGCGGTTCTTCAGGTCCACCAGCAACGGCGTGGCGATGAACACCGAGGAGTACGTACCGACGGCGACGCCGATGAACAGGGCGAGCGCCAGATCCTTCAGCGTGCCTGCGCCCAACAGGCCGGCCCCGACGAACAGGATCGAGCCGATCGGCAGCAACGCGATGATCGAGGTGTTGATCGACCGCATCAGGGTCTGGTTGAGGCCGAGGTTGGCTGCCTCGGCGTAGGTGAGCTGGTTCTGGGCGGTGATGCCCTTCGTGTTCTCGCGCACCTTGTCGAAGATCACCACGGTGTCGTACAGCGAGTATCCGAGGATCGTCAGGAAACCGATCACCGTCGCGGGCGTCACGTCGAAGCCCACGAGGGCGTAGATGCCGATGGTGAACACGACGTCGTGGAACAGAGCCACGAGCGCAGCAGCGGCCATCTTCCATTCGTAGGCGATCGAGAGGAACACGACCACGGCGAGCAGGAACATACCCAGGCCGAGGAGCGCCTGCCGGGTGATCTGATCACCCCACGAGGGGCCGATCACCTGGGCCGTGATCTCCTCGGGCGCGACGTCGACGACATCGGCGACGGCGTCCCGGACCGTGGTCGTCTCGTCGGGGCTCAGGCTGCCCGTCTGCACCCTGACGCTGTCGTCGCCGACGATCGTGACCCTGGGATCCGCGGCGTTCTCGACCCCGGTCGCGATGACAGCTCCGCGCACGTCGCTCACGGTCGAGTCGGTGACCTGCTCGACCGGGGCCGTGAGCTCTGCCCCGCCCGAGAACTCGACGCCGAGATGCAACCCGCGCCCGATCAGTCCGCCGAGCGCGACGGCCAGCAGGATCGCACTGACGAGATACCACCGCCGCGCGTTCTGGACGATCGGGACGGAGACCTCACCGCGATAGAGGCGGTTGCCCAGCGACTGCCTGGTCATGGCGTTGCCTCCTTGGCGGCAGGCACACCGGCTCGGCGGCCGAGGCCGGTACGACCGGGCGCCCCCAGCCGCACCGGATCGAGCCCGGACCAGGAATGGCCGGCCCCGAAGAAGCGGCTGCGAGCCAGCACGCTGAGCATCGGCTTGGTGAACAGGAACACCACGACCAGGTCGACGATCGTCGTCAGCCCGAGCGCGAACGCGAAGCCGCGGACGTTGGCGACGGAGAACACGTAGAGGAAGAAGGCGGCGAACAGCGAGACCGCGTCGCTGGCCAGCACGGTCCGGCGAGCTCTCTTCCATCCGGTCTCGATGGCCATCCGGACACTGCGGCCCTCCCGGATCTCGTCGCGCACCCGCTCGAAGTACACCACGAAGGAGTCGGCGGTGATGCCGATCGCGACGATGATCCCGGCGATGCCCGCGATGGTGAGCGTGAAGCCGATGGCCTCGCCGAGCAGGACGATCGTCGCGTAGGTGAGCAGGCCCGCGACCGCGAGACTGGCGAAGACCACGAAGCCGAGGCCGCGGTAGTAGATCAACGAGTAGAGCAGGACCAGGCCCAGGCCGATCGCACCCGCGAGCAGCCCGGCCTCGAGCTGGCTGGCACCGAGCGTCGGCGTCACGGTGGAGACGTCGCTGGGCTCGAACGTCAGCGGCAGCGCACCGTAGTTCAGCACGGTCGCCAGGGCCTGGGCCTCTGGCTGGGTGAACGAACCCGAGATCGTTGCACTGCCGCCGGGGATGGGTTCGTTGACCGCCGGGAACGACACGACCCGGCCGTCGAGCACGATCGCAAAGGCATTCAACGGGGTGGTCTGCCCGGCAAGATTCGTCGTCGACTCGAGGAACTTGTCGGCGCCCTCGTCGGTGAAGTCGAGGTTGACCACCCATTGGACCTCGCCCTGCGGGATGCCCGCCGAAGCGCTGTCGACATCCGTACCGACGACGTCAGCAGGTCCGAGAAGGAACCGGGACGTGCCCCTCTCGTCGCAGGTGATGAGCGAGGCGTCGGGGTCGTCCAGCGAGCCCGTCTGCAGGTTCGCGCAGTCGAAGGCGTCGAGCTGGGCCTGCTCCTCGGGCGTCGGCGCGCCCTCGCCCGCAGGCGGTTGCACCGGCGTCGGGGCCGGGCTAGGCGAGGCCGACGGAGTCGGCGTCGGCGTGGTCTGGGCCGCGAGTCCCTCGGTCACCGCCCGGCCGGACGCGGGTGGTGATGCCGCCGCCGGTGGTGTGGCGGTCGGCGTCGGCGTACCGGTCGCACCCGGCGTCGGCGTCGCGGTCTCGGTCGGCGCGGGCGCCGGCGCGCCTCCCTCGATGACGGCGCGTACCGGCCGGAACCGGAGCTCCGCGGTCTGGCCGACGAGCTGCACGAGCTCGTCCTCGCCGACGTCGGGTACCTGGACGACGATGTTCGTGTTGCCCTGGGTGGTGATCTCGGCCTCGGCTACCCCGCTGCCGTTGACCCGAGCCCGGATGATGTCGACGGCCTGCACCATGCTCTCGTCGGAGGGCGTTCCGCCGTCGGCCGTCTTGGCCGAGAGCGTGATGCTCGTGCCACCGCGCAGGTCGAGCCCGAGCCGCGCAGTCCAATCACCCAGCAGTGCGATGGTTCCGTAGAGACCGACCAGCAGGAGTGCCAGCACGCCCAGGGGACGCCACGGGCGCGGTGCATTCGAAGATGCCACTTGTCGGTCTTTCTCCTTCGTTCCGTCGTCACCGAGTCGCGGAGCGTGTCGAGCACCGGGGATCGGTTCCCCGGGGACGAACGATCGGCGTCAGCGCTGGGTGCCCGAGGTCTCGTCGCCGTCCGGGTTGATGGTCTCGGGCACCTCGTCGGGGATGACACGCATGATGGCGCGCCGCACGTAGCGGTTGGTCACGCCCGGCGCTACCTCGAGAACGACCTCGTCGCCCTCGAGGGCGACGACGGTGCCGATCAGGCCGGCACCCGTCATGACCCGGGAGCCGGGAGAGACCGTCGACTGCACCTCTGCGATCTCACGGCGCTGCTTCTGCTGCGGCCGGATGAGCAGGAAGTAGAAGACGACGAGCAGAAGGAGTGGGAGGAGGAGGGTCTCCATGGATACGCAAATCCTTCCCCGTGCACCGGTCCGGCCGGTCTGCACAGGACGACGTTCGGCAGCCAGGCGGCAGCCGCCCGCGCATTCTAGTCCTCGGTGCCGGTGAACAGGTCAGGCGCCCCATCGTCCCGGCCGGTTCCGGCGAACTGTGACCGCGACGGCACCGCCAGCCCGAGATGGTGCCATGCACCGGGCGTCGCCACGCGGCCCCGTGGCGTCCGGGCCAGCAACCCGGCGCGGACCAGGAACGGTTCGGCCACCTCCTCGACGGTCTCGCGTTCTTCGCCGACGGCCACCGCCAGCGTGCCCAGCCCGACCGGGCCACCGGAAAAACGCCGGCACAACGCGTCCAGGACGGCCCGGTCGAGCCGGTCGAGGCCGATGTCGTCGACCTCGTAGACGGTGAGCGCAGCACGCGCGACGTCGCCGTCGACCACCCCGTTCGCACGGACCTCGGCGAAGTCGCGCACCCGCCGCAGCAGACGGTTCGCGACCCGCGGTGTGCCACGGGATCGTCCGGCGATCTCGACCGCGCCGTCCGTGCGCAAGGTGACGCCGAGCAACCGGGCCGAACGGACGAGGATCTGCTCGAGCTCGGCCGGCTCGTAGAGGTCGAGGCGGCCGGTGAACCCGAACCGGTCGCGCAACGGGCCTGGCAGCAGGCCGGTCCGGGTGGTGGCTCCGACCAGGGTGAACGGAGGAAGATGGAGCGGGATGGCGGTTGCCCCGGGCCCCTTGCCGACGATGACGTCGACCCTGAAGTCCTCCATCGCGGTGTAGAGCATCTCCTCGGCCGGTCGGGCGATCCGGTGGATCTCGTCGAAGAACAACACGTCGCCCTCGGACACCGAGGACAAGATCGCCGCAAGGTCGCCTGCGTGCTGCACAGCCGGTCCGCTGGTGATGCGTAACGGCACCTCCATCTCGGCCGCAATGATCATTGCGAGCGTCGTCTTTCCCAGCCCGGGCGGGCCTGACAGCAACACGTGATCGGCAGTCCGGCCCCGGGCTCTCGCCGCCTCTAACATCAGCGAGAGCTGCTCGCGCAACCGCTCCTGGCCCACGAACTCGGTGAGGTCCCGCGGCCGTAGCGCCGCCTCGACGACACGCTCGTCGCCGTCGGCCTCCTGAGCGACCAGCCGGGCCACCGGGTCCCCGTCGCCCGTCATGGGCGCGCCAACGTCCGAAGGGCGGCCCTGAGCAGGCCGGGAACGTCGGCGACGTCGACGCCGTCTCCCACCAACGGTGCGACCTGCTCGAGCGCAGCATCGGCTTCGCGGCTGCTCCAACCCAGACCGAGCAGCGCCGCATGCACCTGACCGCGCCAACCGTCGGTGTCGCTGCCGGCGCTGCTTCGCACGGCGCCAACCGACGCTGTCGGCGGACCCAGCTTGTCCTTCAGCTCGATTACGATCCGCTGGGCGCCTTTCTTACCGATGCCCGGCACTCTGGTCAGCGCGACGAGGTCCTCGGTGGCGACGGCCCGCCGAAGGTCGTCGGGCGTGAGGACGGCGAGCATTCCCTGGGCGAGCCGCGGCCCGATCCCGCTGGCCGTCTGCAACAACTCGAAGACCACGCGCTCGTCGTCGTCGCCGAAGCCGTAGAGCGTCAGCGAGTCCTCCCGGACCACCAGGCTGGCCGGCAGCCTGGCATCGTCGCCGACCCGCAGCGAAGCGGCAGTCGACGGCGTGCATTGCAGGCTCAGCCCGATGCCGCCGACGTCCACCACGACCTCGCCGGGCCTGACGACCGCGACCCGGCCGCGAAGAAAAGCGATCATAGCCGGACCCCTCCGGCCGCCGCTGCGGCCATCAGCCGGGCCTGGGCGGAGCCGCGCCAGACCTCGCAGATGGCCAGCGCCAGTGCATCGCTGGCATCGGCCGGCCGCGGCCTGCCGTCGAGCCTCAACAGGCGGGTCACCATGGCGGCCACCTGAACCTTGTCGGCCGTGCCGCTGCCCGTGACCGCAGCCTTGACCTCGCTCGGCGTGTACATGCCCATCGGCAGACCGTGACGCACGGCCGAGAGCACCGCCACGCCGCTGGCTTGCGCCGTCCCCATGACCGTGCGCACGTTGTGCTGGCTGAAGACGCGCTCCACTGCCACCGAGTCCGGCTCGTGCTCCCGGATCCAGCCATCGACGGCACGTTCCACCGCCAGGAGTCGCTCGCCGAGCGGTGCACCGGCCGGTGTGCGGACGACGTCGACGGCCACCAGGTCGATGCGACGCCCGGGTACGCCGTCGACAACGCCGAGCCCGCATCGGGTCAATCCCGGATCGACCCCCAGCACGCGCATGCGCCACCCTCTCGCCCGAACACCTGTTCGGACGACACGCTACCGGCGGTTCCGTAGTGCGTGACGACACGACGCGCCGCAGATGCGAACTAGCCGGGCAGTACGGCGTCGCGGTCCGGCTGCGCCTCAGCCGACCGCCTCCATGACCTCGTCGGAGACGTCGTAGTTCGCGTAGACGTCCTGCACGTCGTCGCTGTCCTCCAGTGCCTCGATCAGCCGGAAGATCTTGCGCGCGCCGTCCTCGTCCAACGGGACGGTGACCGACGGCACCCACGAGGACTCGGCGGACTCGTAGTCCAACCCCGCGTCCTGGATCGCGGTCCGGACGGCGATGAGATCGCCGGCCTCACACCGCACCTCGAACGCCTCGCCGAGGTCCTCGACGTCCTCGGCGCCGGCATCGAGGACCACCTCGAGGATGTCGTCCTCCGTCAGCTCGCGCCCCTCCTGCTTGCGGGGCACGACGACGACACCCTTGCGGCTGAACATGTACGACACCGAGCCGGGGTCGGCCATCGAGCCGCCGTTGCGCGTCATCGCGATCCGGACCTCGGAGGCGGCCCGGTTACGGTTGTCGGTGAGGCATTCGATCAGCACCGCGACGCCGTTCGGACCGTAACCCTCGTACGTGATCGACTGGTACTCGGCCGCGCCGGCTTCGGCGCCGGAGCCGCGCTTGGCCGCACGATCGATGTTGTCGTTGGGGACCGACGCCTTCTTCGCCTTCTGGATGGCGTCGTAGAGCGTCGGGTTGCCGGCCGGATCGGCTCCGCCGGTGCGCGCGGCGACCTCGATGTTCTTGATCAGCTTGGCGAAGAGTTTGCCCCGCCGGGCGTCGACGACTGCCTTCTTGTGCTTGGTCGTCGCCCACTTGGAATGGCCGGACATCGGGCTAGGTCTCCTTCACGATGTCGAGGAACAGGCGATGCACACGCAGGTCGCCGGTGAGCTCGGGGTGGAAGGCCGTCGCGAGCAACGCACCCTGCCGGACAGCGACGATCCTACCGGCGGCCGGGCCGGCGGCCGGGCCGGCGGCGACAGTCGCGAGGACGTCGACGCCGGGGCCGGTTTCCTCGACCCACGGCGCCCGGATGA
>OBLS010000177.1_pt1 | contig 19805 bp, 17 predicted proteins | sample 1519901 | NCBI WGS metagenome assembly OBLS01 (sample SAMEA3113585, study PRJEB22503) | soil metagenome | reverse complement strand
GATGTTGCATATTGGCCTGAAGGCAGAGCATTATGTTTATTCTATGGACCAACTCCAATAAGTGAGGACGGGAGAATATTGGCATACTCTCCTGTAAATATAGTAGGTAAAATCATTGATTCCTCTAATAAAGACCATATCTTGAACCAGATTAAAAATAGAACAAAAGTAATCATTAAAAGTGAAAAGTAGCATACACATAAACTTGATACTAGGAGTCCAAGAGTTAGAAAATGAAATGCTTAAACTGCTATTCTGAATTTCATCCCAAGCTTTCAGATCCCATCTGTCAGCGATGTGGGTATTGTCATTATTGCAGAGATTTTTTTTGTTTTCACCATGATCGGTAATTGGTAGGGTTATTGACATATATTGATACTACTCGTCTACTAGATTTGACACATATAGCCTTGTAGATAATTAGATCGTGTTTAGTAAGTAAATTTCCTTAAATATTGAATTTACTTACTATATACAATGAGAAATATAATTTTTGGTTATTTAGCTGTGATATCATTAGTCCTAACTATAACGATAATAACTATAGTACAAACTGGTGTTATTGCCAATCTCTTAACTCCTGTGTTTGCTTCTTCAAATGTAACGGAGCAGCTATTTACAGCAAAACTCTTCGGCGATATGGAAGTACCCCCTATAGAAACTAATGCTACTGGATGGGCTGAATTTAGACCGATATTAACTGAGAATACCGTAACTTATACTTTGAATGTAACAGATATAGACAATGTTACAGCAGCACACATTCACAATGGTAAACCCAACCAAAATGGACCTATTGTAGTAACTTTATTTAGACCTGATATACCTACACCAAAAATGGTTTCCGGCCTCCTCTCTGAAGGGGATATAACTTCTGATAATCTTGAAGGACCACTTGTTGACAAACAGATTTCTGATCTCTTAAATGCTATGCATTCCATGGGATTATATGTGAATGTCCATACAACTCAATATCCAGATGGAGAAATTCGAGGACCAATATCAAATTCAACAAGTGGTATGATGATGAAGTGATTCGATAGCGAAGACTATGCCATCTAGCTTACTAACTACTATTGGCATGCACTCTGGCAAAATCATAAGCAGCTAATCTATTTCTTTTCTTAGTTCCTCAAGTAACATTATTAGATCCTCTTCATTTCTGACTACATAATCCGAAAAGTTTACCGGCCATGGAGTGGGCACTGGGTCATTTGCCAATAAAATCACTTTCTTATTTGAGTTCTTTGCTATATACATTTCAATCGCAGTACCGTAACTTGGTCTATTTGCAATTACAACAATAATGTCTGCCTTTTCTACGAACTGTAAATCATGACTTACAATTTGTTGTGATAGCTCTTTCTTATCCCTGAAATCCCGAATATCTGAATAATCCATTCCTTTATGAACCAGATGATCAACTATATCAAACTCTTCCTGATGAAGGAGCGAATACATTCTTCTTATTTCATCGACACCTCCGTAACCTATCGATCCACATACCATAATTCTCAATGATGTTCTTATTTTACAGCTAAGGTAATAACGTAAAAATTTTCCTCTCAGTTTTGGATTGCTTTCATTCGAAAGAGTCAGATACATACGTTTTAATCCCCCTACTCTAGTATTGTACTTTGTGTTGAAGGAATTGATCTTGAAGCAGTATGCTTTTTTCGTCCATACATAGTCATGTTCTACAATACTTATAATGTGTGTACTACCACGGAGAGAGGGGGGAGTATTACGATCCTGTTATAAACGTAGTGGCAACAGCAAAATACAAAATTTCGGTTATGTTTTCTAAGTTAGGATCTATAATGCTATAGCTCTAATCATAGATATTTTCTATAATAGTTCATAAGGTTCATAAATGTGATTTAAAAATGACCCAGTGTTAGATCTGACAGTACTCATTTGTATACTCTTGTAACAGTTTGGTACTTCGAATTTTGTATTAATGTGTACCTTGACAATATGAACAGCTAGAGAATATGCCAAGCCCTGAAGACGAATGCAATTGTGATAGGGAAATGACAAATCTTACTGCAATGGAATTTGTGATTATCGGTTCGAAGATAGTACTTCGATGCCGTAGATGCAATGGAACAATTAGATGGTGGAATGAAGATACTGAGAAGATTATACCTTTTAGACGTCGATGGTCAGATGAAGAATGTTCTTCAATGCGTTAACTCATAATTTGTTCTAATAGAAAAAATATCAGATTTATGAGAGCGTCTGAATTTCCTTAATGCAGATAAACCAAATATTCTCACAACCTAATTACAACAAACATGAATTTCAAATATATTGCAATGATGGCTGTAATAGCAGCAACATTAGTAGGAGCAACAACAATAACAGCTGATAGTGCTTTCGCATACGAAAAGAGCCAAGCGATCTCACAAACAAATGCTTGTGGAAATGGTGAACTACCATTGAACATCGGATGTCAGAACGTTGATTCACAGATTCAAGGTGATGAGAACTCAGTAGCTTTGGCAGCGGATCAGGTATTCCCATCATTCGAAGACGATGAACCAAAACCATAAACAAGCTAACTTCACTCTTTTTTTAAATCTGCTTGAATAGATAAAGTCTATCTAATAAAACTGCCCAAAATTGGTATATTTTTGAATTAGATGGCTACTGATTTCAAATTGTACTAGTTTTCTTGGATGTTAATTTAAGTTATTACAAGCTAGAATAAATCAAATATCACTAGTGATGTATATCAAGACATGTTATTATGGTTAGCTGAATATTCCTCCGATACTTTCGCGGTGTCTTTAGATATACTTGTATAGATTAAACTCCGTCGGGTTTTACTCAAACATACACGGTATAGATTATAAGTTCCAATCCATTTATGCAGCGGATCTGAAGATTCAGGCTTACGTCTGGCATTTAGAAATGAAATTACTTCATCTCGTGTTATGAATCTAAATGATTTATTTTTGTTGTATTTAGAAAGTGAATATAATAAATGTATGGTACTCCCTTTATAACTGTCAGAGGGATTTATTTCAGTAATCATAGCTGAGATGTAGTCTACTATAATGGATGCATTTTCCTTGGATATACTTCTAAGACCATTCAAAATTTCGTTGTTTAATCCCTTTATGATTGTACTAAGTCTTGCATCAAATCCTCCTTCGGCTGGGTTCCTTGTCATAGCTATGGGGGTAATCGACACCCCTATATAAGTTAGTATTAATACATACTTTACCTAGACATAATTTGTAGTAGAATAACATATCACTTTACGTTAAGATTACATGCAATAGGTGGACTATCAATATTTTCCTCATCTTATTTTAGGAGCCACCGAGTAAAGGAGTAAATCAATTGATGCGGCAAAAAACTATCAGGTCTGTTTAAGATATCTACGACAGAAGAGCGTATTATCTTGTCTTAGAGAACTAGATTCGTTATAGACTACTCTACTATTTCACTTTTTAACTTATGGAAAACTTGCTTGACTTCTTCAACCGATGTATTATCCTCTAGTGTTGTTAGATCACCTATCGAATCTTCTCTATTTGCTATTGATTTAAGTAGTCTTCGCATTATTTTTCCGCTCCTCGTTTTAGGAAGTTTACTTACAAAATAGATTCCTTCTGGTGCTGCAATAGGTCCTATAGTTTTTCTTATATAGTTAGTAAGTACTGTGCGCAGTTCTTCAGTAGGTAGATGTCCACTACGTAGTACTAAAAATGCAATTATGGATTCCCCTTTCTTTTGGTCCAACTTCCCTGTTACTGCAGCTTCAGCAACAGCTTCATGTGAAACAAATGTACTTTCTAGCTCCATTGTACTTAGTCTGTGACCTGCAACTTTAAGCACATCATCAGATCTGCCTAAAAGCCAAAAATAACCATCATCATCCATTAATGCATAATCGCCTGTATAGTACATGCCCTTGAACTTATTCCAGTACACATCCTGATATTTTTTATCATTCCTCCAAAGAGTCATCAGCATTCCAGGCCATGGTTTCTTGATCATTAAATATCCTTTCTTGTTAGCATCAACAACTTCTCCACGATCATCTACAATAGTCATATCTATTCCAGGTACTGGGAACGATGCAGAACCAGGTTTCATTGGAATAGTATCGTTTATTCCAGTACATGTACTTAGCATAATGCCACCTGTCTCGGTTTGCCACCATGTATCAACTATAGGACAATTTCCCTTACCTATAGTCTTAAAATACCATTGCCACACATCAGGATTAATAGGTTCTCCTACAGTCCCCAATAAACGAAGAGATGATAAATCAAATGATTTGGGTGTATTGTCTCCAAACTTTATGTACATACGTAAAGCAGTAGGTGTAGTATACAATATTGTTGCTCCATGCTTTTCAACTATTGCCCAATATCTATCAGGTGTAGGATAATCAGGTGTTCCTTCATACATTATTTCAGTTATACCATGCATAAGAGGACCATATACGACATAGCTGTGCCCTGTAATCCATCCAATGTCAGCAGTACAAAAGAATATGTCTGTTGATTTGAAATCAAATACCAATTTCGCGGTAGTATATAAATGTGTAAGGTAGCCACCAGTACTGTGCAAGACGCCTTTTGGTTTCCCAGTAGTTCCTGATGTGTATAAAATAAACAATGGATGGGTACTATCTAGAATCTCGGGTTTACAATATTTTTGTTGTTCCTGCTCGTTCCGAACAATCTCATGCCACCATAGATCCCTACTAGTCATTTTAATATCGTTAGAGGCTCTTTTTAAGACAATGATCTTTTCTAGCGAAGGGATCGATAATGCAGCTTCATCGACGATCTTTTTTAATTCTATGATCTTACCTCTACGATAGCCTCCATCAGCGGTTATTATGATTTTGGATTCGGAATCATTAGCCCTATCAGCTAAAGCCTTGGCGCTGAAACCAGAAAAAACAACTATATGTGTCGCGCCAATTCTTGCACATGCCAGCATTGCAATTGTGACTTCCGGAACCATTGGAAGGTAAATAATAATTCGATCACCTTTTTTTACTCCAAGACTTTTTAGGGCATTAGCAAAGATATTGACTTGTCTAAACAATTGGTAATAAGTAATCGTCCTCGTTTCCTCTTCATTTTCTCCTTGCCAAATAATTGCTGCCTTATTCTTGAATTGTGAGTCCACATGTCTATCAATGCAATTTACGGAAGCATTAAGTGAACCGCCGGCAAACCATTTTGCAAAGGGGGGATCCCAAATTAATGTTCTATCCCAGTACTTGAACCATACTAAATTTTTTGCTTGTTGTTCCCAGAACTGTTCTGGATCTTTTATTGCGTTCTTTCTTAATATATCGTATCTCTTACCTTGAAGAGATATTTTAGCCCGTGCGATATCTTCGTATATATTTGATACCTCATCAGAGTTGAGGTCAGACATTATGTTATGTTAGAAGATCCGAATAATTTTAAAAACCTTATGGGGAAGTTTGTTTATACCTGAAGTTGTAAAAATGCCAAAAATCATGTTGTAAGGTATAATATCAATATAGAAGTTTCTTACTGTAGATTGTGTCAATATATTAAAATAAAGAAATTCAGTGTATCTAAATTGTGAAATACAGAAGCAGAACAGAAATAGTGGCAATGATCCTAGAGGCCGCAAATGGAGGAGCAACCAAGACAAAAATAATGTATAAAGCTTTCCTTAGCTACGCGCAGCTAAGAGAATATCTTTCAGTACTCATTGAGAACAACTTACTAGAGTATCTTGAGGGTTCTCAAACATACAAGACAACTGAGAAGGGCCTGAATTTTCTAAGAATGCATAATGAAATAGGCGAGCTTTTACAAACATCTGCAAAACAAGGCGTAGCCTAAAATAAATATTTTTTATAAATCTTTCTTTTTTTCTAAAAAGTATTGTTTAGATTATTCAAATTATTTTGTATTTTTACAAACTTAATTTAGTCATGCTGTAGAACCTGGTTAAGCCAGCTAGTTTCAGCCTCATCATCGGTTTCCTTGTGAATAGTCTTAGGATGATCATCATTATTATAATCACTGGTTGTTGTTGCTGCTGCTGCACTAACCGCCTGAGGCCCTGTAGCATGAATGTCACCTTCAGAGGATTGCGAATTTGATTCAAGGCTCGAGTTAGATTTTGGCTGATCCGATATAGAAGGATTCTGTACTGAATTCAAATCCATCCTCTCAAATGTCTGTTGACTTAACCTAGATATGACGTTATTGATCTCTCCTTTTTCTAAGTTAATATGCTCTATCAGGTCATTTGTAGACAGGCTAATTTGTTGATATGTTTCTTCGGTTATCTCATTGCTTCTATACTGTAACTTAGCATCAAATAGTACCGATTTTATATTCTGGCTTTCTGTATCTATCTGGTTCAGTCTCTCTTGCAGTTGTTCCAAAACAATTTTTCCGTTATTCTCAAGGTCTTGCAATCTCTTCTGGTACTTTATATAGACTAATTCAACATCCTCTTTCATCAAATCATTAGCTGTAACCATCTCCTGTAATGCTTTAATCCTTTGTAATGCAAGGTTTTTCTGTCTAAGTAACTTTTGTACATCCAATCTCCATTTTGGAATAAAGATTACATAATCACCCTGTACTAATAATTGCTCGTACTCTAGTTGCTTTAATCCTGCATAACCACAATCTACACTAACTGATTCTATAGATCCATCAATATCTGTTACCATACCAATAACTTTTCCCATATGGGTTCCATACATGTCCTTAACCTGTTTACCAATAAACTCTAACTTTACTTCACTCATGCAAACGCTTTATTAAGCTGATATAATGGCAAGGTTGTCAAAATTGTTGAATTATTTGGCAAAAGATTTCATTGTAATCCAATTCGGAAATTCGGAAATCTTTGCTGGATTGCGTACCGTCTATACTAGTCTACGCTATTCCAGGGGGTTTGCCCCCATGCTCCATCACATTTTCTAGATAATTCATTTGCTGTTCCATAAACTTTTTGCGCTTTTCTTCCTCTTCTAACTCTTTCATATCCAAAGGAGGGATTCCTAGAATCTTTGTTAATGTATGTAGAATAGCCTTAGCAGTCATAGGTTGGATAACATTAGGATTATCAATTTCGCCCAGAATGCACATCGCATTCAATCCTCTGTCCTTTGCAAGTCCCAATATTAGCCCATTAAATCCTATAATCTGTCCTTCTCCCTCTAAGACGTTCATATTAAATTTACTTATATTATCAACAATCTGTTCATTATTTACTGCGCCATACACTCCACCTGAAGTAGAGGTAGAAGTATTTTGTCTTAAGGCTGCGCCTATCGAGTACAACATTTTTGCATCAACTCTGTCAGCCATTTTCAGAACTTCATAGCATATTTCATACAATCTCCGCGGATCAGAAGGATTAAAATCTCCTGTAAATATTACAAGATCATATTTAGAAACCCAATAAAATTTATAGCTTGACTGAACATATTTAACAATACCTTGGTTATATGTTACAAAAGGTGGCCAAAATGCATAAATTTCGGCGAAGAGGTCAGCTGCGAGTCTTGTAATCAAAAGGGACATTCCCATACCTGCAACATTGCCCATATCAGGTAAAGCCGCAATCATAGTTGGTTGTGAGACAAAAGTGGGAATCTTGTGAATCTTTAAATTAAGCATACTATACTGTGATAGAATTATTTCCCCGGAATAAAAATTATTACAAGATGGATTTAAATATAATTTAGAGTTGAGGGTTTATCATATACATGTCAGTGGAGAATAAATCTGTTGACATCAATTCCAAAACACATGAAGCAATAAAATATTGTGTCGAGTGTGGAGCGAAAATGTCTAAAAAGTTGCGAATTTGCCCCGCCTGCGGAGAAAGTCAGATTTAAATTTTAAATTTACCCATTATTTTTGTCGTCTATATGAAGTTCTAATTTATGGTTCAGTTTAAATGCTAATTTTAGTATCAGATAATCCATTCAATCTACTAATCATTTCCCATTCTATTATTGCTCCGCTTAAGAGTAAGATTACTACAACTCCTATCTCTACTAAAGTAGACAGTAGATATTCCCTCCAATACTTTCTCTTCAATAAAGAATAGAAGAGCATGCCGCTTCTAGATATTGCAAGACCATAGGCAACAATTTCCATTAATCCAAATGGAGTAACAAGAATCAGTAAAGGTGAGATATCATTAAGGTTAGCAGATGTTGCTGCTATTGCATTAAATACCATACCTGTTGAAAAACCAGAAAAAATTCCTAGGCCTACACCTAGTAATGGAACAAACATGCCTAATGCAATCTTTGCATTATTAATGAATATCCCTGTCTGATCAATATCTTTAATTTGATCCATGAACCGGTTTTTTAGCTCATCTGCCTCTGAGCTGCTCATATATATAGATGAACCCCAGTAATACGAGATAAGAAAAGCGACTATACCAAATGCAAGATACAGTAAACGTCTCTTGATGGCGAGATGCAATTCAGTGTATGGGTATTTGCTCCTATAATTATTTGTAGTTATTATTCATTCGTTTGTTACAGAAATGTAATTAAATATGGCGCTTTCATAGTCAAGGTGGACAATTTGGATTTCGGAACAGAAATATCCAATGCCCTATGTTTTGCGATTAGTAAAGGATATCAGATACATCCTGACGCTTTTGAAATGCTCAAAGGGCTTGATATAGATATTTTAACGATTATTCAAGATATCATTAAGGCCAAGGTAACTAGCAAAGATAATTCTATAATTCTGGTAGAAGATATAAAAATGGTCATTGATAAGCATTCTAAAAATGGAGAACCTCAAAATCAAAACAGTTCTTGCGGTAAGTCATCATCATCATCATTAGATTTATTACACCTACACAATAGTGATACTTCAAAACCAGTATCATACAGAGTACTCTTAGATCCAACTCCCATAGTTAATAGTGGAGAAGGAGTTGAAGGGTATACTTCGCTATTTAGAAACAGGTATGAAAAATCTATGCACATCTTGTCCTTGCGTCCTGATAGTAGACGAATCACAAGAGTAAAAACTCTGAAGAAAAAGAATACAGATACTGGAAATCCGAAACCATACATGCGATATGAGCAAATTTCGGGATCATCCCCAACAACAGTTGTAGCTGGCTTGGTTATGTCAAGACAGTTCAAGCGTCATGGATTAGAAATAGTGATAGACGATTTTAGTGGAGATTTACATGTGACAGGTACGACTGAGGATATAAAAAAACAGGGATCGTTAATTACCACAGATCAAATGGTTATGTTAGAATTAGAGAACAGTGGAAAAAGCCAAAGTTTAGTTATAAAAAATATAATATCACCAGATATTCCAGATCATTTACCAAACAGAGCCAAATCTGAATCCTATGTGGTATTAATCTCAGACTTACATGTAGGAAGTAAATATTTCATGGAAGCCACATTTATGAAATTTTTGAATTGGATATCGTCATCTGACGATGAAGTTGTAAGGAGGATCAAATTTCTATGCATTGGTGGTGATTTAATCGATGGCATAGGAATATTCCCTAATCAAGACAAAGAATTACTTGAATTAAATATTAATAACCAGATGTCACATGTAATAGACTTACTCTCACGTATACCTAAGCACATTAATGTTTTTGTTATTCCTGGAAATCATGATCCAGGTCGAAGAGCATTACCACAACCTTCCATTCCTAGGCAAAACTCTGAAAAACTTTACACATTTCAAAATTTCACGATGCTTGGAAATCCCAGTTTGATCGAACTGAATGGTGTAAAGATACTAATGTACCACGGACAGAGTCTAGATGACATCATAGGTACAATCCCTGATCTAAGTTATGCTAAGCCTGCAGAAGCAATGAAAGTATTATTGAAGGCAAGACATCTTTCTCCTATTTACGGAGAACGTACTCCTATAGCGCCCGAACAAGAAGACCATATGGTAATTACTGAAGTTCCAGACATATTTCATTCAGGACATATACATGTTCTAGATGCTCAAAATTATCGTGGAACATTAATAGTAAATTCTGGAACTTGGCAGGGACAGACAAACTTTCAAAAAACAATGGGCATTATACCTACTCCTGGAGTTGCAGTTATAGTTGATCTGTCTACACTTAAACCATTTATAATGGACTTTAATCAATAGAAAGTAATCCTGTGAGAATAGAATCCTCTTTCAAGGCTTCCTTCACAGTTGAATGTGGCACAGTAATCCTAATTTTTTGTGATCTACCATATCTTCCTTGACTTACTACATCACTAGTTATTAGTCCTAATTGATCCAACTCACTCATTATTTGGGTTATTCGACGTTGGGTCAATGGTTCTTGCTCAATACGTCTACACATATCTGAGTATATTTCATATACTTCCCCGGTGCTACCATTTCTTGATTTCAAAACTGCTAACATTATCATTTTAGTATGTGTTGTTGAATTTCTCAAAACTTCATAATTTGTATCCTTTTCAATTTTTTCTTGTGCTAATCTAATATGTTTTTCTTCAACTTTATTTGCTCTTTCTATTTCTGCAATTTCAGCTGCTACTCGTAAAAGGTCAATTGCCTTTCTGGCATCTCCATGCTCTCTACCGGCCATAGCTGCACAAAGATTAATAGCCGCACTTGAAACTGCGTCTTCATTAAATGCCAACATTGTCCTTTCTGTAAGTATTCTTCGCAGTTGTTCTACAGTATACGGATTGAACACCAATTCTTCTTCGCTTAGACTACTCCTAACTCTAGGATCAAGTTTATCCTTAAATGTAAGACTATTAGATATTCCTATTAGGCTAATAAACGATTCAGTTGAGATTCTCTCGTTAGCCCTAGTGAAATTATAGAGTATATCATCTCCATTCTTTTCCACTAATGAATCAATTTCATCTATCACAAGAATCACATAAAGTTTTTTCTTTCTTTGAATAAATTCTAATATTCTATCGGTCGCCTCACCCATTGATAAGCCTGTAAAATGGACCTGTAATTTTTTTTCTCCTTTATTGATACCCATTTTTTCAGCAATTTCATGTAAGATCTTATATGCGGTATTAGCACTCTTTGCGTTTACAAATGGCACTGTTAATTGTATTCCTAATTCATCTCCCTTAATAGAAAGTCGATGTAAGACATTCTTAACCACTGCAGTTTTTCCTGTTCCCGGTTTCCCGAAAAGTAATAAATTAGATGGTCTGGATCCCTTTAAAACAATAGATAAAGTATGTGCGATAGTTTTACTTTCTTCATCCCTAAATGGAAGTCGGTCAGGCACATAGTCTATAGTTAATGTTCTTCTATCTTTGACAACTAGCGACGTCCCTAAAGCAGCTTTATCAAATATACTGTCAAGGCTATCATCATTCAAATTGATTTATCATTCCCATTACCATCTAAATATACCCTCACCCCTGTTTTTCCTTTCCAACATAAGAAAGATACTAAACTGATAGAGGTGTTAACAACAAGTTAACAAACGATTTTAAATCAGAGAATCAATTATTATTAATCTTTAACTTAACTATATATCAATAAAAATAATAGATAATGAGATACTAACTGCAAAAGAAATCAAGGGGTGGGGGTTAATATATTATTCAATTGTGTGTTAACATACGGTTCACGATTATACTTCAGAAGTATAAAATATCTTAAAATAGACCCCTTTATTTCCACTGGAGAGTTAATAACGTCTTTAACATTGTTAACGTCTTAAAATAGACCCCTTTATTTCCACTGGAGAGTTAATCTAAACTACATCGCGTGATTTGTTATTAACAACCCGCGAGAAGACGGTTTAATCTATCTTCTCATAACTTTTCCTTACGTTTGCAACTAATAATACGTGTTAATATGGATTTAAAAATAATGTTAACAATGTTAAACTAGGCCTACACCGATTCTAGATTCTGTTCAGTTTTGGTTGTGATATTCAAATTACTGTCACTATGCAAATCACGTAAATGCCATAATCCTGTGTCTGTAATGCTATACTTAAATGGCTTAGAACTTGTATCTCTCATCACAAAACCTGAATGATATAATCCATTCATTATACGGGATGTATGTTCACGTGTCTTTTTGACCCTTTCTTGAATTTGCGTCGTCGTCATTGGTTTCTCTCTTAACAATAATAATATTTGCTCTAAAGTATCTACGTAAGTATGTGTTTGTGTAGGTATAGATTTCTCCTTGGATTCTTCTATAGTCACGTCATCATTTTGTGATATCATATGCATATCACGATTTGTATCTTCCTTTTTACCATCAACATCACGTGATATTGGACGAGATTTTTCTGATATTTCTAATATGTCAACCTTAACTCTAAGATCTGCAATCGCCTTATCATACGCGTGCAGTTTGTCGCCATATTGTTGTATTCTGCTATCAACAATTGCATCTTTTAGGGAACTACTATTATGTTTAAAGAACTTTATAGCTTTGTAAGACAGGATAATTGCAACTCCAGAAAAAAAAGAAACTATTACCAACAATAGGGTATGCATGTCATAGCCCTCAAACATCACATCTATATGTGATATATCATTGATATAACTCTTATTTTTGATGATGAATTAATTTCCGTATTATTTCATCAACGAGCGATATCACATTACGACTATCATTTTGAGATACCATATCACGCTTGATGCTTTCCATAAGATGTGATGTATTATCTAATATCACTTCTATTGTATGAAATGTCTCTTTATCAACCATGTTTAGATACCTTAGGATAATTAAACTATAAAGAACTCTGGCGACTTTTTGTTCAGATTGCTTGAGCTGTCTATAATATGCACCTTTACTTATCTTGCCAGGCGGACTCCTCCCATTGGATTTATTATAAAGAATATAAATTTGGCGTTCAGTAAATAGAGAATTTGTAATAATATGTCTAATTATATCATTATATTGTACTTCATTAGAAGCCAAGGTACTATACAAATTAGTATAGCTAAATAATATCTTTTATGGGTCGACCGCGACTTATCACAGCAATGATATATAGCGCCTAGGAATGGTTAGAACGTGGAACACAGGGTAGAGAATTACATATTAGACGAATTGAAGAAGTATGGTACACTGTGCTTTCCACTCATAGATTCAGAAAACTCCACCAATGCAACACTTATAGCAAATAAGGCTCAGAGTCTAGGCGCATCTGCAATACTTATCGGTGGATCATCAGCGATAGATCAGATTGAACTAGCAGAAACGGTCTTTACTATCAAGTCTAAAATCAATATACCTGTAATACTTTTTCCGGGTAATGTAACTGGAGTTGTTCCTAAAGCTGATGCAATTCTTTTTAGTTCTCTACTTAATTCAGAGAATCCTTACTTTATTACTGGGGCGCAGGCTTTGGGGGCTTTGTCTGTTAAAAAATATAACATAGAGTCATTACCTACGGGATATCTTGTCATCGGTGAACATACAACGGCATGGTTTGTTGGTCAAGCTAGGTCTATTCCTTTTGATAAGAGAGGAATTGCAGTAATGTATGCGTTGGCAGCACAGTACTTAGGGATGAGGTTTCTATACCTAGAGGCCGGATCGGGCGCGGCTAATAGTATTCCTCCAGACATGATAGCAGCAGTACGAAAGCAATTTACTGGTGTTTTAATCGTAGGTGGTGGCGTCCGTACCCCTGAGAAAGCTCAGGAAATCGCTAAGGCGGGTGCAGATATAATAGTTGTTGGAACAATGATAGAGAAAGATGATGATTGGGAGAATAAACTATCTTCCATTATACGCTCAATAAGGAGATGATAATTACGCAATAATGACAATAACCAGCGATGGTATAACTCGTTTGAGGGATACCCGTATGCCAATTTATTATATGAATTATCAACAAGATATTCTCAGAAAAGTTGAACAAATTTATGAATTAGCATTGAAAGCAAGAAAAATTGGTCTAGATGCTTCAAACACGATCGAGTCTAAAATTGCATACGATCTGGCTGATAGGGTGGCAAAAATGCACGATATTGATATTGCAAGTAGACTAAGGTCCTTATTAGAACGGACCACTAAAGAAAAAGCTGCGCTCAAGATTGCCGAAGAAATTGCTCTGGGAGAATATGATGCGGGAGATCTTAAAACTCGACTTGATAATGCTGTCCGGGTGAGCTTAGCAGTAGTCACAGAAGGTGTTACTGTGGCACCGTTACAGGGTATCTCCAATGTTCAACTTAAAAATAATTCTGATGGTAGTACCTATCTCTCGATCTCATTTGCTGGTCCAATACGGTCTGCCGGAGGAACCGAAGCGGCGCTCATTATGTTAATAGCAGATCACGCTCGAAAAGTTGTTGGTATAAGTGAATACCTCGCAAACTCATACGATGATGAAACTGGTCGATTTGTAGAAGAACTTCGTACTTATGAACGCGAAGTGGGTAATTTTCAATTCAAAGTTTTAGACGAAGATGTCATTAAATGTATCAAAAATTTACCCGTAGAACTTGACGGTATTGATACAGACCAGGTAGAAGTTGCAGGCCATAGAAACATGAAGCGCATCTCTACCGATAGGGTACGTGGGGGTGCATTAAGAGTAATGAATGATGGCATTATTGGCAGAAGTAGAAAATTACTTAAACTCGTAGAAGCTCTAGACCTTGATGGCTGGGACTGGCTTAAAGATCTAAAAGGAGCAGTACAAACTGGTGATGGTGACGATGCAGCCAGTCACAGGATGTCAGAAGTTATTACCGGAAGACCTGTACTTTCTATGCCAAAGCGGTTGGGTGGATTTAGATTAAGATATGGCAGATGTTATAATACTGGCTTCGCAACAATTGGAATTCATCCTGCAGTCCCAGTTCTTTTAGACCATGCGATAGTTGTAGGAACACAGATAAAAATGGATGTACCAGGCAAAGCATCAACCATAGCACTGGTAGATGCTATAGACCCACCTATAGTACGACTCAATGATGGAAGTGTTTTGCAGGTAAGAACTGCTGAACATGCCTCAGTTGTACGACAAAGAGTTGAAAAAATCCTTTATCTTGGTGACATACTTATAAGCTATGGTGATTTTCTTGAAAATAATGCTGAGCTGCTTCCTGCGTCTTACGTAGAAGAGGCATGGCTTCAAGAACTTCACTCCCATCTGTCAAATTTAAGCAATTCAAACCTGCAAAGATCAGAAATTAATCCCCAATTGATTAAACTAATGAACAAATCATTCAAAGACATACCCAATGCAAAGGACGCATTTAGAATGAGCCTGATATTAGGCATACCATTATGTCCAAGGTATTCTTTTTTCTGGGAACATATTAGTATAGATGAGGTATTACTCCTAAAGGAAAACCTGACTTGTTCCTATATTCAGGATAATAATAAAGATAATAATAAAGATAATAATAAAGCACCATGTTCATATTTCCTGGTTAAAAATAATTTTCAATTAAAAGATATTTTGGAGCGACTTGGAGTATACCATTCAATAGTAAATGAAGATCATATTAAGATAGATAATCCTAATCAGGTATACTCTTTGCAGAGACTCCTGTTTTCAGATTATGGTATCCCTACAGAAAGATATGATTTACAGTACTGTAATAATGATAATATTAAACCATTGAATACAATAGAATTTGTCTCATATATTTCTGGAATTCGATTGATGCCAAAATTTGCTTCTTCAATTGCAGTAAGGGTCGGCCGCCCTGAAAAGGCTGCAGAACGCAAAATGAAACCTCCAGTTCATGTATTATTTCCTATAGGTTCAAAAGGTGGCTCAACTAGAGATATTCTAAAGGCCTCAAAGATCAAATCATCATTTTTTACAGAAATCGCAAACAGATTTTGTAATAATTGTAAATTTCCTTCATTAGGAACAAAATGTACTAAATGTGGATTATCCACTCCTATCCGTAATTTATGTATAGTGTGTAGAGAAGAGATCTCGTATAACAGAAAGAACAATCGATGTAGTAGATGTGGCAGGGAAGGCAAACCCTATTCGCCTGTTAGCTTTCCTTTGAGTAAAGTAATTGAGCAAGCTCAACTTAAACTCGGTTTAAAGGCTGCAGAACCTTTTAAAGGAGTCAAGACTCTGATGAGCAAAAATAAATCAGCAGAAATATTGGAGAAAGGATTGCTGCGACAAAAACATAAGTTGTATGCCTTTAAAGATGGAACCATAAGATTCGATGCAACCAATGAACCACTCACGCATTTTAAACCAGTTTGGATAATGACCAATATTGAAAAAATTAAGAAATTAGGATATAGTAGGGATTATAATGACAGAGATCTAACTTCATCAGATCAGCTTATAGAACTATTGCTGCAAGATATAGTCCTACCCCTGGATTGCGCAGAACATTTAGTTAATGTAGCCAAATTTGTAGATGATGAATTAGTAAAAGTATATCATCTTGAACCTTACTATGGCATTTCTACTATTGAAGATTTGATAGGTCATTTGATTGTTGGCCTTGCACCACACACATCAGTGGGTATTATAGGTAGAATTATCGGATTCACAAAATCTCAAGTATGTCTGGCATCTCCCATATGGCATTCAGCAAAGCGAAGAGATTGTGATGGTGATGCTGACTCCATAATGCTTCTGCTTGATGCGTTTCTAAATTTTTCTTTTGACTTTTTGCCCGATAAAATTGGTGGACTTATGGATGCTCCATTGCTGATTCAGCCCACTGTATTACCATATGAAGTGCAGCGACAAGCACACAATGTGGATATATCTCCTATCTATCCTCTAGAATTCTACGAAGCTACATGGAATAGAGCTAAAGCAGCAGATATTACTTCAAAAATAGAGATCATAAAGAATAGAATTGGAAAAGAAGATCAATTTTTCAACTATATGTTTACACATTTCACGGAATCATTAACAACAAATGTCCAACATAGTGCATATTCTAGATTAAGTACTATGGATGAAAAGTTGCAGATGCAAATATCTACTGCAAGATTAATTAATGCAGTTGATGAAGATGAAGTAGTATCAATGGTACTAACTACACATATCCTACCTGATATAATGGGTAACATGAGAGCTTATTCCTCACAGACGTTTAGATGTAGTAAATGTGCAGAAAAATATCGCAGAATTCCATTGCGTGGTAATTGTCTTAGATGCGAAAATGAATTATTACAAACAGTAACAAGGGGTTCTGTTGAGAAGTATCTTAATATTGCACATTATATGTGTAGAGAATTTAAGATTAATGATTACCTGCGTAATAGAGTAGAATCTCTCTCAACCGAATTGAAATTGATCTTTCGAGAGCAAAAGAAGGAACAATCTACACTAATTGAATTCATGAATAAATAATAAAAATAATTAAAGACGATTGATTATTTTGATAATATTTTCTTATTATTTAAATCTATTCACTAGACTAATATATTCATATGCACCTGTCATATTGTCGAATGTATAGTGCACTTTCTGAAACTCTTTTCTAAAATTGGATACGTCCTTTGCAACATTAGTCGGATCCTCCTTTTCAATCACTACTCGTTTTATAAAATGAGCGATATCTATCATTTGATCTTCTTTCATTCCTAGCCTAGTAACCTCAGGAACCCCGATCCTTATCCCACTTGGATGCATATAATGTCTTCCCGCTTTAATGTCTCCAGGCAATAGTTGTCTATTCAGAATTATATTTGCATTCTCTAAATCTTTTTCAACAGTTCCTCCATCACCAAACCTTGAAACGTCAACTGCAATTTGATGTGATTCAGTATATCCTCTCTTTTCTCCTAATACTCCAAAACCTAAACCTGCAAGCTGTTCTCCAAGTTTTTGAGCATTCGCGATTACCTGTGTAGCATACTCTCTTCCGAATTCTAGTGATTCAGCCAATGCAATTGCCTTACCTGCGACATGATGAAGATGGTGACTACTAGTATTACCAGGGAAGATTGCCTTTTTTATAGATTCTGCGTGTTTCTCATACGAAACTATAATCCCTCCTTGAGGACCCCATAAAGTTTTGTGCGAACTCATCGTCATTGTGTCGACTCCTTCTCTCAATGGATCTTGAAATCTACCTCCGGCAATTAGACCAGCCACATGAGCTCCATCATAATTAATATGAATATTGTAATCGTGCATAAAGTCAGCCAATTCTTTTACTGGATGAGGGAAAAGAAATAAACTGCCTCCAAACATTCCTAATTTTGGTGTCTTACCAGATCTAACCATTTCTTCGATCTTTTTCTTCGTTGCATCTACATCTATAGTCATTTCTTCCCTTGAGAAAGGATAATGTTCTATATTCAACCCATGTACTAAACCAGCAGTACCCGAATGTTCTTTCTTGCCATGTGAAATATGCCCGCCAGTGGGTATAGATGCAGCAATCATATAGTCACCTGGATCTGCGAATGCAGAATATATTGCAAGATTTGCTACTACCCCGGACGTTGCCCTACAATCCGCAAATTCTGAACCAAAAACTCTCTTCGCTAAATCGTTACATATTATCTCTACTTGATCAATATACCTACAACCTGCATAGACTCTCTCGCCAGGCCATCCTTCCGCATATCTATTTCCGAAATCAGATGTAATTGCCTCTCTTACTGCTGGACTCGGTATATTCTCACTAGCAATTAGTGGGATAGAGTCGTTGAACCATTCATGATGTTTTCTTAATAAGCTTAATACTTTATCAAATAACCCATTAGCGTCCATATTTACTAGAGTCGTTTTCTGTCCTAATTTAAAACATTGCATACACACACAAAAAATTTGATCGAATCCTAAATTTTGAAAATCGAGGAATAATTCAGTATATTATTGTCTTGCCAGAATCATTTCCAATATCGGTATCTCACATAGATTATTTTTATTACTTTAATCTTAGTTCTGATTAGAACATATTGATACATTGAAATAGCAACTGCTGCTTTGGTTTAGGATATTGGTGGTGAATTCCATCCATAGCCTCAAGTAGGACGCCATTTCTTTTGATCTATACTGCAAACCCAGGTGGGTGGGTTTGTAACCTCCCCCATTAAGATGAGAGTCTAAACTGAAAACATTTTCTTTACCAGATGATAGCAATTCGAACCTTTACTAATGCCGATGTATACAGTACCTGTTATATCGCATGACTACATACATTATTAGAAATGGCTTTCAACACCAGCGATAGGTATATTATATTTACAAATTATTTGGGCTTATTATGCACTAAATATATAAATAATGATTAACTTTACAAATACTTTTCAAGAATAGTCATACTTAGGATTAGATCTAGAATCATAGTATCATAACGATAATTTAAAAAAGGATAAGTCTCGCTAGGCTTTCAGACAATCATTTTATACACTACTTCTTTTATCTAGGCTCTTTACTGCATGAGTATGGAAGCATATTGCGTTAAGTGTAAATCAAAAAGACTAATGAAAGATGAAAAAAAGGTCACAATGAAAAATGGTAAACCAGCTACCCAGGGCATTTGTACTACTTGTGGAACTAAAATGTTTAGAATAGGTAAATGATTTCGAAGTATAGAACAAGTCATCCCCTTGAAGAGATACAACATAATATAATACAATGTTTTTGCAATCTTATTTGATTGGAAGTATCGTACATATTATAATATTGTAAATAGCATTTTAATTTTTTTACTAAAGTTGCCTTATTAAGGCATAACTTTACGGATTTTTGGGATCGCATGGTCAAAAAATGCTCGGGGATGTCCAGAGGACAAAGTTGAGCTGTATTGATTATTACTAGAACGCATCTAATGCTTATCTCTTTCCTAATTATGATTAATTAATTATGATTTATAT
>OBLS010000176.1_pt1 | contig 19812 bp, 20 predicted proteins | sample 1519901 | NCBI WGS metagenome assembly OBLS01 (sample SAMEA3113585, study PRJEB22503) | soil metagenome | reverse complement strand
ATAATTGGAATCATTGTCATATTTCTATTTATTGTATAATAGTAAATACTGGATTGGTATTGTTTTTCTTCTTTCAATTATTCAAGTAAGAATAGAAAGAGTATCAAAAGGCTTCAGCATCTTCAGGGCAGGTTGGCGGAGGTTCTTCGGTTACGACACCATCTGGCAATGTTCATGCAAGTGGGGGATCCCATTCCGATGACGGTGTCACCTTTCGTAGCGGTGGAGGTCAACTTACTTTCAATCCAGCAGAGTCCGGTTCATTAGGAACATCTACTAGTGCAGGTGGTGGAGTTTTGAAACTTGAGGATAGAAAGCTGATTTGTCCAGGAGGTACCTCCTTTACTCCATCAGGAGAGCATGGTAGTTTTTTTGTAAACAATCGGTGCGAGAGTTAAAAATTTTCATGTCAAAGCAAATTCCATTTTTTCCTTTCATAGCAGTTGTTGATTGATATCTAAAGAATCTTTTCTTGTACTTTTCTTTATTTATAAAATATGAATGATTTTCTTATAAATGATGGTTATAATATACTATGAAAAGGTAGAAAAAATGATAGTCAAGTTGCTACTATTCTGCTCTACCTCTCTATATTTCATATTATTAGATAATAATGCAAGTATTAGTATAACTTATCTTGCATATGATATATAGTAATTGAAAGAACTGAGCCTATGTTTTTTGCCTTAACAAGCGATATATTATAATTTAGGAAAAATTGGATGAATGAAAAATATTACTAATAATTCTAAAAATACCTTATTTAAAAAAATAATGAATAAAATAGATACTAATTTATGATAATCTTTAATTCAACTTCTTTCAATCTTATAATAGTTCGATTAAAACATGGAAAAGTTGAAGATTCATTCATTATTTCATAATGATGATGATAAATCAAAAATTTGTCCATTTTGTGGTATAAATACTGCAATAGATGATATAGATATTTTAGAATTCTTTCATGATAATTGTTGGATTGAGTTTAGAAAAAAAGGATTACCCGATAAGATTCCAGATAATATATAATAATATAAAAACTTAAAGATTTACCTTTAGTACCTCTCAATTCTATAATAGTTCAAATAAAAATAAGTTTAACCTTCATCATTTCTTCACATTGAGCCCAACAGAATTTTAATCCTATAATCGTAAAATTAATAGTTCTAGTAACTTCCCTTTTCATGCGTAAGTAGTAGAATTGTGTTGAAATTCATCACAATCATGTTATTATTCTGATGTCTGTCAGATGAGCCATTATTTTTCATGTAGAATAGAAATTCATTTAATGTTATACTATTAGAAGAATTAGGTAAATTCTGAATTTTCTCTATAGTTGTAGATAATTTGGCTACCATCTTGGAACAATCCCCCTTTTTATAATACTTATTTTCAATCTCAATTATATGAACCCATGTATATAACGGGCTCAGAGGTGTGTGAATTGTTTTTGACACAATATTTTTGGCCCATAAATATGATACCAACCATAATAATGTATTTTTATTTTAATACATTAGTTTCATGTTAATCTAATTAATGCTTTAGTTCATTCATTCAAAATTAGCTGAGCAGCTCGCCTTGCACTTGCAAAGGATGAATTAGATAATAATCCTTCCTTCCCTACCCAGTCTCCTACTATGTACAAATTGTCTGCAATCTTTGCATCAGGTCTTCCAGATAATCCACCTGCTGCAGCAGTAACAGCAGCATTAGACACCACCATATTGGGCAATGGTCTCTTCTTAACAAGCACCTCTCTCCATCCCGGCTGCAGTAAATCAAGAAACTCTTCTAACTCCTGTTGATCCTCTCTTGGTTTTGGCTCAATTGAAGTGCCTAGATATTTTCCTACATGGATTAATGCTCCATTCTCAGGAGCAAGCTTTGCAATTGCAGAATGAACTGAAAAATATAGTGGACGGTCAACTGCCAGAGCAAACAAGGTATTTTTGTCTGGAAGACTGCTAAGAGCAATGTCTAAACATGCCATACGTACAGGTTTTGCTTCTTTTGCTACCTTTGATAGTACCTCTGGTCTCTCGTTGTCATTGAATAGCCTATAGGCATCTTGTGGACCTGCTGCTATTACAACTGTCTTTGCGGACACCTGGGATTTATCAGACAGAGTGACTAGCCATCTAGAGGAGGAATCTTTTCTTTCTATCCTCGTTGCTTTTCCCCCCATGACAATCCTTGCTTTGGCATTTTTGGCTGCAATTACAAGTCCATCTACAAGCGTCTGCCAACCTCCATCCAAATACATAACTCCCCCTGAATTACCCACATAAATCTGCCGAAATGACGATCCTGCACTCTGAATGTCTGGATCATTTCCATAGGTATTCAGTCTCAAATTTGTCTTGATTATTTCAGCAAGATTTTTGTCTTGAATGTTCTTGTCTAACCACTCCTGCACCGTGAATCTTTCTAATTGCGAAAAATCCATTTTGGCAAGTGAATTATAGAACTGACTCCCATCTATTTCGGAAGAGTCCCCATTATTCTTTGTAAAAGGTATCCGGCTCCAATCGCTTGGCATTTGGTTTTTCTTTCCATCAATTATATAATAAGAAGTTCCTTTCCCCACAGCAATGCCACCCGTATACTTGATCCCTAATTCTTGTAAAATTTCAGCACCCACATCTGAAAGATAGAGCGCATGAGCACCTTGATTAAAGTAAAACTCATTAATTATTGAAGTCCTTGAACGACCTCCAATTTCCTTTGATGATTGCTCAAACAAGGTTACTAGTTTTCCAGCACGAGCAAGTAGGGCAGCAGTAGTGAGACCTGCAAGCCCTCCACCAATAATTACGACATCTGAACTATCATCAACTTTACTTGACATTGGAAAATTATATGTCAACAAATGCTGATAAGTGTTGCTTTTCTCTATGGTATTTTATATATGGCTACTTTATTGTCACATCAAATCCTTCCATTCCATGGGTAGCAATTCCCCGATCACCCTTGTTACTTTCTATCATCTTTTTTACTTGCTTGGGTTTTTCTATAGTTAATTTAATGTCAAGTGTAAAAGTTAGACTTAATTTCCTGTCGTAAAAAACGAAAATGGGTTACAATTTTAAAAACTACATCCTAAAAATATAGATATCTGAAAAATAAAGATTGTTACAATGAGAATTTCATCAGAAATCGCAAAGGCAATTAATGATCAAATTTCGTATGAAGCATCATCTGCCCATGCATATATTGCTATTGGATCATGGTGTGAAAGAACAGGATACGATGGAAGTGCAGCATTCTTTTTCCAACAAGCTAATGAGGAAAATACACATATGCTAATGTTCATTCATTATCTTAATAATGCTGGAGCAGAAGCGATAATTCCAGCAATAGAAAAGCCTCAAGATAAATTCGATTCACTGGAATTTACTTTCCAAACTGGTCTAAAGAGTGAACAAACTGTTACAAAGCTAATTAATAATTTAGTAGACATGACTGAAAAAGAAAAAGACCGTGGTACATACTCGTTCTTACAATGGTTTGTAAGTGAACAAATAGAAGAAGAGACATTATTTCAAACAATTCTTCAAAAGTTTGAGATACTTGGAAGAGACAAGCTAGCAGTCTATCAACTTGACCAATCCTTGGCCTCTATTAGATCTCAGATTATGACTAAAACAGCCGATCAACAACAACCTCCAACTAATTAGTTGAGGTGGGATCCTATTTATAGAATTTTCATAACAAATTAAGCTAACCTATTGGTGTACTAGGTGTTAGTAAATATTTTCAATTATATTTTTTTTAAATCTTAAACAATAAAGCTTTCATTCTCCTAATATAATAATCACTCTTGTGATTTTAATTTAGCATAACGGATATTTAATATATTTTATAGAAATATGAACTTTAGAAAAGAAATCTAATTTTTTTAATATAAAAAATAATATCCATTTTTCAGAATAAGTCTTATTTCATTATGTAACTAGCACAAATATACATTTGAACCACTTTTAAAAGTGGGACTAGTTAATTATTACTAAAATATTATCAATATACATTAAACAATCATTTAATAATAATAATCTTATTTGATTTAAGAAAAATGTTTGAATTAAAATAAAAAATTATTAACAGCTGTTAAATAACGATCATATAATTTAGAGTCAATCAATGTTTCTAATTGCCATACTATCACACTCATTTCGGACTTTCTAGTTTGATCATTTGAATTTCGTCGAATTAATAGAGTTCCTTCACAAATAAACATAGAAATAAACATTGTTTTTTTCATTTATCTAAATTGTACATCAATATATTATTCTTTATGATACTATAAAGAATAACTAATTATTATGCCCTTTGCTTCATTTTTTGTTAAAAGTGTCTGTTTTCAATAAATCCTATTATAGAATATTTAAACCAAATATTTGACACTAGGAGTAATATTTGCAATTGAAGCTTATGAAGGAGCAATTCCTAAAATGGAAAGACAAGTAGAGTTGGCTCAACGAGCAGAAGAGTTAGAATTTTCAGCTTTATGGTTTCGCGATGTGCCATTCTATGATTCTGCATTTACCAAGTTTTTATTAAATACTCTCTGATCATAAATAAATTTTAGATATATTGATTCATGCCTAGAGATTATTATCTACCTACAGAGAATAATGAGCAGATTTTATTATTATCTAATATATTATAGAAAGTAAATATTTAATCTATTCTATATGGTTATGCAAAAGATTTAATATAATACAAAATATGCTAAAAGTATTTCGTAGTACATTCATCTTTATAGTTATAGATGATTATTATATCTGTTATAGAAAAATAAAAAAGTCTGATATATGATATAGTTTCTATGGTAGTAGAAACCATAACAGCAAAACAATGGCAAGAAAAAGTGACAAATTCTGTTCTTCCTCTAGTAGTTAATTTTAGTGCAGTTCATTGTGGTTTTTGTCAAGCTTTAGAACCATTATATAATAAATTATCTGAACAATATAATGACAAGTTAGTATTTCTAAAGCTTATGGTAGATGATGAAAATAATCAAGAATTATTAAACCATATATCAATTGGAGGTACACCTACTTTAAAGTTTTATTGTAAAAATAGAGAGATAGGCGAACATATTGGATACGCAATAGAACCCAAATTAAAACAAAAGATAGAGGTGTTTTTATCAGAAATGGAATGTTGTATTAAGAATAGTACTGCATTGGTTAAGAACTTATCCCAATCATAGATAAGAATATTCTTTTTTTTATCATCTTTATTTATATTATAATCCAACAATGGAGATTTATATTAGAACAATCATATACATATCCTTAAATAAATTACTTTATCAAGATAGAATTTTTTAAAAGATACTGAATCCTAAACAAAATTTAGTAAGTAAATATAAGAATTTTCTTTATAATTTATAATTAAGTTATGAATTATTAAGATATATTTATTTAAATCTAAATGTATCATGATATAAGTATACAGGAAAGATTGTATTTTTTGAATATTTAATTTAAGCTAAAAAAGAAAAAGAGGAAATTGGTTTGGATACATGCTATGATTGTATAAGTCTATCAATAAAACCAATAAGCGAATTTGTTTAAATCTTAATTTAAAGATAAGAGAATAGTTAAAATGGTTCTTCCACTGCCTCCACTTCCTTTGTATGCTTAATCTACTCTTGACATTTGTTTGAGGTTTTCAAAATTGTTCTGATATTGTGTTATGAATAAGCAGAAGCAGGTAGTGAAGAAGAAGTCTTGCCATCAACTCTTCCATTTTCTCCTATTGCTCTCGACATTTGAGGTTTCCCGAAACGTTCTGATATTCTCTTGTACATATTCAAATCTTGTGTTGATAAAGGTCGTATTTTTTTCATGGCTTCCTCAAAATGTTTCATATGTATTTTTAATTCTTCTTTACGTTTTCCAGCTTCTTTTGGATCTTTATATTTTGAGACATGTTCACGTAAAGCAAGCATAACAGCTGCAGATGATAATGAAGCAATATCAGCTCCAGTATATCCATCTGTAGCATCTGCCAATCGATTAATATCAATATCTTCTGCTAAATGTTTCTTCTTGGTGTGAATTTTTATTATTTGCAGTCTAGATTCACGGTCTGGAGGTGGAACATAAAGAATTCTATCAAATCTTCCAGGCCTCAATAATGCAGGATCGATAATATCTGGCCTATTTGTTGCACCTATTACCACAACATTAGTTAAAACTTCTAGTCCATCAAGTTCTGTTAAAAATTGACTAATTACTCTTTCTGTAACATGAGAATCACCAAAATTTCCACCTCGTGCAGGTGTTATGGCATCCATTTCATCAAAGAAAATTATGCATGGAGCTGCTTGTCTTGCTTTTCTAAATATCTCTCTGACTCCTTTTTCGGATTCTCCGACCCATTTACTTAGTAATTCTGGTCCCATAATACTAATAAAATTAGCTTCACTTTCGTTGGCAGCAGCTTTAGCCATCAATGTTTTACCTGTACCTGGTGGTCCATAAAGCAAGATGCCTTTTGGAGGTGTTGCATCAGAATATGTAAATATTTCGTTGTATTTCAACGGCCATTCTACAGCTTCTTGTAATTCTTGTTTTATTGAAGAAAGGCCACCAATATCTTCCCACTTTATATCAGGTACTTCTACAAATACCTCTCTCATAGCAGAAGGTTCCATTTCTTTAATAACATCCATAAAATCTTGCATTCTAACAACAATTTTCTTTAGAGTCTCTAATGGAATGCTTTCGCTGAAAAGATTAATTTCGGGTAATACTCTTCTTAATGCTCGTATGGCAGCTTCTTTTGCCAATGCTTGTAAATCAGCCCCAACAAAACCATGTGATATGTCGGCTAGCTTTTCTAAATTAACATCCTTTTCCAATGGCATTCCCCTTGTATGTATCTGTAGCACTTCTAATCTTCCATCTCTGTTTGGAACACCTATCTCTATTTCTCTATCAAATCTGCCAGGTCTTCTTAAAGCAGGATCAATAGCATTAATCCTATTTGTAGCTGCTATTACTACAACTTTTCCTCTTGAAGTCATACCGTCCATCAAAGATAATAACTGAGCGACAATTCGTCTTTCTACTTCGCCTGATACCTCGTCTCTTTTAGGAGCTATTGAATCAATTTCATCGATAAATATTATACTAGGTGCATTTTTTTCTGCTTGCTCAAAGATACTTCGTAGTTTTTCTTCTGATTCTCCATAATATTTACTCATTATTTCAGGACCACCAATAGCAGAAAAGTTGGAATTTGTTTCGTTAGCTACTGCTTTTGCCAATAATGTCTTTCCTGTGCCTGGTGGGCCATGTAATAATACACCTTTTGGAGCTTCTACTCCTAATCTCTTAAAAAGTTCAGGATGTCTTAATGGAAGTTCAATCATTTCTCTTACACGTGCAACTGCATCACCTAGCCCTCCAATATCTTCATAAGTAATAGATGCAGCTGATCCACCTTCTTTTGAAATCTGTATTGCTTTTGAGCTTTCTTCAGATATTATGATTTCTGTAGAATCATTAATAATAACAGGACCTGAAGGAGTGGTAGAAATAACAACTAAATCTATTGTTCTACCCATGACAATAATTGGTACCATATCACCTTTGGTCATTAGTGCACCGTTTAGATATTCAGCGAGATACTGTTCTCCACTATTTATTCTCAATGGTTCAGTAGGAGCAAAGGTTATATTTTTAGCATCTTTTGATTCAACTGTTTTGATCTCTATTAGATCATTAATACCAATATCTAATCTATTTCTAATTAGTCCATCTATACGAATAATACCTTTACCTCTATCACTTTCTTTTGCAGGCCAGCTAAGAACAGTTGTTTTTCTACTAAGAGAGGATAATTCTAATGCATCACCAGTAGTAATATTTAGACGTTCAACTATTTCAGGATCAACACGAGCTATTTTTCTTCCAACATCACGTTGTTCTGCTTCTGCCACCTTTAGAGTAGCAATTTCTGTTGATTTTTTTCCAGAGTTTGAAGACATATATAATACAAGATTTACTCAATGTGTCACTTAAAAGGTTAGTAGTTAACAATTAGTTTTATCATTTTCTTATTATTAATAATGATCATTCAATTCATAAAACTAGAATTTAATGATGGAAGATTATGATTTAATTATCAAAGTACATGGAGATTTATTTTCTTATTATAATGTAAATATTAGAGAATATATCAACAAAAATTATTTTCCTCAAGGAAATGAGAAGGAGAATAAAATAATATGAAATCTATTTGAATCCTATAAAAATAACTTTTGTCATTATCCTCTAGTTCCTCGATTAATAAAGAGAAGAGATTATTAATATTTGGAAAAATTCTTTGATTCATTTAATGAATTTCCTCAAAAATAAAAGATATGATTGCTCTCGAGATATTTGAAAAATATAATCAAATGATGAATAATACCTTTATTCTTACCTAATTCAAAATTTTGCAAACAGACAATAGAAAAATTTCTAGAAATGATAAGGTAAAGGAGATAGTAATCCTAATTTATTATCCAGTAGATGTAAAGATGGCCAAAAACAATACAAAGAGTATATAGACCTCTTTAACAAATATACAAATTCTGATGAACTTAGATTTAAAACAAAAAATAACAACTACAAAATAATGAAATAATATTTTCTCTACCTTTGTGAGTGTGGTTCTACTAACACCTATAAAGCCAGCAATATTATCTAATGATATACCTTGTATTAAATTGACCAAGGATTTACCTGCTAATTGTCTTTCCTGTGAGTTCTTTTAAATAACTTTATAAATTATTATTGCCAATATTAATGAAAGAAAATGGCAACTGCATCTTATGATGGAACATGTAAAAATTGTGGTTCAGATCTATCTGTTTGGATAGAAGTAAGGAAAAATACTGATGGAATACCAAAGCCTGAAGTTTGGTGTATAGATTGTATACGTGGTAGCAATTCCAAATAATAACAATAATAATTAGCAGAATTAAATTCTACTCATTAATTTATTTTATATTTTTAATTTTCTAAAAGAATTTCAATATACATGCTACCTCACAATTGTCCCATTTTTTTGTTTATCCATATTTATTCGAATCTCAACAACTAATCGATCTATCATTTATATCCAAATTTTTCAGAAATGAAAAATGTGATTAGTATTATATGATTTTGTATGAAGGAGCAATTCCTAAAATGGAAATAGACCCAACCTTTTTTGGAATATTTGGTATCATGTTTATTAATTGAAGAATTACAATTTTATTAAGATCTAATCAAACAGAATAAACAAATGAAATTTAACAAAATTGTTGAAATTTGTATCCATTCATCTAACTTTGGAGAAATGAGAAGTTTTTACATTCATTCTTTGGGTTTAAAATTGGTATCAGAAGAAAAAGGAAGACACGTAATTTTTAAAGGCAGGAAAAAGTATGCTTTTTGATTCAGAAAACACATTAAACAATTCAAACAGTATATTTTAGAAAATAACTGGTCCCACTTTATAGAAGGGTTCAAATCCCACTCATTGAGCTGTATCACATATCTACATTTAACGTAGAAAAAAATTGTACTTGGATACTTAAATAATTCACATTAGAAAAAGTTAATTAAATCAAAAAATCAAAATCCTTCTCTTAAACATAAAGATATCAAGATGAATAAGAAAGATATTTACAATACATATCCATTAAAAATTTTTTAACTTGTTACCTATCATTCTATTATTTAATCAATGACTAGTAATAGGATAAACAAAGAGACTGAAAGCTGTAAATTTTGACTATTAATGATAAAAAATAAAAAAATATATACTTCAGGATATTTAAAAAAATCACAATAATATTGATTGATTCATACTTTTAGATATATCAAAAAATCTAGCAACATTAAAATGAATTTTGAAATAGTAAAAGATATGATGTTAATTGATCTTTTATTAACAAAAATTAACTCTTTTTCTAAAGAAAAATTGTCGATTAATTGTTAACATAACAACTTAAATTATATTCTTCTTTATTGTTCTTCTATGGCTGAAAAAAGCAATCGTTCATTTCAGTTTCCATTTTATTTTGTAGCAATATTTCTTACAATTCTTGTTATAACCGTAATAATTTTTAGCTCATTAACATTAAACATGAATCAATCCGCAATAGCAGAACAACATCAACAACCATCTTTTAATGAAGATGCCTCTTTTGATATTGGTAATGTGACCTTTTCACATAATATGGTATCTGTGAATGGTATTCAGTTACACTATGTTACAGGTGGTCAAGGAGACCCTATAGTCTTGTTACATGGGTGGCCAGAAACATGGTATGAATGGAGACATATTATGCCAGCTTTGGCCAAAAATTATACTGTTATTGCGCCTGATCTGCGAGGTCTTGGAGACTCTTCCAAACCATTAACTGGTTATGATGGTAAAACCGTAGCTGAAGATATACATCAACTAGTTACTCAGTTAGGATTTAAAACAATTTTCCTAGTTGGTCACGATATCGGAACACAGGTAGCCTACTCTTATGCAGCTGCACATCCTACAGAAGTACAGAAGTTAGTAGTCATGGATTTAACGATTCCTGGGTTCGAACCTCCAGGAATGATGCCAATATGGTGGCGCTCATTCCATCAGACGCCTGATGTTCCTGAAGCCCTTGTACAAGGAAAAGAGATGATGTATTTATCATGGTTTTATCGTAATCTTGCGTATAATCCATCTGCACTAACCCAGACGGATATCAACGAATTTGTTAGTCATTATTCTGCTCCAGGCGGAATGCGAGCCGGATTTGAGTATTATCGAGCTTTTCCGGAAGATGCGATTCAAAATATTAATTATTCAAATACCAAGCTTACAATGCCTGTACTGGCGCTAGGAGCAGGATACATTCCAGCATTTGGAGGTAATATTACTATGCCTACTATCGTGTATGGGATGCAGAAATTGGCTGAAAATGCTACGGGTATTACAGTTCCCAATTCGGGTCACTGGATTCCAGAAGAGCGGCCAGACTTTGTATTAGGTCAACTATCCAAATTCTTTGGAAATAGTCTTAATGATAGTAAATAGAATATCTTATAATAATTCTCTATGTAGCAGAGTTCAGTTTATATAATATATAGAGATTATTATTAGAAACTTATTTTATAATTCTTTATAAAAATAAAAAAAAGATTTGTTAAAAAATTAAATTAATTTCCATGCTATCTTTTTTATTTTCCTGTTGTAAGTACAACTCGAAATCCTGCCATACCCTCATCATTAGATCATAAGCCTCTGCCGCCTGCTCTAGTGTAAATACTTCATTCATTGGTCTAACGCCCGATTGAACACTAAATGACAGAGTGTCGTGTGGATTAAGTGATGCGCCAGAAGGCCAACAAAGTGATCACAGTCTAATCCTACCTCTTTGCAAGATAATTTTACTATAATCTATTCTAATATATGTTAGACAATTAAATATTAAAACATTATAATGGAATCAATAGGACAATTTCTTTAAATTATAACATATTTTTTCAGATGGTAATATATTGAAGTTAAAAAGATAATCAAATAGACTATTATAATATTAGTAATTGGAAAAATCCTGATTTTGAAAGGTCAACAAAAAGATTGAGTCCTTAAACTTGAAGCAGAATATCATATAAGAAAATTTATGATAATATTGCTACTATTATGAGAGAGATATACCAATAATTAATAATACTCTACCTATCATTTCACTACAAAGAAGAGTCCAACTTAGCTACACATTTAATCTCGATCATGAGCTCAGGGAACGCAAGCCGTTGAATTTGCACAATAGTGCTTGCCACAACTGGTTCGCCAGAAAAGACCTCCTGCCTGCACTTGACCGCTGCTGCGAATGCTGTGTCCATATCAGTCACAAAGAGCACTTCATCTATTACGTTGTCCATAGTTGCCCCATACTGTTCGAGCATCTTTTGGATGTTTGCATATGCCTGACGCATCTGAGCCTCCATATCTCCTCCTCCAACAATTTTGCCTTTGTCATCATGACTTACTTGTCCAGATATATAGATAGTATCCCCAACCTTTACTCCCTGAGAGTAACCATACTCTTTCTCCCAAGGCATACCTAGACTCTTTGAGTCCTTCTTTATTGTCATTATATAACTCTGTATTAATATTATTTATTTATTACATTATTACTTTCTTAAATTGAAAAATATTTCTTAAACTGATTACTTGGTCCCAATTTATCGAAGGATTCAATTCCACTGATACCTTTTTCTTTTTTTATAGTTCTATTACAAATTGTTTAGCAAATATTCAAATAAGTTACCATATCAATAAATATCAGTTTACCGATCCCAACTACATGTCATGCTCGAAGCCCTCTGAGCCAGTTTGATAATTATGCTAAAAAATATTCTATCACTATAAAAAATTTCAATAAATCAAAGTAAACTAAAAACAATATCCTTTGGATATTTTGATCATTTGATTCATTACTGATGATAAATGCAATATAATAACTTAAAATGAAAGAAGTTTTCGTAATAACTCATTCCTAATACATCTCCATATTATTATCGAAGATATCCCTACGAAAGATGTCATTATATTAGCATTAATTTTTTTTGTATTTGTTTCTGAATCAGTGACCATTTGAGTATTATCATTTTCAAGATAATTTAGATATAGATAATGAAAAAAACCAATTAGGAAAAATATTATAAATAATATGAAGGTAAAAATTACTTCTTTTTTTTCACCACTAATTCTAATAGATTTTGTTCTAATGCTTACATTTCCTTTTCTATCCTTTATACCTTCTTTGACAATTACCGTGGTTTTATGAGTTTCTAGGATATATCTGAAGAGTCCTGATAATGTTGATAAACCAATTATAACAGGAATATAATAAAATATTTGACCGTAATTGTGTCCATAAGGATCTGTATTAAAAAGAATGACATAATAAAATGGTGCCATGAGAAAGTCCATACAAAACCTAGGAGTAGATCGATTTCCATATGGGTATAATTGAATTGTTTTAAATGTATCTGTAATTATACAAAGTAGTATGAAATAAATTGATAAAGAGGCAGGTATAGAAAAATCAATTAAATGTTCATAGAATGTATTAAGAGGAAAGATTAAATTCTTAAAACTAACAAAAAAACTTTCTACAAATACAAATCCATAGGTAATAGTTAAAATTATTTTATAATGAAGTTTATAATTTATGGGTTGATGATCGGGATCTATATCTGTACTATTAGACAATTTAAAATATAAATTCAAACTTTTATTTATACTATTATTTGCAACTTTACATAAGACAATTATCTATCTATAGAATTTATATATTATGGAGATAAAGAATAATGATGATAAAAAAGTTTATAATAATATTTATATTTATGTTCATATGCCTTGCTAATTTTGGAAGATCAGTAGTAAAACAAGCTCAAAATTTTTCTATGAGTTTTTCTTCACGTATCCTAATAATGATAAAAAATCGAATTAAATTTAATATTATCATGACGCTCTTTTATAGTAGTCAAGTTTTTACATTAACAAACCAATCCAATTGTAAAGGCTATAATATATTGTCGTATACGTAGAAAAAATTAAGGAGAAATAAATTGCATGTTTCTTGTTTTATAGGTAAACATAAGATACCTGACTGGGTTGAAGAAGAATTAAAGAAAGAGAAATATCCCTCTTCCTATGTTTTCAAATGCCCAGTGGATAATTGTGATAATTATATAAAATTAATTAAAATCAATAATAATAATGAATATTTGAAAATGGATGTAGGAAAGGAAATATAAAAGAGTAAATAAATTAATTACGCATTTTATTTTTAATATATAGACTTCTCCATCATTTCTTTACAGTTAACTCGATTAATTTGAAACCATTAGCTTTTGAAATAATCTATAAAGATTTTTGTTTCAGTTCTTGAAACTATAGGATCATTTATTCCTGCAGATAACAATATTTTTTTGTGGATTACTACATATTTGCAGTAACGTGATGTATTCCATATATCATAGTATTTGTATTATTATTATTATTATTATTATTGTTATTTTTCATTTGTATTATTTTCCTCTGTTTCCTTTTTATCTATGTCTTTTTATATATTGTATTTTGATGAAGTGGGAAAAGGTTCTGCAACATAATGAGTAACCACTGGAGGTTTATCTCCTATGTGAAAGCTACGAACTTTATCTAGTATCTCTATGTCTGCAGCTGTTAAACGTTCATGTTGTCGTAAATGTTCGGCCCAAGATTCTACTACAAAGTTCTCAATAAAAATATGTGGATCTGTACCATCTCTATATACTCCCCATTGAATTGCACCATCTCGTTTTCTAATTTTAGATAAATCTTTGAGAGCTATCAAAAAGTCATTGAGGAGGATATTTTTGGTATTCTGTTGTTGTTGTTGTTTACCCTCTTTATCAATTTTATATTCGATCTTTACCAGAACTGGACCTGCTTCTAAACTTGGTTCAAAAAACATTATAGGGGAAGACCAATACATAGATGCAGGTTCTTTTATTGATTTTGATTGTATATCACCAATCAACTTGAACTTTAGACCTGTTAATAGCCCTAGACCTAAACCTATTGCAGCAATTATTAATGTTGTTCTCTCATCAATGTTTGCAGCTACTGAACCCCATATCACACTGCCAGCAGCTAGGCCTCCCTGGAATATTGTCGTGTATGTAGCAAGGGACCTTGCACCAACCCATTTGGGATTAGCTTTATGCATTGAGACATTCAGAGTGGCCACTACCATAATCCATGCAATACCCCCTGCAAACATAACTCCTAACAAGAAAATAAAATCATTAGATGATGCAAGTAAAATCATGACAGCGGCAAATAGAATGATAGCACTAAAGAAATGCCATTCAGCTGAGATCTTTTCTCTGAGATAAGGTAAGATCAATGTACCACCAATTACTGCACCAGTACCTAGACTACCAAGCATAAAACCAAATTCTAGAGAATCAAATCCTAATTCATAACGCATCAGTGATGGAAGAAGGGCGAATAAAGCAGCTCCAAAAATAGTAAACGATATGGCTCTAATGATAACAGATTGTACTGCTGGTGCACGAATAAGATAGCGTACGCCTGCTTTCATTGCTCCTACTATGTGTTCTGCTGGCAGGTTTCTCTTCTCCTCAGATGGATGCCATCTAGACAATACAATGATCAAGCCTATGAATGATAAAGCATTTATAATAAAAACAAATCCAGGATTGGCCAATGATGCAATTATAAATCCAAAGATGGCAGGTCCAACTGCTCGTCCCATATTTAATGAAACACCTCCAAGTGTAATTGTTGCAGGTATTTCAGGTTTTGAAACCATTTCTAGAGTAATGGCTATTGATGATGGAATACTTATTGCAGCTCCTGAACCTAACATAAAAGTAAGCAACAACAAAGTAGTAGGCGTAATAAGTTCTCCAATAGTCAAAAATCCCAAAGTTATGGCAACAATAAACATGTAACCTTGTGTTATCAAAAGCAGTTTTCTACGATCTACTACATCTGCTAAACCACCAGCGAAAAGTGACAATAAAACCATAGATAGAGCAGTTGAAGTTTGTAATAGTGCTACCATAAGAGGTGAAAGAGTAAGGTTAGTCATTAACCAAAGTGCACCAACTTCGTGCATTGCATTTCCAATATTTGATCCAATTGTAGCAAACCAAAGAGCTTTATAGATAGGATGACTAAGGGGAGAAAAGCCTGGAATCTTCTTTTTTTCTTTATCTGGTCCTTTTTGTTGACTTGAATCGTCGGCCATTGCTATATAATCATATAATTACTCATTTGAAGAACAAAAATGTACTGTTTAAAATGAGGAGAAAAAGTCATAGCAGCAGGGACATAAACCTTTTTGCATATTAGATATGTTGTTGTTGTATTTATTTGTATTTTTGTCTACTTTAGTAGTGGAAGATGATAATAATTTTTCTGCAATATATTACCATTAATATCTCTTTTGCAAATTTTTAAGAGTAGGATATAAATAAAAAATTATAGTAAATGAAATTCAATTTTTATAGAGAACAAGAAAGCAATATTATTTTTTGTTCCAAAAATGTAAAGATGGCCTATATTATAACCTAAAGCAAACGATCAGATTTGTGTAGTATTAAAATATTTAATTTTTTAAAATAATTTTAGAATAATAGTAGAAGAGGAATCCTTATGTCTTACGTTAGTTATTGATCATATTAATAAGTAAATGCAGGAGAAATTGATGTAGAAAAAGTAACTAAATTCCTTTTACCTGATACTCCAAGTACAATACTTTCTATTCCTATTATCAAAAGATTAACTGCTAACATAAGTATCAGAATAAACAAGCCCAAGAAACGATTTGTGAGGACAATAAATGATACAATTATAGATAAGATTCCTACTCCTATGAGCAATGATCTTGACCATTTCGATGCCTGCTTATCAAAAATTCCATGAACTATTCTTGCAACTCCTATGAATGCAAGACCAACACCAAGTAAAGTTACCAAAAATCCCATTGTAATATTGGAAAAGCTATAACTACAATTGCCAATCCAATTGTTAATGCATCCAATACAATATTACTAATTCTAGATGATTTTGTCATATTTGGCATGAAGCCCATAGATATTCTTTCTATTCCTACTACGAACAAGGTAAGTGAGAGAAGAAAAACAAGAAGTTCAGTCCAAATCCAGGATTTAACATTATTGCAATGGATAAAGCTATAGCAATAATTCCAACGATAATCTAAAAAATTCTAATACCTTTGGAAATCTTTGTTTCTGATAATGCAGTTGTCATATGAAATGAATTTCATAATTAAAACATATTAAAAAAGTTGACTATCATCCTTCTACATACACATAATTCCATTAAACAAGTTGCCTGTAAATAAATTTTAAATTCTGAGATACATCATATATATTAAATTATTTTCTAAAGTCTCTTATAAATGACTATGATGACAATTAACAAATAATTTTGGGATTTCAATTATAGTCATTAGCATTACGAATAATTCTTGAAAGATTTGAGAATCTTCAATTTAATTTTGATTATAGTGATAGACAACAACAAGATCTATATACAAAAATTATTCCGTTAGAGTTCTCTTTTACAAGTATAATAAAAGAATACATTTTATTTTTTTGTAATAACAAAATCTAAATTGTACAAGTTATTTTATTAGTTGAAAATAAAGAATGATAGCATATAATAAAATATTAGTTCCATATGACAGTTCAAAACTATCTGAAACTGCTTTAGAACATGCTATACAAATTGCAAAAATGTCTATTGGTTATTCTAGAGACAATATTGTCAATGTCATATTATTTTATGTAACTCCTGTTATACATATTCCAGTTACTGTTGGAACTATCTTGTTAAAATCAAATAAAACAGGTAAAACTATTTCACTAACCCAATATATCAAAGAACTACATCAAGAAATAAAAGAAAATGCAATAAAAATGCTTAATGAAAAAATCAAAGAATATAAAAATGTTGAAAATATATCTTTACAATCAAAAGTTATAATCGGCGAACCTGCAAATGAAATAATAAAATTTGCTAATGATGAAAAAATGGACTTAATTATCATGGGAACAACCGGACTTGGTGGAATTAAAAAGTTTGTATTTGGAAGTGTTGCTAGAAAGGTATCTGAAAAAGCACCATGTCCAGTAATGCTGGTAAGATAATATGTGTTCATATTCTATGTACCATTCATAATTTTGCTCAAGAATTATATTTCAGTTAGGATAGAGAAGAAAAAATCCGCTGCAGAAAAACTGCCTTATACGAAATAGGTATCCACTTGGTGAACTATTGAAATCTACTAGCAATAATGATCTGCTCTCTGGTAGAAATAGTATGACAAACGATCAAACATCTTACATATAATAAAAATAATTAAAAAAGATACTATTAATTAGCATATGATATCTTTTAGAGATTTTTATGACTTTAACAAATTACTATTAAATTTGAAAAATATTTATTCTCCTGACTCGAGTTTAAAAACATTTCTGGAAAATGGGTAGTAAAAAAATGCTAATTATTGTCACATAAAATATTAAAGATTAAGCTTAATCCGATCTATAGTATTTTACAGGAGAAAAAGATGGGTTGAGTTCTGCCAATATATGGATAACTTTATTAAAATATAATCTTTATAATCTAACCTTTACAAATACCAATTTGCAATTGTGTTTGAATCTTTATAATGAACTTATAGTCTACTATATTTTGGTAAATAAAAAATAATTTTCTTTTTAACAGCTTTCAAAAAATTTACTTAACTATTTTGTATTTATAAAAAAAAGGAATGTGATCAATTATCTTGAAGTTTTTAATAAACAACTACCGCCTTGGCCAATGTAGTCTGATAGTACGGTCACTCGAACGGCATCATCGGGGAAGAACGTGAAGGACTTCTTCCATATAGCGATCAGCGGCAGCTGCTGCCTCCTCTGGATTGCTGCCGCCCTGACGTGCGCTCATATACTGCGCGTACCAGTCCCACCACTGATGTGCGGCGTGCGTCTTCTCGAAGTTGCCGTGGTGTTCTGCCGTCTCGCTGAGGAGGCCTGCCAAGGTTGCAACGTCCATGGCCTGTGGTCGCATCAATTTCCACTCACGACCGGGAAGCCGCGTCTTGATCTCCTGGAGCAGCCAACCATTCCCGTCCGGATCCTCGAAAGAGGCAAATGAGAAGTAGGAACGTCCTTGCGGGTCGCGTCCGCCGACGCGTGGGTTCTCCACGGCGTTGTTGAAGGGACCACCGGCATAGTGGAAAACCTCGCTCACGTCGACGCCACGGGCGATCAAGTCGGCACGGGTGGCATCGATGTCGTACACCGCCAGGACAGGGGGGTCGATTGAGCCAGGCTGGGAAGAAGTGATCCCCTTGCCAAAGATAATTGACGTCTCCGAACCAGGAGGAGTGAACTGTATTCCCCGGAAGTCCTCGTTGACGACGAGGTCGATATCCAAGCGAAATCCCAGTTTCTCGTAGAAGCGCTTGGCCCGATCGACGTCAGAGACAGGTATGAACAAAACTTCTAGTTTCATATCCATGACCAATAATATTCCTTTTCTTTTATTTAATTAGTGCGCTATTGAAAATGAAATTATCTCCATATTAAGGTATCTTTTATGCAAGAGAATGACTAATAAAAATTTTAATAGTTAAATTTGTATATATACAACAGTAAAAATTTTTGTTGCAGAACTGTAACATTACAAAACAAATTTATCCAAAGAGGCACAAATATAAAAAATTATAATAATAGATAATAGAGAGGAAATAAAATTTGGCTAAAATTGCTAGTCTGATTTTATAGATTAAGCAATAAATGATAGTTGATGTAAAAATGGAAAATTGATATGAACTTGAATCTAAAGTGGAAAGCAGAAATAGTTATATTATATGGATGATATTTTATAAAACGAAATTAATATCATGTTAAGAGATTATCTATCCCCTAAAAGTTTTCTAGTAGTTATAATTTGTTGTTGTTCTTCTGTAGTTTCTTTAGGATTTATGTCTACAGCTACTGCGCAAAACATTATTGATGATAATGAGAAAAAAATAGACTATACACATTATAAAACTACAGTTAATGGGATTCTTATGCACTATGTAATGGGTGGTAAAGGAGACCCTATTGTTTTGCTGCATGGTTGGCCAGAAACATGGTATGAATGGCGACACATAATTCCCCAATTAATCGCTAACAACTATACAGTAATAGCTCCAGATATGAG
>OBLS010000175.1_pt1 | contig 19863 bp, 16 predicted proteins | sample 1519901 | NCBI WGS metagenome assembly OBLS01 (sample SAMEA3113585, study PRJEB22503) | soil metagenome | reverse complement strand
TTCGCTGACGGTCATGCCCTCGACGCCAAACGATTCGAGCGCCGTCTTCACTTCGTCCAACATGTGCGGCTTGATGATGGCTGTTACGAGCCTCATGCCGTCACCTCCTGATCGTGGTTGGTCTCGACCTCAGTCTGCCGCGGAGCTGAGCCTCCGAATGACACTCCACGAGCTCCGGCGCCGAAGCTGCCGAGATCGTAGCCAGTCTCCGCATGCTCGGACCCGTCGACACCCGCCTGCTCCTCTTCCTCAGTAATGCGGAAGCCGATGGTCTTGTGCAACGCGAATCCGATCGCCAGGGTGAGTACGAAGCTGAAGAGCAGCACCGCAAATGCGCCCACGGCCTGACGCCAGAGCTGATCGACACCGCCGCCGTACAGCAGGCCGCTGCGCTCGTAGCTGACGCCGGCCGGAGAATCCGGGTGCAGCAGCAGGCCGACGGCGAGAGTGCCCCAGAGGCCGCCAACCAGGTGGACGCCGACTACGTCGAGGGAGTCGTCGTAGCCGAGCTTGTACTTCAGGCCCACGGCCAGCGCGCAGAACACGCCGGCCAGCGCGCCGATGATGATCGCGCCGATGGGGCTGACCGAGGAGCACGACGGAGTGATCGCGACGAGGCCGGCCACGATGCCCGACGCGGCACCGAGGGAGGTCGGGTGTCCGTCGCGGATGCGCTCGGTGAGCAGCCAGCCCAGGGCGGCGGCGCCGGTCGCGACCATGGTGTTGACCCACACGACCGAGGCGGTGTTGTTGGCGGCCACGGCGGAACCCGCATTGAAGCCAAACCAGCCGAACCACAGCAGGCCCGCGCCGATCATGACCAGGGTGAGGTTGTGCGGGCGCATCGGATCATGTCTCCATCCGATCCGCTTCCCCAGGACGAGCGCCAACGCAAGACCCGCCGCACCAGCGTTGATGTGCACCGCGGTGCCGCCCGCGAAGTCGATCGCTTCGAGGTTGTTGGCGATCCAGCCACCGACGTGGGTGATCGCGCCAGCGTCGTCGGTGAGGCTGAAGTCGAACACCCAATGGGCGATCGGGAAGTAGACGACCGTGGCCCAGATGCCGGCGAAGATCAGCCACGTGCCGAATCTCGCGCGGTCGGCAATGGCGCCCGAGATCAGAGCGACCGTGATGATCGCAAAGACGGCCTGGAAGGCGACGAAAGCCATTGGTGGCAGGCTCGCGTCAGTGTCTTCCATCAACCCGTTGAGCCCGAGATATTGCATCGGGTTGCCCAACAGTCCGGCGCCGACGTCGTCGCCGAACGACATGGAGTAGCCGTAGAGCACCCAGAGGACGGAGATGAGCGCCAGAGCCCCGAAGCTCATCATCATCATGTTGAGGACGCTCTTGGCGCGGACCATGCCGCCGTAGAAGAGCGCCAGCCCTGGCGTCATGAGCAACACCAGCGCCGAGGAGGTCAGGATCCAGGCAGTGTTGCCTGTATCAAGTTCGAGTAAGGTCATGTCGCTTCTTTCGGTGAAAGAGACTGGACGTTGGTGGTAACCCAGCCGCGCCTGGATCCGGGGCGAGCGAGGTTATGAAGAACTCTGCTTGTTCTGTGTTGCACCAAAGCGGCCTGACGTTACGCGTGAGTGACAGTTGGCGGCCGAATGTGACGGCCAGGTTTCGCTGAAAATCGCTCCCGGTAGGGGACTGCGCCTCGTCGTCTCCGCTTGTCGGCTGCGTCAGCAGGCAATCCTCAGCGCGAAATTACGGCGCCTCACGCTGTCGTGGCCGCCTGGCGAGCCTGCCAGGCCGAGGCCACCATGTCGTCCAGGCTGTGCCTCATCTGCCAGTTCAGGTCCCGAGCAGCAAGATCACCGTTGGCGACGATTCGAGCCGGATCGCCCGCGCGAGGCGGGCGGATCTCGGGTGTAAAGCCGATGCCGGTGACCCGAGAGACGGCGTCCATGATCTCGCGGACGGAAACGCCGGTCCCGCTGCCGAGGTTGTAGACCGGTTCCAGTGATCGTCCTTGTTCGAGCGCTTGGGCGGCGGTGACATGGGAAGCAGCCAGGTCCGAGACGTGCACATAGTCGCGAACGCACGTTCCGTCGGGAGTCGGAAACCTATCGCCGTTGATGTGAGGGATCTGGCCGGCGACCAAGGCCTCGAGGACGAGAGGGAAGAGATTATGAGGGCTCGTGTCGTACAAGTCCGGATAACCGGAGCCCACCACATTGAAGTAGCGCAGAGACGTGTGGCGCAAAGGCTTTGGCTCCGACGCGGTTGCGCGGGCTTGATCGCGGAGCAGCCATTCACCGATCAGCTTCGACTCCCCGTACGGTGACTCGGGCCTGGTCGGGCTTTCTTCAGTGACCACGCTGGTGTCGGGCGTACCAAACACAGCAGCGCTGGATGAGAAGACGAATGCGTCCACGGCATGAGCGGCCATCGTCTCCAACAGGATGATCATGCCGGTGACGTTCTGGCTGTACGTGTGTAAGGGCCGGCTCACCGAAACTCCGGCGTATTTGAAGGCCGCCAGATGAACGACGCCAGTGATCGGCTGACTGCGGAAGACGCTGTCGAGCATCTCCCGGTCGAGGATGCTGCCCTCGTGGAAGCCCGCGCTCCCCGCGACGAAGTCTCGATGGCCGCTGGATAAGTCGTCGAGCACGACGACCTCGATGCCTTCCTCCAGAAACGCCCGCACAACATGCGCGCCGATGTAACCCGCGCCGCCGGTAACCAACCACGCCATGCCAGGCCTCCTCCCGCTGGCTCAGCCTAGCCACGTCGGGCTACCTCGACCGGTTGCGCGGAATAGAAGCCGATGCTAATATAAGTAAATAGTTATTACAGAAGGGAAGTAGCAGATGACTGAGCTCGTACAAGCAGTCGGCGCCGTGGACCGGCGTGTCTATTCGACCGAGCGAGACGGTGTTGCGGTCAAGGTGGTGGAGGCTAGCCGGACCTATCGGGCCGAGATGGCAGATGTGTGGGATGCCTGCACCAGCGCAGAGCGGCTGCCGCGCTGGTTCCTGCCGATCTCTGGAGATCTTAGGCCAGGGGGTCGCTTCCAGTTCGAGGGAAACGCAGGCGGGGCGATCCAACGCTGTGAATCGCCGTCCCTGCTCGCGGTGACCTGGGAGTACGGCGGGGAGATCTCCTGGGTGGAGGTGCGACTTGGTGGCTCCCAGGAGGGCACGGTCCTGCAGCTGACACATACCGCGGCCGTGGATGCCGAGCGATGGAAAGAGTTCGGCCCCGGCGCAGTCGGTGTCGGCTGGGACACGGCCTTGTATGGGCTTGGACTCCATCTGGAAAGCGGTGAGTCGATCGATCCCGCGGAGGCGCAGGCCTGGATGACCTCGCCGGAAGGAATCGATTTCCTCACGGCAGCTAGCGGAGAGTGGGGCAAGGCGAGTGTGGCCGCCGGCGAGGCGCCCGAGGCTGCTGAGGCCGCGGCCGCACGAACAACCGCCGCCTACACGAACGCCGAGGGCTGACCCGGCAGCGATGGGCGCGTTCGAGGCGCTGGCCGATCCGGTGCGGAGGCGGATGGTGGAACTTCTGGCCCAAGGAGAACAGCCGGCCGGAGCGCTTGGCCGGGCGGTACAGCAGGAGTTCGGTATCTCGCAGCCGGGAGCTTCGCAGCATCTGCGTGTGCTTCGCGATCATGGCGTCGTGCACGTACGGGCAGAGGGGGCGCGCCGAATCTACGCCCTGAATGCTGGCGGCCTGACCGAGCTCGACCGCTGGCTCGATCAGTTCCGTCGGACATGGGACCAGCCGCTCGACGCGTTGGAGACCGAATTGGCACGTGGCCAGCGCGAGCGCCGCCGAGGTGGTCGGCAGACTCGTATTTCCAGAGCTCGTCCAGCCTGATTCATTTCGCGGCCAGTACCCGCAGGTCACTGATCGTCAAGGCGAGAGCTTGCTCAGTCGCCTTGACGGCATCGGCAAACAGGTGCTCGGCGGGGGGCGGATGCGGGTGGAGCATCCGCACTTCGATGTCGGTGCGCCTGCCGGAGGCGAGGGTCTTCCAGGTAGCGACGATCCGGCCGCCATACAGGACGATGGGCGCTAAGAGGCCATTGACTATCGCCCAGACCAACGGCAGCTGCTGTTCGGTAAGGAATCGGGCGCGATTCCTCCGGGCGTAGCCGACAAGCAGGCCGTCGAACTCCGGCAGCAACCGCAGCCCAGCATCCTGCTGGCCGTCCGTCGGTAGGTCGGCAAGATCGAGATAGTCCATGTCACCGGGTCCGGCCAGGTGCACGACTTCATCGCCGAGATCTCGTACGGCGGCATCCACAGCGCCCAGCGTCGTGCCGAGGAAGAAGGACAGGTCATCTCGAGTGGCGGGTCCGTACGAGCCGAGGTGTACCCGGACGAGTGCTCGGAGCGCCGTTGAGAACTCATAGGTCTCGAGCTCGGGCAGCACGCTGCGGGCACGCTGATGGTAGATGTCGGTTCGCTTCTCCCATCGATGGTCGCGCGGGCGGCGCAACAACCCGCTGTGCCCCCACAGCAGGCTCTCCGGCAACGTGTCCTGCACCGCAGCCGCACTTGCGGGCGACTCCCGTTCGACCAGCCACTCGCGGAGGTGAGCCACGATGTCCGCTCGTGCCCGCCACTCACCCGAGGTAAAGGCCTCCACTTCGGCGACGACATCCTCGGGAGCGAGACGGTCGAGTTTCAGATAGTTGCGTAGCTGGGCCGCTCGGCCACGCCGCGCTACGGCGTCGAGCCAGCCGAACTGCTCCCGCGTGCTGGTGTGGACCGTCCCGCGCAGGTTGCTGGTCTTGAGCAACCGGTGCTCTTCGAAGAGGCCGTTGATCGTCTCGTACGAGACTCCCGGCAACCGCGAGGACACGGTGAGGAACGGGGCTCGAGGCACCTGGGACTGGATCGGGCCGAGCCTGTTGAACAACTCCAGTACCGCCTCCGGCTGACGGCCATCGATCGACGGGAATTGCCGCTGGAGGGTGCGACGACGAAGCTCGTCCGCGGTGAGTCGGCGCATGGGCGCAACGCTACTGATGGCGGCTCAAGGCAGCAGCAGAGCATTAATCAGGGCTCACGCGGACGCGGTTGCGCTAGTCTGAACGCATGTATCGAGCTGCCCTCCTTACGTAGCCGCGTAGGTAGCACCTGCGCGGCAGCCCCTCGTGCCTGGACGGCGAGGGGTTTTTTCATGCCCGCCGGGAGTGGGCGTTGCAACGGATAGCGAAGGGGATCACACGGGATGACCGACCAGATAGAGCGGACGGAGGTCGCCGAGCCCGCAGGCGAGGGCAGCACTCGGTCGGCCCGCAGCTACGACGCTACGGCCGCTCAGGAGCGCTGGCAGGCGTTCTGGGAGGCGGACCGGACATTCCTGCCCAAGGATGACGGGTCGGCGGAACGACGCTACGTCCTGGACATGTTTCCCTACCCTTCCGGCGACCTGCATATGGGTCACGCTGAAGCCTTTGTGATGGGCGACGTCGTCGCCCGATACCTGCGGCTGAAGGGCTACGACGTCCTGCACCCCATTGGCTGGGACTCGTTCGGACTGAACGCCGAGAACGCCGCCATTCAGCGCAATGCCCATCCGGCCGAGTGGACGTACGCCAACATCGAGACCCAGGCGACGTCGTTCCGGCGCTACGGCCTGAGCTTCGACTGGACGCGGCGGCTGCATACCTCCGATCCGGAGTACTACCGGTGGACTCAGTGGCTGTTCCTGCGCTTTCGCGAACGCGGGCTGGCCTACCGCAAGGCCAGCTACGTGAACTGGTGCCCGCGGGACCAAACCGTGCTGGCCAACGAGCAGGTGGTCGCCGGCATGTGCGAACGCTGTGGCGCGGTGGTCACCAAACGGCAGCTGACCCAATGGCACTTCAAGATCACCGACTACGCGCAACGGCTGCTGGACGACATGGACGAGCTGACCGGCGCGTGGCCGGAGCGCGTCCTGACGATGCAACGCAACTGGATCGGCCGCTCCGACGGCGCCTACGTCGAATTCGCGATCGAGAACCGGGATCAGCCGGTTAGCGTCTTCACCACCCGGCCGGACACCTTGTACGGGGCGACGTTCTTCGTCGTCGCCCCTGAGGCTTCACTGGCGGCGGAGATCGTTACCGATGATCGCCGCGCGGAATTCGAGGACTACCTGGAGAAGACCAAGCAGGAAACCGAGATCGAGCGCCAGTCGACGGAGCGTCCGAAGACCGGTGTGTTCCTGGGCGTGCACGCGATCAACCCGATCAACGGCGAGAAGATCCCGGTTTACGCGGCCGACTACGTGCTAGCCGAGTACGGCACCGGCGCGATCATGGCCGTACCGGCACATGATCAACGTGACCTGGACTTCGCGAGGGCGCACGACCTGCGGGTGCAAATGGTCATCGACACGGGCGAACCCAATCCGGCGGAATCCGGCATCGCCACCCTGGGCGACGGTACGTACGTCAACTCGCCTGTGCTGGACGGTCTGACCGACAAAGCCGCGGCCCTGGCCGTGATCATCGAGGAGTTGGAGGCCAGGGGAGTCGGCCACGGGGCCACCATCTTCCGCCTGCGCGACTGGCTGTTGAGCCGCCAGCGGTACTGGGGCGCTCCCATTCCGATCATCCACTGCGAGAAGTGCGGGGAGGTGCCTGTGCCCGATGATCAACTGCCGGTTGAACTGCCGTATCTGAAGGGCACGGATCTCGCCCCCAAGGGAACCTCGCCGCTGGCCTCGGCAGAAGACTGGGTGAATGTCGCCTGTCCACAGTGCGGGGGCTCGGCCAAGCGCGACACAGACACGATGGACACGTTCGTCGACTCGTCGTGGTACTTCTTCCGCTACTGCTCACCGGGCCGGGAGGATGTCCCATTCGACCCGGCGGACGTGCGGCGGTGGATGCCGGTCTTCCAATACGTGGGTGGGGTTGAGCACGCCATCTTGCACCTGCTGTACATGCGGTTCTTCACCAAGGTCTTGTACGACATGGGCATGGTCGACTTCCAAGAACCCATGCGCCGACTGATGAACCAGGGACAGGTGATCAACCAGGGCAAGGCGATGAGCAAGACGTTGGGCAACGGAGTCGACCTGGGTGCGCAGATCGACCAGTTCGGGGTGGACGCGATCCGCCTGACGGTAGTCTTCGCCGGACCGCCGGAGGAGGACATCGACTGGGCGGACCTGTCGCCCTCGGGTTCGCTGAAGTTCCTGCAGCGGGCCTATCGGCTGGCCGCCGACGTTCGCAGTGAACCGGGCGCCGACCCGGATCGCGGAGATGTGACTCTGCGACGGGAGACGCATCGGCTGCTGTACGACATCGAGCAGAGCATCGAGGGTCAGCGCTTCAACGTCGCCGTTGCTCGGATCATGGAACTGGTCAACGCCAGCCGCAAAGTCGTCGACAGTCACTCTAGCGACGGCACGACCGTCGACGGTCACTCCGGCGACGGCACGATCGGCACGGGCGCAGCCGATCCGGCGGTCCGCGAAGCCGCCGAAGTGGTGACCATCGCGCTCAGCTTGGTCGCTCCTTACGTCGCGGAGGAGATGTGGGAATTGCTGGGGCATCAGCCTTCGGTAGCCAACGCCAGCTGGCCCACCGTCGATCCCGCCCTACTGGTGACCGATGCTGTGACCTGCGTCGTCCAGGTGCAGGGCAAGGTTCGGGCCCGCATGGAGGTTCCGCCGGGCATAGGTGAGGCAGAGCTGCGGTCGCGGGCCCTGGCCGACGATGGCGTCGTACGAGCCTTGGCTGGCCGTGAAGTCGCCAAGGTGATCGTCCGGGTTCCCAAGTTAGTGAGCATCGTCCCCCGGTAGACCTTCGGCTAGCCGGCTCCCGCGACGGTTGCCACCAAGCCGAGGTGGTCGGTCCCGTCGATGTGCACGGTGGAGATGGAGGTCGCCGTCAGCTGATCGTTGAGCAGCACATGATCAATGGGCAGCAAGGGTGGAAGCCGCCGATTCGCCGGATAGGTGGGCAGCCATCCGGCGCCGACCAGGTCGGTCGCGCTGGTCATTCCGACTCGCCGCAGCGCACGCATCGGGCCATGATCATTGACCGCATTGAGGTCGCCGACCACCATCAGCGGCTGATCAAGGTTCTCCTCGACTGACGACTGCAGCACGGCATGCTCGCTGGCCCACAGACCACGGCCGCAGTAGGGATTGCACGGGTGCGCGGCGATGATGCGCAGTCCGTCGATCCCTGGAGCGTCGGCCGTCGTGACGTACTGCTGGAATGACGTCCGGGGTAGCGGGGCAGTCTCGCTCAACGGGAACCGCGAGTAGATCACGGTGTCGCTGATGACATCGTCTACATCGCCGACCGAGTACGGGAAACGTGCGTCCCAGTCGAAATCCTTCAGCGCACGCAATGCGGGAGGGGTTGCTTCGATCAAGATCACCACATCGGCGTGTGCCGCCTGGTGTGCGACCTGCGTGGGATCGGCCTGTCCCCCGTACATGTTGAGACTGAAGACTGTGATTGGATCCGTGGTCGCCGGGCGTTCGTCGGCTACGAAAAAAGGTGCTAACCAGCTCAGCTGAAGGGCAAGCAGCACCGCCACGATCAGTGTGATGAATAACAGTCCGGTGCGACGCCTTGCCATCAGGAGGCCAACGCCGAAGCACAGCAGGGCTATCGCGTAACCGATCATCCCGTACGGGATGAATGCGGCCAGCAGTGCGGTTGCGTCGTCGCGAGGCGGAACGGTGCGAAGGAAGGTCATCGCCAATCCCGGGACCGCGAAGAACACCCCGGCTACCACGAATGCGGCCGTGCCGGGTCGCGGGGGTAGCGGGCTGTCCCAGCTTCGCTGGCCGCTCATCGACGGCGCCGGGGGGCCGACGGGTTGCGTCGCACCATCTTCAGTTCCAGCGGTCGAGGTGGATATCGGCAGTTCCGGCGATCAGCGGTTTCCCGCCATCCGTGCCATCGGAAGAACGCCCGGGCCGCGTGATTCTCGACCAGCACCCGGACCTGCGCTTCGGACATACCAGCGTCGAAGATTTCCAGCGAGGCGAACTCGAGCAACGCCGATCCGTAGCCCCGTCGTTGATGCTTGGGGTCTACGCCGAGATGAAGAATCGTGTCCGCATTGAACGCGACATAGCCGACCGGCTTCTCGAGCCGATCCAAGATGTGCACCCGACTTGATCGATCGTGCAGCAGCTGCCGCCATCGCTTCGCCACCGCGTTGGTCGGATACGGAAACTTATCGGCAGGAAAGATGTGCGTGAGGCCGGCCTTGCTGGTGGCCCGCTCGATGCGGGTCAGCAGGGCGCTTTCGTGCGGTCGTGCGCGCCGGATTCGCAGACCGGTTTCCTCGTCACTGATGGGAGGGTGGTAGATCTCCAGAATGTCGAGCAGCGAGGACGCGATGCGGTCAGCGCGGGTGAGCCGTCCTTTCTTGGTGGCGGCGGTGGACTTCTGGACGCACCAGGCTTCGGCCACTTGATCGTCAGAGGCCACGACCAGCCCGTTCTCCCCCGGAGCGATCAGGGTGATGTCATCCCAGTCGAACTCGTAGCGGCGGAACGGGTTGTCGATCCGCAGCAGGTGTCCTCGGGTCCAGATCTTCGGGTGCAGCGCGTACCGCCAGGCGTAGAGCAAGATGAGCACCGCGAGCGCGAGGAGAGCGCCGGGCAGCCACGGCGACTGTTCCCGACGGTAGATCAGATACGCGAGGACGGGCAGCGCGATCCCGGCCGTCCCAGCGAAGATCCCGACGATCAGCAGAGTGGGCCGTGCGGCGCGCCACACACGTCTGCTCGACACCGTCATCCGCCCTTCGTCCGTCTGGATCTACCCGGTCCTTACCCTGTGGCAATGGCAGGCGTCGCGGTGGTGACCGACTCTACGTCGTCCCTAGGCGGCGACGCCGCCGCCAGCGCGGGAATCGCGGTGATCTCCCTCCAGGTCGTGATCGACGGTGAAAGCCGGCCAGAAAGCGAGGTGAATCCTCTTCTTGTCGCCGCCGCACTCCGCGAAGGGAAGCGGGTGACGACTTCGCGGCCCAGTCCACAGGCCTTCGCCGCGGTTTACGATTCCCTGGGCGCGGCCGGCCACCAGGCAGTGGTCTCGGCCCACCTCAGCGCAAGGATCAGTGGCACTTGTGAAGCGGCGGAGGTCGCGGCACGGGCGGCTCCAGTCCCGGTCACCGTGGTGGACAGCGGATCGCTCGGCATGGTCACCGGCTTCGCTGCGCTGGCTGGTGCCGCGTGCGCCCTTGACGGCGGATCCGCCCGAGAGGTGGCGGCGACAATTCGGGCGCGAGCACGGGCGTCGACGATGTACTTCTACGTGCACAACCTCGACTACCTTCGGCGTGGCGGGCGGATCAAAGCCGGTGCAGCGCTGATCGGCTCAGCGCTCGCCGTGAAGCCGCTGATGACCATTGCTGACGGCGAGATCAGGCTGCACGAGCGAGTGCGGACGACGTCGAAGGCGTTCACTCGACTGAAAGAGTTGGGGCTGGCGGCGCTGGCTCGGGCCGCGAGCCAGAGCCAGGGGGTCGACATTGCGGTGCACCACCTCGACAATCGCGAGGCCGCGGAGCGATTGGCTTCTGAATTGACCGGCCGCGTTCGCACTCCGGGTGAGGTGGTGATCTCCGAGCTGAGCGCCGTTGTCGGTGGCCATGTCGGTCCCGGGACGGTGGGAGTGGTGATCGCGCCTCGCCTTTGACGTTGTCCATCTTGAGATGGGAAACGAGCCAAGAATGCCCAGAAAGCGGGTGGCGGGTGCGTCTTTCCGCACAAGGCCGCAAATGGGGCGTAGTTGGCGAGTCGGGGCGGCCCTCTTTCCGCAAAGGCCGGAGATGTGGCCCGCTCGTCTTGAGATGCGAAGGAGCCGATATGCCAAGGAAGGGGGGCCGCGCGACCTATCTGAAGATGGGAAAGGCCTCCGGCTCTTTCATTGGACACGAGCTGGTTGTCCCCAGGTTCGTGATGCGCACGTCATGTGTCCACAGCGTTGGTAGGGAGGGGGTTCGTTCCGAACGGGCGTCCTTAAGGTCATCGCGTGAGATCCGGTCGTGGTGACGACTCTGTCGAATCGCAGGTTGTCGGCGAACGGTTGGCTTATGTGCTCGGAGAGCACCGGCCGCGTCGCGCGGCGCGGCTCGGCGGGCCGGAAACGGCGAGATCGGAACCGGGCCGGTCCGCACCGGGGGTCGATGACCCGGCGCTGACAGCGGTCGAGCTGGTGGAGCCGGGACCGCGGGCCTCGTCCCGCCGGTCTCGGTCTCGACGCACCCGCCGAACGCTTCGTCGCCCGCGGCGACTGCAACCTCATCACCTCGTCCGCGCATCGTGGTGCACGTGCTGGGAGCGGTGCGCCGACCCGGTCTGGTCCGCCTGCCGCAAGGTTCCCGAGTGCAGGATGCGATTGAGGCGGCCGGGGGGCTGCGGAGCTCCGCGGCGCCGGGCGAGCTGAATCTTGCGCAGATCCTGACGGACGGTCAGCAGATCATGGTCGGATCCCGGTCGCATCCAGGGGGCCGGCTCAGCGACGGTGGCGGCGGCCGTGCAGGTAGCAGCTCCAGTTCCGGCTCTTCACCGCAGGTCGATCTGAACTCCGCGACAGCAGCGCAACTGGACTCCTTGCCGGGTGTCGGCCCAGTAACCGCCGAGCGGATCTTGGCCTGGCGTACCGAACACGGGGGTTTCCGGCGGGTGGAGGAACTACAGGAAGTGGAGGGAATCGGGCCGAAGACCTACGCCGACATCGCGCCCCACGTCCGGGTCTGACCGTGTCGAATGGTGCAGAGGATGCTGCTCACGAACGTCAAGTGGGCCTCGGCGACCTGCGCCTCGTGCCCCTGGCCTTGGCGACCTGGGCGGGTGCATGGCTCGGAACCGCGAGCACCGCGACTGCCCTCGTAGCAGGCGTGTGTGCCTGCGTCGCCATCGGTGTCGTGTCAGCCATCCGCAGATCCGGTTGGCTGATCGCCACCACCCTCCTGCTCGGCATGGGGATCTTCGCAGGATCGATGTACGCACACCGGCTCAGCGCTGGACCGGTGGGTGAGCTCGTGGCGCGTGAAGGCATCGTCGTCGCCCACGTGCTCACCACCGGTGACCCGCGGGTGCGTGCTGCCGCTGGTTCTCGACCGGAGTTCCTCACCATGACAGCCACGCTCACTTCGGTGAGCGGACACGATGGTGACTGGAGTACTCGCGTCCCCATCCTGCTCACCGCGAGTGGCGCCGACTCCCGGCGTTGGGAGAGTGAGCCAGTAGGAACCCACTGGCGGGTGCATGGTCGCCTTCAGCCGCCGCGGTCTCGATCGGGGCTTGCCGCTGTGCTACGGGTGCGAAGTGTTGGCGTCGTCGTCGCGCCTCCGGCGCCATGGCTGCAGTCGGTCGACCACGTTCGGCACGGTTTGCGGGACGCGGTCCGGGCTCGTGCGCCCGAACCTCGCGGTCTGGTTCCGGCTCTGGTTCTCGGGGACACATCGGCCATGACGCCGGAAATGACCGCCGACTTCGCGACGTCCGGTCTTACGCACCTGACGGCGGTTTCCGGTGCGAACCTGACCCTGTTGCTGGCATTCTTGTTGATCGCCGCTCGTTGGGCTGGGGTACGTGGTTGGGGCTTGCGGCTGGTGGGCCTGGCCGGCGTGGTGATCTTCGTCGGGCTTTGCCGGACTGAACCGAGCGTGCTTCGGGCGGCGGCGATGGGTTTGGTCGCTCTGGCCGCGCTCGGCTCCGGGGGACGTCGCGCCGGCCTGCGCAACCTCTGCCTGGCCATGGTGATCTTGGTCATGATCGACCCTTTCCTCAGCCGCTCTGTGGGCTTCACGCTGTCGGTGCTGGCCAGCGCCGGCATCATCGGGTGGGCCCCCGGATGGACTGCGCAGCTGCATCGCTGGATGCCGCGACTACTCGCGGAGTCGCTGGCCGTGCCGCTGGCGGCACACCTGGCCACTCTGCCTGTGGTGGCGGCCATTTCCGGCCAAGTCAGCGTTGTAGGCGTGCTGGCGAACGCGGTCGCAGGCCCGTTTGTCGCACCCGCCACAGTGCTCGGCTTCCTTGCTGCCGGTCTTTCGCTGCTGAGCGGCTCGCTGGCCGCGTGCGCCGGGTTCGGAGCCGCCTGGTCGGCGCAGGTGATCATCTGGATCGCTTCGCTGGCCGCTCGCCTACCGGGCGCAGCCTGGCATTGGCCTGCGTCCCCAGCAGCGCTGGTGTTGCTGGGCGGTTTGTCGCTGACCGCGGGGCTCTGCATGGGGCAGGCCCTGCGCCGACCGTGGCTTGTTGCGGCATTGGCATGGGCACTGATCGGCGTTCTGCTGGCGGTACCAGCGCAGCCGGGTTGGCCGCCACGCGACTGGGTCCTGGTCGCCTGCGACGTGGGGCAGGGCGATGGCCTCGTGGTTCGCGTCGGTCCGCAGGCGGCTGTCGTGATCGACACTGGGCCGGACGCCGCGGCGATGCGCCGCTGCCTTGATCAACTTCGTATCTCGACGGTGCCTTTGTTGATCTTGACCCATTTCCATGCCGATCATGTCGACGGCCTGCCTGGCGTACTGGCTCACCGACCGGTGGGGCAGATCTGGACCAGTCCGCTCCCGTCACCCAGCTACGAGGCGTCCACCGTCCAGCAGGAGGGTGCCCGCGCCGGGGTGCCGGTTCACGTGCCCGCAGTAGGCAGCGAGGGTACGGTCGGCGAGGCTTCCTGGTTGGTTCTCGGGCCGGCCAGGAGGCCCCAGCTCGAGGACAGCGAATCAGCGGTCGAGAATGACTCGAGCTTGGTAATCGCGATGAAGGTTCGAGGCCTCCGGCTGCTGCTCACCGGGGACGTCGAGCCTCCGGGGCAGCAGGCCATCGTGGCCAGCGGGGTTGACCTGCGTGCTGACGTGCTCAAGATTCCGCATCACGGGTCGGCACGTCAGGACGCCGACTTCCTGGCCGCCACAAACGCCCGGGTGGCCATCGCCAGTGTCGGTCTTGGCAACGACTACGGGCATCCGGCGCCCAGAACGGTCTCCCTGGTTCGGGCGCTCGGCATGACCCTGCTCCGTACGGACACCCAAGGCTCGGTGGCCGTGACGCTTCACGATGGATCAATAGGTGCGGTAACCCAGCGTCGCGGCTGAGACTGCCATCGCCTTCGACGACGATTACGCCGTGCCCAGGCCGGTACGCGGATCCAGATGCTTGACGATCTGCGGGCACCCGACGACAACCGACCTCGACTCTCCCGCCAGGGTCAGATAGCCCTTGGCGGGGTCGTCGCCTGTAGGCACGCCCGCGAAGCGCAGCGTGAGCTGAGTCTTATCGGGACAACTCCACTTCCATACCTGAGCGCCGTCGGTGAGGCGCAGCCCGCGCACGGCCGATGCGCGATTGTCGGCCTCGTCGCTGATGGCGACCACCACCATGCTGTCGTAGCGAGCGGAGACCACCTCGCCTTTGATTCGCACACCCTCCGGCGTGTAGACGACGATTGGCGAAAGCGGCTCCTGTAAGTACGTCAAATCCCGTTGGATGTAACCCTCGTAGCGGATCACTCGGCGACAGTCGTCTTCGTCGATGGCGACGGTTTGCTGGACCGCGGCAGTTGAATCGATGATCCACTCTTCGCAGGAGCTCAGGTAGTCCCTCGGGCTCTCAGTACGCAACCGGTCCACTTGGTCCAATGCCGCCGGGCGCGTTACGAGCCAGCCCAGTAGCAGAGTGAAGATCAGGGATCCGGCCAGCGCCCCCGCCAGAACGGCACTTCGTCGGCCACGACGCAGCGGGAACACCTGGTAAACCAGCCAAGCGATCACCCCGACCAAGGCCCCCGTGAAGTAGATCCATGCATTCTCCGGAAAACCAAGCGCTGAGTTTTGTAGCTCGGCGTTGTTCTGGAGGTCCGCGGCCACCTCGCGCACCTCGGGCGCGAACAACAGGCGTCCCACCGCGGTTGCCGGAGCGCCGAGCACGATGAAGACGGCCAAGATGAACAGGCCCGCCCGATGGCTTTTGGGCGGTAGGGACTGGACTTCGACAAGCATGCTCAGCCATGCGGCCGTAGCGGCGGTGCCGACCCAAATGATCATCAAGATCACGGACATTGCGGTGCGGGTCAGGTCCCCTCTGACGGCAAGCACAGCGGTGTTGGCGACGCACACCGCGGCCCCCGCGAGGACGGGAGCCCAGATCCACATGCGGGCCATCCAGTAACGAGAACGCGCCATCAGGAAGATCAACAAACTCAAGATCAGCAACAGGGCGCCGGCAATACCCAGCTGGGTGTCTTGGATCTCGACCAGCGGCTGGCCGCCCGAGGTCAGATACTTCGAGACCAGCGGCGAGAGCTGAGTGAGCCACCAGTCGCGCCCCGGAAAGTCACTTGTTTCGGGCAGCCAGTAGGACACGCTGAAGAAGGCGAACACCACGATCGAAATCGCGAACGGAACCGTCGAGGCCAATGCGGCGCGCTCGGCCCGCGGCGAGGACGGTCGGGGTTCCCAAGCGTCCGGCACGCCAAAACTGGGAGCCGGCGCCTGAGGATCGGCGTACTCGACGCGACTCATGTGCGGGGGACGCCGACGAACTGAATCCGTTGGTCGGGTAGCAGATCGGACAGCGCCGCACGCGCTGACTCGGTGCCCACGGTGCTGCCCGGATCGGCCGGCCGCCAGCCCTGCGCGCCAGGGGGCTCGCTGATGCGAATGCGCAGCGGCTCATGGTCGCCAGGTCGTTCCACCGAGACGAGCCTGGCCGGCCACCGGTCAACGCGACGGAACCATTCACGCACGAGGTCTTCGTACGTATCCGCCATGATCGTCACCATGGCGATCTTCGGGTCAGCGAAGAGCTTGGCGTACTCCTCGCGCAGGCGCTCGGAGTCGTATTCGGAGAGCTGACTCTCCGGTACAGCGATGAGGGTGCTGTTCCCGCCCGTCTGAGCTCCAGCGATACCCCGGACTTCAGTGCGGACAAGCCGCGTCCAGACCCCGTGAAGTCGATTATCAACGCTGAGGTGGAGATTGGTACTTGCCGTTGGCGCCGCCGGGTCGGGCCAGGTCAGCGACCGGACCTCGAACGAGTCCCGCATCAACGCTCCGCTGGCAAACGTGGTCGGCAGCCATCGATCGGCGAGGACCTCCTGCAAACCCCTGCGTCTCAGGTCGGCCAGGGGATTCAGCCGAATGGCAGCCTCCACCTTGGCTGCGACTTCGACCTTGACCTGACGAAGCAGGAAGTCGGCCAGTTCCGTGCGGAACTCGGCCGCCAGCGCGGCCACGGCACGATAGTCATCCGCCGGTGATAGATGCATCGAGACTCGGATGACCACATGCTCGATCCGCTGGCCGTCGAAGGTGACCGCGTCCGAGATCTCCACATCGACGGTGACGAGGCCCGTGGCGATCGGAAGCACGAACGTCGGATCCCGGCCAGGGAGGGCCCGGGGCACGACCACCTCTCCGGGATGGCGCAACTCGGGGCGAGCGTCGCCCTGAAAAACTACGACGACGGTTCCCGGCCAGACGGCGGCCATGCGATCGAGCCGAACCAGCTCACCGGTCAACTTGGTCCCCAGGCCCCCGCTCGGTGCTGCCCGTTCACTTGCGGACTGGGCCTGCTGCCGCGCCGCCTCGAACTGTGCTGAGACGACTCGGTGCTGCAGGAATGCCCAGGGCCTGTTGGACACCACAGAACCTCCGAATGGGGAGCGCATGCTCTCCTGCCATGTATATCAACCTGGTGTTACTGACCCCCGTGATTTGGGCCCGCCGTCATCGGGCGCGTCCGCAGATGCGGCATCGTTGGCGCGGACGCGAGCATTGTCCGTACCGACTGGCATGCTGACCTGGTGGCGGCGCACCGCTCCGCTTTCGGGCGAATGACTCTGGTTACTGGTCCTGAGGCCTTGCTGGCTGATCGGGCGGTCGATCAGGTGGCCGCTCGCGCGCGTGCCGAAGATCCGCGGGTGGAGATCTCGGAGATCGAGGCTGTGCGGCTCAATTTCGCCTCACTGATCGAGGTCACCGGGCAGTCGCTCCTCTCCAGCCGTCGAGTGGCGGTGATTCGTGACCTGGCTGAGCTTCCGCTCGATCTCAACGGCGAGCTGATTCGCTTGGCGGCAGACCCCTTGCCTGATCTCAGCGTGGTGCTCGTCCATCGCGGTGGCAACAAGGGCAAGCCGCTGCTCGATCGGTTGCGGGACACCGGAGTCGATGTCGTCGATTGCCCGCCGGCCAAGCCCTGGGAACTCCCCGAGTTCGTCACCGCCGAGGCGAGGCGAGCAGGTGGGTCCATCGACCGGCCCGCCGCACAGGTGCTGGTGGATTCGGTGGGTCAGGACCTGCGTTCACTGGTGGCAGCGGTCTGGCAGTTGCTGGCCGACAGCGAGAGTGGGCAGATCACGGCAGGTCAAGTACGGCGCTACTTCGGCGGCCGGGCCGAAGTGACCAGCTTCGCGGTCGCCGATGCGGCACTCGCGGGCCGGCCCGGCCCCGCCATGGAGCAGCTGCGCTGGGCCATGACGACCGGCGTAGCTCCGGTGTTGATCACCAGCGCCCTTGCTGCCGGCCTCCGCGGCCTGGGCAAGCTGATCTCTGCGCCGGCAGGATTTCGAGAGGCGGACCTTGCCAAAGAAGTCGGCGTTCCTCCATGGAAGCTCAAGACGATACGCGCCCAGGCTCGGGGATGGGACGCGGCCGGCATTGCACATGCCCTGACGGTAGTGGCGGCCGCCGACGCAGACGTGAAGGGCGCCGCTGATGATTCGGCTTTCGCGCTCGAACGGGCGGTCCTGGCGGTGAGCCGAGCCCGGCGAGGGTAAAGAAAGTCCCGACCATCTCACGGTGATCGGGATGACGCCTCGGCTTAGTGATGGGCCTGAGTTCGATCAGCCCAGCCGAGCAGCCTTGGCGGCAATAGCGGACTTGCGATTGGCGGCCTGATTCTTGTGGATCACGCCTTTTGACGCAGCTTTGTCCAGCGCGCGCGAGGCGACTCGGGCCAATTCGGTTGCCTTGGCCGTGTCGCCAGCGTTGGCAGCATCGCGGAACCGGCGGATTGAGGTTCGCAGCGCCGACTTCGTCGCCTTGTTGCGTTGACGAGCCTTCTCGTTCGTCTTGATTCGCTTGAGCTGGGACTTGATATTTGCCACGTGTGCAGGCCTTCGGGATTTGGATACGAGCGACTGCGGGTGCAGACGCGACCGCTTAGGTTACCAGCGGCTCACCGAGGGGACCAATTCCTTCGAGGCCGAGGCGTTCGGCAGAGGGTGGAATGATGGCGTGCCGAATCCGTCTGCAGATTTGAGGAAGTCGTCGTGAGTCCGATCCCTGCTCCGCCGCCGGGGCGGACCGACCCCTCGATCATCCGGAACTTCTGCATCATCGCCCATATTGACCACGGCAAGTCGACGCTCGCTGACCGCATGCTTCAGCTCACCGGCGTGGTGGACGAGAGATCGATGAGGGCCCAATATCTCGATCGGATGGACATCGAGCGAGAACGCGGCATCACGATCAAATCCCAGGCCGTCCGCATGCCGTGGCTGGTGGCCGGTGGCGACGGTCAGCCTGGTGACAATCGAGTTGCCCCCGCTGCCGGGACGTACGTGCTCAACATGATCGACACCCCTGGGCATGTGGATTTCACGTACGAGGTCTCCCGCTCTCTGGCGGCCTGCGAGGGTGCAGTGCTGTTGGTCGACGCGGCCCAGGGGATCGAGGCTCAGACACTGGCCAATCTCTATCTCGCCCTCGATGCCGACCTGCACGTCATCCCGGTGCTCAACAAGATCGATCTCCCGAGCGCACAACCTGACAAGTACGCCGCCGAGCTGGCCGGAATCCTCGGCGTCGATCCGTCGGAGGTTCTTCGCGTCTCCGCCAAGACCGGCGAGAACGTGGCACGGCTGCTGGACGAAATCGTCGAGCAGGTTCCGGCTCCCGTTGGCGACGCGTCGGCCCCAGCTCGAGCCTTGATCTTTGACTCGATCTACGACACCTACCGGGGAGTCGTCACCTACGTCCGCGTCGTCGATGGAGCGCTGTCGCATCGGGAGAGGGTGCTCATGATGTCGACCAAGGCCGCTCACGAGACCCTCGAGGTGGGGGTGATCTCACCGGAGCCGGTGAAGGCCAGCTCTCTCGGCGTTGGCGAGGTCGGCTATCTGATCACGGGTGTCAAAGAGGTACGCCAGTCGCGGGTCGGAGACACGGTGACATCGCTGGCACGGCCGGCGACCCAAGATCTCGGCGGATACCGGCACCCACATCCCATGGTGTTCGCCGGGCTCTATCCGATCGACGGCGCCGATTACCCCGAGCTCCGAGAAGCGCTGGACAAGCTCCAGCTCAACGACGCTGCCCTTAGCTACGAGCCGGAGACATCGGGCGCGCTGGGCTTTGGCTTCCGGATCGGCTTTCTCGGCCTGCTCCACATGGAGATTGTCCGGGAACGACTGGAACGGGAGTTCAATCTCGATCTCATCTCCACCGCACCCAACGTCGTCTATCGGGTGATCTTGGAAGACGGGACGGAGCTGACGGTCACCAATCCTTCGGAGTACCCGATCGGCGGCAAGATCGCCGAGGTCTATGAGCCAGTGGTCAAAGCGACGATCCTGACGCCCGCCGATTACATCGGCACCGTGCTGGAGCTATGTCAAGCCCGTCGCGGCGTCCAGCACGGGATGGACTATCTGTCCGAGGACCGGGTCGAGATCCGCTACACCCTGCCCTTGGCCGAGATCGTCTTCGACTTCTTCGACGCGCTCAAGTCGAGGACTAGGGGCTACGCCAGCCTGGACTACGAACCGAGTGGCGAACAGCCGTCCGACCTGGTCAAAGTCGACATCCTGCTGAACGGTGAACCGGTCGACGCCTTCTCCGCCATCGTCCACAAGGACAAGGCGTACTCGTACGGGCTGTCCTTGGTCAGCAAGCTCAAGGAGCTCATTC
>OBLS010000174.1_pt1 | contig 19878 bp, 21 predicted proteins | sample 1519901 | NCBI WGS metagenome assembly OBLS01 (sample SAMEA3113585, study PRJEB22503) | soil metagenome | reverse complement strand
GTCGCGTCCTTGTAGGACTGCTGAGCGCCGAGGAACGCGTTGTTCAGCTGCTGGTTGTACTTCTGGGACTCGAGCGCGGTGATCTGCGGGTTGGCGAACGCCTGGCCGAACTGGGTCGACGTGCCGGGGCTGAGCACGTCGCCCCCGGTCAGCTCCGTGAGCTGCGCACGGGCGATCGCTCCTTGCTCCTCGTAGGTGCGGGCTTGGGCCATGTGCAGCGCGCCGAGCTGGCGCAGCGCCTCTTGGTCGGTCGGTCGCATCTGGACGTAGCGCTCGAGCGGCGCGATCGCCTCGGCGGTGCGGTTCTCGCGCTGGAGCGCCGTCGCGAGGTCACGGTAGCCCTGAGGATTGTTGGGCTCTTCCTTGATCTTGTCGTTCGACTCGTCCACGCTCGGGCCGGCATTCGACGTCTGGGCGAGCCCCTGGAGCACGTCGCCGAGCCCCGTTCCGGGGATGGAGCCGCCGACGTTGAAGATCACGTAGCCCAGCCCGAACACGACCGCCAGGAAGACGAACATCCACTTCGCCTGTCGGCGCAGGCGGGGGAAGAACATCGTGTCCTCGTACGTCGGTGTGGCTGCGCGCGCGGGGGCGGCGGGCCGGGGATTCGGGCGGCGCTCTCGCTGCTGCCGGTTGCGTCGCTGGGCTGAACGTGCCATTGCAGGCCTTAGGGTAGCGACCGCCAATCGAACGACTCGCCGATCGAGCGCAGTCGCTCCCGGGTTGCGTCGTCGCAGAGCGCGCCGGCGACCCCGTTCTCGTATGCCCGTCGCGGGTTGACACCCAGGGACGCCGCCGCCTCGGACTCTCGCCCGAGGTCGGTGTCGAACATCGCCGGGTCGTCCGTGGAGACCGAGCAGCGTACGCCGGCGGCCGTGAGCTCGCGCAACGGATGGCGCTCGAGCGAAGGGACGGCGCCGGTCCTGACGTTCGAGATCGGGCAGACGTCCAGCACGATCTCGCGCTCGCGGAGCTCCTCGACGAGCGCCGGATCCTCGACCGCCCGGATGCCGTGGCGGATCCGGTCGGCATGGAGCGCGCCGAGCGCCCCGCGGATCGATTCGGGGCCTGCGACCTCGCCGGCGTGCGGCGCGGATGCGAGGCCCTCGGCGCGAGCCAGCTCGAACGCCGGCGCGTACGCCTCAGGGGGGAAGTCCGCCTCGAGCCCGCCGAGCCCGACGGCGACGACGCCACGGTCCCGGTACCGCGCCGCCACCCGGACGAGCTCCATCGCGCCTTCGAGTGAAAGGCCGCGATAGATGTCTGGAGTCAGGCGGATCTCGACCCCCTGCCGCTCGCGCGCTTCCTCGGCCCCGTCGCAGTACCGCGAAGTCGCGGTAGTCGTAGAGCGGAGCCAGCCCCTCGACGGTGTCGGCGGGCAGCGCGTAGTCGTTTCGCCGCGCGATCTCGAGCAGGGTCTCGGGGCGGACCGTCCCTTCGAGGTGGACGTGAAGCTCGATCTTTGGATACGTCACTCGGTGGCGAGGCGGGTGTCAGCCGCCTGCCAGCGGCGCTCGAGCACGACCGACAGCCAGATCGAGAGCTCGAAGAGTGCGAAGAGCGGGAGGACCTCCAGCGCGAGCGAGACCGGATCGACGGTCGGAAGCAGGATCGCTGCGCAAAGCAAGACGACGTACCCGATCCGGCGGTTGCTACGCAGCTGTGCGGAAGTCAGGACGCCGAGCCGCACCAGCCCGATCACGAAGATCGGCAGCTGGAACACGAGGCCGGTCGCGAAGATCATCAGCGCGACGAACGAGAGGAAGTAGCTCGCGCGGATCTGGACGTCGTAGAGGTTGTCGTCGTAATTCGTGAGAAAGTCGAGTGCGCGCGGGAGGATCACGAAGTACGCGAACGCCATCCCGCCGGCGAAGAGCAACGTGGCCAGGGCGACGAGCCGCGCGACGATGCGCTGGTTCCGCTCCTGCACCGCCGGTGCAAAGAAGCTCCATGCTTGCCAGAGGAGTACCGGGAAGGCGAGCGCGAGCGAGGCGTAGAAGCTGACCTTCAGCGCCGTCGTGAACGGCTCAGCCACACCGAGGGTGACGAGCTCGCGGTCGTCCGGCAGGAGCCGGATCAGCGCCTCGATCAGCTGCTCGTGGAAGATGTACGCGACCGGAAAGGCGCCCGCGAGCGCGAGAATGCAGACCAGAAGGCGGGAGCGGAGCTCCTCCAGGTGCTCGACGAGCGTGGCCTCCTCGCCGTAGGAGAGGCGGCGCGGGAGCCGGCGCAAGGTGCCTCTAGGAGACGGTGTCGCGCTCGCGCTCGCGCTGGGGCGAGGCGACGCGCTCCTCGTCCTCGGGAGCCTCCGGCAGCCGCGGCGGCCGCTCGTCGTCCCGACCCGTCACCGCGTCTTTGAACTCGCGCATGCCCTTGCCGACCGACCTGCCGATCTCCGGCACGCGCTTCGCCCCGAAGAGGAGCAGCACGACGATGAGGAGGATGATGAGCTCGGTAGGCCCGATGCCGAAGGGCATACATGGAGCGTAGCAGCGCTTTCGGAGCCGTCCCGAGGCGAAACCACGCTGGTACCATGAGGTCTCGAGGCGGGCGTTTGCCCGCCACTTGTCTGAAAGGGAGCGGTTTGGCGCTACTAGAGCTGAAGGACCTGCACGTCGCGCTCGAGGACGGCACGGAGATCGTCAAGGGCGTCGACCTCGAGATTGACACCGACCAGATCCACGCGGTCATGGGCCCGAACGGCTCCGGGAAGTCGACCCTCGCCTACGCGCTGATGGGTCACCCGGCGTACGAGATCACCGAGGGGCAGATCATCTTCGACGGCGAGGACGTGACCGAGATGGAGGCGGACCAGCGCGCCCAGAAGGGGCTCTTCCTCGCGTTCCAGTATCCGCACGCAGTCCCCGGTGTCACGGTCACGAGCTTCATGCGCTCCGCGATCAACTCGATCCGCAAGGCGCGCAAGGGCGAGGACGACCCGATCCCGATCCCCGAGTTCCGCAAGGACATGCTGGCGGCCATGGAGCGGCTCAGCATCCCGCGCGAGCTGGCTCAGCGCTATCTGAACGACGGATTTTCGGGTGGCGAGAAAAAGCGGGTCGAGATTCTCCAGATGGCGATGCTGAAGCCGCGGATCGCCGTCCTCGACGAGACCGACTCGGGCCTCGACATCGACGCGCTGCGCATCGTCGCCGGTGGCGTCCGCGAGCTCGTCGGCCCCGAGACGGGCGCGCTCGTGATCACGCACTACCAGCGGATCCTCAACTACATCGAGCCCGACTTCGTCCACGTGTTCGTCGACGGGAAGATCGTCGCCGAGGGCGGCCCCGAGCTAGCGCATACACTGGAGGCAGAAGGGTATGAAGCCTTTATGCCGGAGAAGGTCTGATGGCGGTCACTGAGAGCGAAAACCAGGTCGTCGCCGAGATCGGCAGCGACTACAAGTACGGCTTCCATGCTCCCGAGGACTACTTCTTCAAGGCGGAGCCTGGTCTCTCGCGGGAGATCGTCGCAGCCATCTCCGAGCACAAGAACGAGCCGGAGTGGATGCGGGATTATCGCCTGCGCTCCCTCGAGTACTTCTATGCCCGCCCGCTGCCGGAGTGGGGTGGAAACCTGAAGGAGATCGACTTCGACTCGATCCACTACTACATCCGCCCGACCGAGAAACAGGCGAAGTCGTGGGAGGACCTGCCGCCGGACATCAAGGACACGTGGGACCGCCTCGGGATCCCCGAAGCCGAGCGGAAGTTCCTTGCGGGCGTCGGCGCCCAGTACGAGAGCGAGGTCGTCTACCACAAGCTCAAGGAGGACCTCGAGAAGCAGGGCGTCCTCTTCCTGGACATGGACTCCGGCCTGCGCGAGCACGAGGACCTCGTCAAGCAGTACTTCGGGACGATCATCCCGGCGAACGACAACAAGTTCGCAGCGCTGAACTCGGCCGTCTGGTCGGGAGGCTCGTTCATCTACGTCCCGCCGGGCGTGAATGTCGAGATGCCGCTCCAGGCCTACTTCCGCATCAACGCCGAGGCGATGGGTCAGTTCGAGCGGACGCTGATCATCGTCGACGAGGGCGCCTTCGTGCATTACGTCGAGGGCTGTACCGCACCGATCTACTCGCGGGACTCGCTGCACTCGGCGGTCGTCGAGATCATCGTCAAGCCGGGAGGGCGCTGTCGGTACACGACGATCCAGAACTGGTCGACGAACGTCTACAACCTCGTCACCAAGCGGGCGGTCGCCTACGAGAACGCCACGATGGAGTGGGTCGACGGGAACCTCGGCTCGAAGCTGACGATGAAATACCCGGCGATCTGGCTGATGGGCGAGGGCGCCCACGGCGAGGTGCTCTCGATCGCATTCGGCGGAGCCGGCCAGCACCAGGACGCGGGCGGCAAGGCTGTCCACGTCGCGCCGAACACGTCGTCGGTCATCACGTCCAAATCGGTATCGAAGAACGGTGGGCGCGCCGGCTACCGCGGCCTGCTCGAAGTGGCGAAGGGCGCACATGGCGCGAAGTCAAAGGTCGTCTGCGACGCGCTGATCCTCGACGAGGCTTCGCGCTCCGATACCTACCCGTACATGAAGATCGACGAGGACAACGTCAATATCGGCCATGAGGCGACGGTGTCCAAGATCGGCGAGGAGCAGCTCTTCTACCTGATGTCGCGCGGGCTCTCCGAGGCGGAGGCATCCGCGATGATCGTCTCCGGCTTCGTCGAGCCGATCACGAAAGAACTTCCACTGGAGTACGCAGTCGAGATGAACCGGCTGATCCAGCTCCAGATGGAAGGCTCCGTCGGTTGATCCGAGCCCGGCACGTCGACTTCATCGCGCAGCCCGTCAGCGAACTCGAGCGGGCGGAGGAGTTCTACGGCGGCACCCTCGGCCTGATGCGCAACCCCCACTCGGGCGAGCGCTGGGTCGAGTACGAGACCGGCAACTTGACCCTCGGCCTGTCCACGTTCGGCGGCGGCGTGGCGCTTCGGGTCGACGACGTCGAGGAGAGCCGGCGAGAGCTCGAACAAGCGGGAGTCGAGTTCCGGATGGACACGTTCGACTCGGGCGTGTGCAACGGTGCGCCCTTCATCGACCCCGACGGCAACAGGCTCTTGCTCCATCGGCGGTACGCGCCGGAGGAGACCTGGAAGCTCGAGACCACGGACGTCGAGCGCACGGACTTCGTGGGCATCAACGTGACCGACCGCGACAAGGCCGTCGAGTTCTACGGGCAGACGCTCGGCCTCGAGCGGAACCCGCTCGCGAGCGAGGAGTGGCCGGAGCTCGGCGCCGACAACGTCGGCTTCGTGCTGAGCACGCCGGAGCAGAAGGGCGGCGGCGAGTTCACGCCGGAGGCGTCGATTGCCTTCCGCGTTCCGGACGTCGCCGCGTCGATGGAGCGGCTCCAGTCCGCGGGCGTCGAGTTCGAGTTCCCGGAGCCGTACGATTCGGGCGTCTGTCACATGGCGTTCTTCCGCGACCCTGACGGCAACTCCCTGATGCTCCATCACCGCTACGCGCCGTACAGCGACGGCTCCAAGCCCTGATGCAGGTCGAGCGAGTGGGCTTCGTGTCGTTCCTGACGCAGGACATCGCGCGCGCTAAGGCGTTCTACGGCGGGACGTTGGGTCTCGAAGTCGAGACCGAGGGAGAGGACGACATGGAGCTTCGCGCCGGCCAGGTGACGCTGGACATCTTCGATCCGGCCATCTACCGGCGCTACGCACCGGTCACACAGGACTGATGGAGGTCGAGCAGGTCGACTTCGTGTCGGTCCCGACGCGCGACAGTGCGCGGGCCGTGGCCTGGTACCGGGACGTGCTCGGGCTCCCGATGTCCGAGTACACGGATGCGGAGGTCGAGACGCCGAACGTGACGCTCTCGTTCTGGAACCCCGAAGAGCAGGGTGAAACATTCGTGCCGAACGAGAACGGGATCGCCCTGCGGGTCGCCGACGTCGAAGCCGCCGTCGAGGAGGCTCGCGGTCGCGGCGCCGAGGTGATCGGCATCCAGGACTCGGGCGTCTGCCACATGGGCTTCGTCAAGGATCCCGACGGCAATGTCCTGATCCTCCACCGGAGGTACAAGCCTCGTGGATAGAGCCGCCGCAGCGACCCGCTACGCCGAGCTGCCGATGCCGTCCACGACGGACGAGCACTGGCGCTTCACCGACCTGAAGGGCTTCGACCCGGAGTCCTTCGTCCGCAACGGCCATGTCCCGGGGTCAGACCCCAAGAGCGGTCTTCCGGAGACGATGCTCGACGTGGACACGGCCGGCCTGGCCGTCGTCCGCGAGGGCGGTGTGTCGATCGTCCGCTCGCCCGACGAGCGGATCACGTTCGAGCCCTTCACCGACCACGAGCGCCTCGGCCGGCTGGTGGGGACAGACGAGAAGTTCGCCGCCCACAACGCGGCGGTCTGGGAGCACGGCCTCCTGGTCGTCGTGCCGAGGGGCGTGGAGCTCGAGCAGCCGCTCGCCGTTCAGATCGTCAACGCGACCGACGGCGGCGCGCTTTTCTTCCGGTTGCTCGTGATCGCAGAGCCGGAGAGCCGCTTCTCGCTGATCGAGGACACGGCGTCGGCCTCGTCCGAGCTCGAGGGCTACACGAACTCCGTGACCGAGATCTTCGTCGAGCAGGCCGCCAAGCTCGAGTACGTTTCGATTCAGAACCTCTCGCAGAACACCTGGCACTTCGCCTCGCACCATGCGCGGGTCGAGCGGGACGCCGAGCTGGACTGGGTCGCCGGCGGATTCGGGTCGCGCCGCGGCAAGGTCTGGATCCAGAACGACCTGACCGGCCCGGGCGCGACGTCCCGGGTCACCGGCGCCTACTTCGCCGACGGCGACCAGCACCTCGACTACGACACCTACCAGCTCCACTCGGCGCCGAACACGACGTCCGACTTCGCGTTCAAGGGCGCTCTCCGGGACAAGGCCACGGCGGTTTGGCGCGGGATGATCCGCGTGGAGAAGGACGCCCAGCGGACGAACGCCTATCAGGAGAACCGGAATCTGATGCTGTCGCCGACGACGCATGCGGTGCCGATTCCGGGCCTCGAGATCCTGGCGAATGACGTCCGCTGCACGCACGGCGCCACTGTCGGCCAGGTCGACCGCGACCAGCTCTTCTACCTGATGGCCCGCGGCCTCTCGCGCGGCGAAGCCGAGCGGCTGATCGTGCGTGGCTTCTTCACGGACGTGCTCGACCGGGTCGAGCTCGAGCCGGTGCGCGAGGCGCTCGGCGAGGCGCTCGAAGCCCGCATCCCGCAGGCCTAGCGCACGACCATTTAAGCCGGCCGTAATGGCCGTCGGCCTACTCTGAGCCGGTGATCCTGCTCGGGATCGCGTTTCTTGCGGGCTTGATCACGGCCATCTCGCCGTGCGTCCTGCCCGTGCTCCCGATCCTGCTCGGCGGCGGTGCCTCAGGGCGTCGGCCCTTCGGGATCATCCTCGGCCTCGTCGGGAGCTTCAGCGTCTTCACCGTCGTCGGCGCGGCCCTGCTCGACAGCTTGGGACTGCCCCAAGACGCGCTGAGGAACCTTGCGATCGTCCTGCTCCTGCTGCTGGCGGCGACGCTTCTCTTTCCGGCGGTTGCCAGGCTGGCGGAGCGACCGCTGCTGTTCCTCACCCGCCGGCGACCCCGCACCGAGAGCAGCGGGATCGTGCTCGGCGCGAGCCTGGGCCTCGTCTTCGTTCCCTGCGCCGGGCCCGTCCTGGCCGCGGTGACCGCGCTTTCGGCGACCGGCGGCGGTGGGCTCGAGACGTTCTTCGTGGCCGTCGCCTACGCGAGCGGCGCCGCGGTGCCGATGCTGGCGATCGCCGTCGGGAGCAAGAGGCTCACCGAGGGTGTCGGCTTCCTCCGGCAGCACGCGGAGACGACCCGGCGTGTCGCCGGCGCGTTGATAGGGGTCTCCGCGATCGCAATCGCACTCGGCGCCGACCAGCGCTTCACGACCGCGGTCCCCGGCTACACCGAGGCGCTGCAGGAGAAGGTCGAGCAGAACGCCACGGCGAAGCGCGAGCTCGCTCAGCTCCGGCGTACCGGCGATGAGCCCGCGCTGAGCGCGGCAGGCACTGCGCCGGTCGCCCCGGAGCTCGGAGGGATCGTCGGCTGGATCAACTCCGACCCGGTCTCGCTCCGCGAGCTCCGCGGCCAAGTCGTCCTCATCGACTTCTGGACGTACTCCTGCGTCAACTGCCTTCGCACCCTGCCCCATCTCAAGACCTGGGACCGGATGTATCGGGACGACGGCCTGACGATCGTGGGCGTTCACTCGCCCGAGTTCGCCTTCGAGCGCGAGCCCGACAACGTGCGCAGCGCCGTTCGCAAGCTCGGGATTCACTACCCGGTCGCGCTCGACAACGACTTCGTCACCTGGACGAACTACGCGAACCAGTACTGGCCGGCGAAGTACCTGATCGACCGCTCGGGCCGAGTCCGCTATTACCACTACGGCGAAGGGGAATACGAGGAGACCGAGCGGCAGATCCGCCGCTACCTCGGTGGTGGCGTCGGCGGGGATGTCAGGGAGGTGGCCGATCGCACGCCGAGCGGGCCGCTCACACCGGAGTCGTATCTCGGGGTCGACCGCCTCGCGAACTTCGTCGGGAGCCGGGTCGTTGCGAATCGCGAGTCGTCGTATCGCTTCCCACGCTTCCTCGGTCCCGGCCAACTCGCGTACGCGGGCCGGCTCGTCGTCGAGCCCGAGCGGATCGTGGCCAGGCGTGCCGCACGGCTACGAATCCAGTTCACCGCCCGGGAGGTGAACCTCGTCCTCGGAGGTAGCGGAAGGCTCGAGGTCCTCCTCGACGGGCGGCCCCGCAAGACGATCGCGATCGGCGGCGAGCCGCGCCTCTACCGGTTGCTCGAGCTGCCGGAGCTTCGCGAGGGCTTGCTTGAGCTGCGCTTCACGTCGGGCCTCTCGGCGTACGCGTTCACGTTCGGCTGATTCGGCCGATCGGCGGTTGGTTCGTCAGGAAGTGCCGGGGGACCGCCTCAGGCGGCGGGCGAAGCCGACAATGCCCATGCCTGCAGCGGTGAGCCCTGCCAGCGCGAGACCCACGAGGTTCGTCGTAGTGCAGGTTCGGCAAACGTTGCAGCACACCGGGACGGCGGGGCCGTACTCCGCGGCTCGCGTCGTCACCGGCGCGGCTTTCACCGAGAGCCTGGTCAGCATGGTCTGAGTGTAGGGCCTCGGCGTTCAGGCGTTAGCGCCGCGCAGGCAGTCCACGTAGTACTGGCCGGCCAGGAACCGCCGGCAGTCCGCCCGCTTCGCTTCTGCCGAGCTGTGCTTGACGGCGACGATCGAGCCGATCCCGTACGCGCAGTAGGACCGGTGAGCCGGCTTTGCAAGCTGGCAGAGGCGGGCGGCGCCGAGGTCCGTCGGATCGGTGTTGAGGATGTCGCGCACCGCACCGAAGATGCACTCTTCTTCGCCGCTTCCCGCGTTCGCGCAGAGATCCCGCGCCTTGGCCGGATCCTGCAGCGAGTTCCCTGACGCGTCGCGCCCATACGACTGGAAGCAGAGCTCGACGAACCCCTCCTCGCTGCGCCGGCACCAGTCCGCCGTCTTCTTCCAGTCCCACCCGACGCGCGGGAGGATCTGCGAGGTCACCAGGAGGTAGCAGTACGTCTTGTCGGAATGCGAGACGATCCCGCACGGGTAGAGCAGATCGTCCTTCTTCAGCCACGGCGAGGTGATGCCGTAGGAGGACTGCTGGTTCTCCATGAAGACTCCGCCGCTGCACGAGACCCGGTCGAAGTCGCTGACCAGCCCGTGGCAGAGCCGCAGCGCGCCGGGAAGGTCGTACAGCGTGTAGAGCATCAGCCCGTGGCCGAGGCCGTGGACGCACTGGTAGTAGACGAACGAGCTGGAGGTGCTCTTCGTCTGGTTGCAGACGGTGCGCGCGACCGACGCGACCCTCGTTTTCGGGACGCCGGCGAGCTTCCACTCGAGCAGGCCGTGGTAGTAGCCCGACGCGCAGATCCCGTTTCCCTCGGCGAGCGCGGTACCGACGTCGCCGTTGTGGTGCTGGAGGGAGGCGGCGCCGATCGTGTGGGCGATCCGGTGACAGTCGGCCTCGATCGGGTCCTCGCCCAGCTTCTCCTGGAAGAGGGCGAGCGCGGGCTTCGGCCCCTCGCGATACGCGATGTTGCCGAACGCCTGCCGCCGGCAGTCCGCGTCGAGGCATCCCTCGAGTCGCTGCGTGTCGGGCTTGAAGGGCTTGATCTTCGAGACTGCCGCGGCGGCCTGGCGCGACTGCCCGCCGGAGACGAAGGTGGCGACGTCGCGGATCTCCTGCTCGCTCAGGTCACCCTCAAATGACGGCATTCCGCCGCCTCCGCTCTTCACTTTGCCGACGACCTCGTCGAAGGACGGATTCGCGTCGTCGAGGTTCGGCCCGACGGATCCGCTCGACCCGGCCGCGTCCAGGGTGTGGCAGCCGCCGCACCCGGCGTCGGCGAAGACCGTCGCGCCAGGCGCGCTCGACTCGGAGCCGGAATCGCCGTCTCCGCCGCACGCCGCGAGGAGCCCGACGCAAGCGATCGCGGTCAGGGTTACGAGCCTGGCTCGCATCGCGCCAAGAGTAGTGGGGATACCCTGACGACTGGATGGCCGGCTGCTGCTCCCGGCAGGGATACGACAGTTTCTTCACCAAGAAGATCGCAAGGCGTGACGCGCGCGCGTACCGGCGGCGCGGTCTCGACCCCAATGCCCGCCGGATCGTCGGCTTCGTCGCACGCCGTGGCGTCGCCGGCAGCGTGCTCGACGTCGGAGGCGGGAACGGCGTGCTCGGCCTCGAGCTCTTGAAGGCCGGCGCTGAGCGAGCGATCACCGTCGAGCTCTCGTCGTCGTACGACACGACGGCGACGGAGCTCGCGCGGGAGGCCGGCGTCGAGGATCGGGTGGAGCGGCGGGCCGTCGACTTTGCGGACGCCGCCGAGGAGTTTCCAGAAGCCGATGTCGTCGTCATGCACCGCGTCGTCTGCTGCTACCCGGACGGCGAGGCGCTTGTTGCGGCCGCCGCCGGCCGCGCGCGCCGCCTCCTCGCGTTCAGCGTTCCGCGCCGAACCTGGTGGACGCGAGTCGGGGCGTCGGTCGCCAACGCCTACCTCGCCGCGCGCTCGATGGAGTACCGCTCCTTCATCCATCGGCCCGACCGCCTCTTCACGGCCGCGGAAAGCGCCGGCCTCACCGCGGCATGGGAGCACGACGGCGCGCTCTGGCGCCTCGCCGGCTTCGAGCGCTCCTCCTAGGAGGGCCTGGCGAAACAGCGGCTGTGCGCCGGGCCGCGCTGCTCGCCCCCAGGCTTTGTCCTCAGTCGCGTCCGTATCTGAGGACGCACGCTCCCTGCGTCCTTGCCTGGGACGAGCATCGCGGCCCGGCAACGAGCGCTATTCCGCCAGGCCCTCCGGCCTCCACCCATGGGGCTACGATGGCTCCATGGCCGTTGAGGCACGCACGAAGCTCGACGCGCAGAAGCTGCGCGCCGACTTCCCGATCCTCCAGCAGGAGATCAACGGCAAGCCGCTCGCGTATCTCGACTCCGCCGTGACGGCGCAGAAGCCTCGGCAGATGCTGGAGGCGATGACGCAGTTCTACGAGACCTCGTACGGAAACGTCCACCGTGGGGTCTACGCGCTTGCAGAGCGGTCGACGGAGGCGTTCGAGGGCGCGCGCGACCGGATCGCGAAGTTCGTCAACGCGCCCTCCTCACGGGAGCTGATCTTCACGCGGAACGCCACGGAGAGCCTCAACCTCGTCGCCTACGCGTACGGGCTCGCGAGGCTCGGGCCGGGAGACGTCGTCGTCGTCACCGAGCTCGAGCACCACTCCAACTTCGTGCCCTGGCAGTACGTCGCCAAGCGGACAGGCGCGTCGTTTCGGATGGTGCGCCTGACCGACGGCGGTGAGCTCGACCTGGACGGGCTCGACGAGATCACCCGCGACGGCGAGCTCAAGGTCGTGGCGGCCAACCTCGTCTCCAACGCACTCGGGACCGTCAACCCCGTGGAGAAGCTGACGGCGTGGGCGCACGAGCACGGCGCGGTCAGCGTCGTCGACGCCGCGCAGGCGGCGCCGCACCGGCCGATCGACGTCCAGGCGCTCGGCTGCGACTTCCTCGCGTTCTCCGCGCACAAGCTCTGCGGCCCGAGCGGCGTCGGCGCCCTCTGGGGGCGCCGCGACCTGCTCGAGTCGATGGAGCCGTTCAACCTCGGCGGCCACATGATCCGCAAGGTGCAGTTCGAGGAGACCACCTGGGGCGACCTCCCGCACAAGTTCGAGGCAGGGACGGCGCCGATCGCCGAAGCCGTCGGGTTCGGCGCGGCGATCGACTACCTGAACGGGATCGGGCTCGACGCGATCGAGCAGCACGAGCACGACCTGGTCGCCTACGCGCTCGAGCGCCTCGGCGACGTGCCCGGGATCCAGCTGTACGGCCCGGCGCCGGAGAAGCGGGCCGGGATCGTCTCGTTCAACATGGAGGGCATCCATCCGCACGACGTCGCGCAGGTCCTGGACTGGGAGGGCGTCGCGATCCGCGCGGGCCACCATTGCTGCCAGCCGTTGATGGCCAGGCTGGGGGTCTCGGCGACGAATCGCGCGAGCTTCTACCTCTACACCGTCCAGGAGGACGTCGATCGCCTCCACGACGGGCTCCTCCGCGCCCGAAAGGTGTTCGGCTAGCCTCCTTTTCGTGGAAGACCTGTACAGAGAGGTCATCCTCGACCACTACAAGAACCCCCGCGGGCACGGGGTGATCGAGGACGCCGACGCGCAGGCCGAGGGGCTGAACCCGCTCTGCGGCGACGAGGTAGCGATCTATGTGGCCTTTGGGGAGGACGGCGAGACGATCGACGAGGTCAAGTTCTCCGGCCGAGGTTGCGCGATCAGCCAGGCGGCGACGTCGATGCTGATGGAGATGGTCGAGGGTCGGACCGCGACAGAGATCGGAGAGCTCTCGAAGGACGAGCTGCTCGAAGAGATCGGGATCCCGTTGACGCCCATCCGGCTCAAGTGCGCGCTGCTCGGGCTCGGGGTCCTCAAGGTCGCGCTGCATCGGGCGAAGGGCACGCCGCTCCCCGCGGAGTGGTCTGGGCTGGACGACCAGTTCAAGGTCTCGTAGACCGGCTTGGCGCTGGTCACCGTCGCGGCGCTCGACGAGTTCCCGCCCGGCAGCGTCAAGATCGTCCACGTCGGACAAGTCGCGGTCGGCGTCTACAACCTGGGCGGAAAGCTCTGCGCGATCGAGGACCGCTGCTCGCACGACGACGGGCCGCTCGCGGAGGGTGAGCACGACCCCGACCGCGGCGTCGTTATCTGCCCGCGCCACGGCTCCGAGTTCGACATCTGCACGGGCCGGCCGCTCTCCCTTCCCGCCTACCAGCCCGTGGAGACGTTTCCCGTGGTGGTGGAGGATGGCGTGGTGAAGGTGGACGTCTGATGCTCGACGACCGGGTTCGCGCGGTGCTGAAGCGGCTCGAGGCGGAGGACGCCGAGGAGCGCGAGCAGGGTGTCTCTCGGCAGCTGCGCTCCAGGCAGGTCGCGAGGACGACGGGACAGTTCCTCTTCGACCTGGTCGCGCCCCAGACGGACTGCGAGGTATTGGAGATCGGAGGATCGCGCGGCTACTCGACGATCTGGCTCGCCGCCGGCCTCCGCTACTTCGCCGGCCGGGTCCTCTCGCTGGAGGCAGATCCGGTGAAGGCCGAGGCCTGGCGGGCCAACATCGCCGACGCGGGGCTGGAGGACACTGCCGAGCTGCTCGAAGGGGACGCGTTCGAGACGCTCCCGAGGATCGACGACGTCTTCGACATCGTGTTCATCGACGCCGAGAAGGACGACTACGAGCGCCTCTTCGAGCTCGCCCGGCCCAAGGTCGAGCCCGCCGCCCTCTTCGTGGCCGACAACGTCCTCTCCCACGAGGAGACGCTGGGCGCGTACTCGCGAGCGCGCCAGGCGGACCCCACGCTCGAATCCGTCACCGTCCCGCTCGACCGCGGGCTCGAGCTCAGCGTCGTGCTCGGCTAGCCCGATACTCCCCCGGTGGGGGTGACCGACCTCCTCCCTCTCCGCTACATTTCGGCTACCGCGGAAAGGAGGTGGTCCGGTAGTGAAATCTTCAAGTACGGGCAGTGGAGGTACCAGCGGGTAGGGGCGTGTCCCTGAGACCTGTAGGGAACCGCCTAGCCAGCGTGGGGGACGTCGCGCTACGCGCCACCGGCATCCAGCCGAGTAGGTAAGCGCCTCTACCAAATCCACCGCTGGTATTGGAACGGGGGCCGCTGGGAAGCGGCCCCCTTCTTTTGAGCAGCCATGGCAGTCGTGATCGCAAATCAGCTCCGCAAGGAGTTCGCGGGAGACCCGCTCTTCGACGGCGTCTCGTTCAAGGTCGAGCGCCGCGACCGGCTCTCGCTCGCCGGCCCCAACGGGGCGGGAAAAACGACCCTGCTCCGGATGCTCGCCCGCGAGCTGCCGGTGGAGGGGGGCGAGCTCGTGTTCTCCAAGGGGACGCGCGTCGCGCTCCACGATCAGCGCCCGCCGCTCGAGCAGGGGCTGACACTGCGGGAGTACGTCCTCTCCGGCGCCTCCGACTTGATCGCGCTGGAGGAGGAGCTGCGGACGCTCGAGCAGGCGATGGCAGCCGGCGACCACGACCAGGCGACGCTCGCGCGCTACGCCGACGCCCAGGCGCGGCTCGAGCACGCGGGAGGCTACGCCTGGCGCGACCGGACGGCCGGCGTCGTGCGCGGGCTCGGGTTCGCGGACGCGGATCTCGACCGCCTGCTGGACACCTTCTCCGGCGGCGAGCTGACCCGCGCGTCGCTGGCCCGCTCTCTGGCCGGCGACCCGGATCTCCTGCTCCTGGACGAGCCGACGAACCACCTAGACGTCGAGAGCATCGAGTGGCTCGAGCGCGAGCTTCAGTCCCTCGATGCCGCCGTGATCCTCGTCGCGCACGACCGCTGGTTCCTCGAGGCGGTGACGAACGGCGTGCTCGAGCTCTCGGGAGGCCGCTCGCTCTATTTCAAGGGACCGTGGCACCAGTGGCGCCTGGAGAAGGCCGCACGGGCGCAGCACGCTCAGAAGGCGCTCGACCGGCTCGGCGGGGACATCGCTCGGCTCGAGCGCTTCGTGGAGCGGTTCCGGTACAAGAAGAACAAGGCCAGGCAGGCCCAGGCGAAGCTGACGCACATCGGTCGGCTGGAGGAGGAGCGCGGCGGTCAGGCCGAGACGCTCGACCGCTTGACGACAAGGAAGCGGTCGATGGGCTTCGACTTTCTCAAGCCGGCGCGAAGCGGCCGGACCGTGGTCGAGGCTGCCGGCCTGGCGGTCAAGGCGGGCGACAAGGAGCTCCTCGACGAGGTCGACTTCGCGCTGGAGCGGGGCGAGCACGCCGCCCTCGTCGGCCCCAACGGCTCGGGGAAGACGACGCTGCTGGAGACGATGCTTGGCCGCCGCGACGCGGCCGCCGGGACGGTGCGGCTCGGGCACGGCGTCGAGGCGGCGTACTTCTCGCAGCAGGAGCTGGAGCTGGACGAGCGCGGGACCGTGCTCGACTGCGTCCAGGGCTCGACGGGGCTGCCGCGCCAATCGGCGCAGAACCTCCTCGGCCGCTTCCTCTTCTCCGGCTGGGACGAGCAGTCGAAGCCTGTGACAGTTCTCTCGGGCGGTGAGCGCCGCCGGCTCGCTCTGGCGATCGTGGTCGCCTCGGGCGCGAACTTCCTGGTGCTCGACGAGCCGACGAACCACCTCGACCTCGAGAGCCGCGAGGCGCTGGAGGCCGCGCTCGAGGCCTTCCCCGGGACCGTGCTGCTCGTCTCGCACGATCGCGCGCTGCTCGACGCCGTCGCCCAACGGACGATGGCGATCGAGGACCATGGCCTGCGCTCGTACGAAGGTGGCTGGGCGGAGCTGATCCGTCGCCGTGAGGTGGTCGCGAAAGCCGCCGAGCCGCCGGCGCCGAAGGTCACGAAGAAACGAAAAGCGGGCTCCACGAAGCCGGCCGGCCCGACCGCCCTTCAGGTCGTCGAGGCGGACATCGCGAAGCAGGAGGAGCGCGTCGCCGAGCTCGAGCGCGAGCTCGCGGACGACTGGGGCAACGCGGATCTTCTTCGCAGGCATCGGGGGGCGCGCGACGAGCTCCAGGCGCTGCTCGCCCGGTGGGAGCGCCTGTTCGAGTCATCAGGCGTCTAGCGCGATCAGGGCCTCGGCTACGACCTTCAGCGGCTTGCCCGACAGCTGGCTCGCCTTGCGGAGGCGCTTGAAGGCTTCGTCCTCGCTCAAGCCGTCCCGCTCCATCAGTAGGCCCTTCGCCCGCTCGATCGCCTTGCGGGCGGCAAGCGCCTCGGCGAGCGAGTCCGCCTCCTCACGCAGCGACACGAGCTCCTCGTGGCGGGCCCGCGCGGTCGCGATCGCCGGGAGCAGATCGGCCTCGCGGAACGGCTTGACGAGGTAGCCGAACACGCCGGCCTCGACGGCGCGCGACACGAGCTCGTCCTGGCCGTAGGCGGTGAGCATCACGATCGGGATCGGCCGCTCCTCGAGGATCGTTCGCGCCGCCTCGATTCCGTCCAGCCGCGGCATCTTCACGTCGAGAATCGCGAGGTCGGGTTCGTGCTCCCGGGCGAGTTCCACGGCCTCCTGCCCGTCGCGCGCCTCGGCGCACACCTCGTGGCCCGACTCCTCCAGCAGGTTCCGGAGGTCGAGCCGGATGATCGTCTCGTCCTCGGCGACCAGGATCCTCATGCGGGGAAGACGACCTCCGCCCGCAGTCCGCCCTCGGAGCTCAGGTCGAGCGTGCCGCGGAGCTCGTCCCGTACGAGCGCCTGGACGATGGACAGGCCGGTCCCGGAGGGCTCGTCCGCGATCCCGGCGCCGTCGTCGGCGATTGCAAGCACGACGTTGCCGTCGCTGCGTCCGAGCTCGACGCGCACCGAGTCGCCGCCGTGCTCGAGCGCGTTCTGGAGCAGCTCGCTGAAGACGAGCGCGAGCGCGGTTGCCTGGTCGCCGGCGAGTGATACCGGCTCGAGCGCGGTCTCGACGCGCTTGCCGGTCCCGAGCCCCTGAACGAGCATCGCCCGGAGTCGGTCCAGCAGCTGGTCGAGGTCGACGTCGTCATGGCGGCTCTCGGTCAGCACCTCGTGGACCGCAGCGATCGCGAGGATCCTGTTCGCTGAGTCGTCGAGCGCCTTGCGCGGGTCGACCTGCTCGCCTGAGCGCGCCTGGAGCCGCAGCAGCGACGCGACGGTCTGAAGGTTGTTCTTGACGCGGTGGTGGATCTCCTGGGCGAGGACGCCGCGCATCACGGCCCGCCCATGCTCGAGCGCGACGGCAGCGTGGTTCGCGATGGAGGAAAGGAGGGCGCCCTCCTGTTCCGTGAACGGCGTGTCCCGGTCGCAGACGAGCTCGCCGATCTGCCGGCCCTTCCAGCGGAGCGGGATCCTGATCGCGTGCTCAGCCGCACGGCCCTCGGGCCAGGCGATGTTCCCGTCGTCGAGGACGAGCGCGGCGCCGGCTGCGCCGACCGCGTCGACCGTCGTCCGCACGATCGCCTCCAGCGACTCCTCGAGGTAGAGGGACTCGGAGACCGCCTCCGAGATGCGCGCCAGCGCCTCCAGCTCGCCGACCCGCCGCTGCGCCTCGCTGTAGAGCTTCGCGTGCTCGATCGTCTGCGCGACCTGGGCGGCGATCGCTAGCAGCAGCTCGATCTCGTCGTGGGTGAACTCACGCGGCTCGACGGTGCGGACGTTCAGCGCGCCGGCGAGTTTTTCCCGCGCGAGGATCGGGACGGCCAGGATCGACTCGTACTGATCCTCGGGAAGGTTCGGAAAGCCTTTGAAGCGAGGGTCGAGGTGCGCCTGGGCCGGGATCGCGATCGGCTTTCGCTCTGCGGCCGCGGTGCCGGTGATCCCTTCGCCCGGCCGCATCCGCGGCCTGCGCGTCATCGCTTCGACCGACGTGCCCCTCGTGGCGCGGAGGACGAGCTCGTCGGCCCCCTCGTCGTAGAGGTAGACGAAGCACGCCTCGGTATCGAGCGCCTCGGCGACCTTGCGCGCGACGAGCGAGAGCACCTCCTCGAGGTCGAGCGTCGAGTTGACTGCCGCGATGCTCTCCGTGAGCAGCTGCAGGTGCCGCTCGGAGGCGTTCACATGCCGATTGTAGAAGCGCGCGGTTTGTTGAAGATGCCACAAGGGTGTGGGAAGATTCCTGGCAGACGGCGCGTCAAGAGAAAAGACAGTGGCGCCAGTCCGGCGTCCTGAGAGAAGGGAGCGGCCCTATGGAGCAGATGACCGCACGAGCAGCGCTCGTGCCTGCTTCCGATCTAGCCGATGGTCTTACCACGACCATTCCACGATCGGACATCCAGGCCGTTCTCGCTGCGGAAGAGGAGCCGATCGAGTTGGTTCTCGACATCGCTCGCTCTTCCGACGGCGAGGCGGCCGCGACCCGGAACGTCTCGGTGACGTGGGAGCGCACCGACCTCGAACAGCTGCTGGAAGAGGCGCAGGGCGACCAGATCGTCCTGACGTTCGATCGCGAGGCCCTGGCGCGGGCAAGCGACGACGTGGAAGCCCACGGCTTTCGCGAAGTGGCTCTCGCCATCGCCGTAGCAGCGACAGCAGCGGGAGGTGCCGCGGCAGGGGCCGCGGCCGAGCCGGGCGCATACCTCGGCACGCAGGCCCCGATCGTCGAGTCGACGAGTCCGGACGATCGAGCGGTGGCACGAAGCGAAGTGGCGCCGACTCCGACGGGTCCGGACGATCGAGCGGTGGCACGAGGTGAAGTGGCGTCGCCACAGGCGGGTCCGGAGATCCCGTATCTGAGCCACGGTCAGGGTGTGACCGAGGCCGATCTGGGGATCGCGACCGGCACGAGCCCGGACGACAGGGCGGTTGCACGGACGGATTCGGCCGCTGAGCCAGCGCCGGCGAGTCCGGAGATCCCGTATCTGAGCCACGGTCAGGGTGTGACCGAGGCCGATCTGGGGATCGCGACCGGCACGAGCCCGGACGACAGGGCGGTTGCACGGACGGATTCGGCCGCTGAGCCAGCGCCGGCGAGTCCGGAGATCCCGTATCTGAGCCACGGTCAGGGTGTGACCGAGGCCGATCTGGGGATCGGCACCGGCACGAGCCCGGACGACCGCGCGCTTCCGCGCACGGATCCGGTCGCAACGACTGGAGGCACGGTGTCAGACCCGAGCACCTTCTCGGTCCCGGGCCCCGAGACCGTCGGCGTCGCCGCGGCGATCGCACTGATGATCACCGGCGCGTACTTCCTCGTCGGCGCCGGACGACGGCGCATTCGGCCGATCTAGGCAACGGACGCGGGGCGCCGCCTCCTGGTGGCGCCCCGCCTTCGAAGCGCGGCGCACGGCTTACACATTTCTTACCTCGCGCAGCCCAAACGCTGATCCGGGAGGAGTAGGTTCGAGTTATGAGTGAAGCGCTGCCCGTCCTCCCCGACCTCCGCCAGACGATCGGCTACCTGGTCGCGGATGCGAGGGGCAGGGTCGTCGGCCGGGTCGAATGCGCGATGTACGGCACCGCCCGCGACATCCCCGACGCGCTCTCAGTCCGCTCCGGCTTCCTCGCGCGGCGCCGGCGCCTCGTTCCGGCCGGGACGATCGAGGAGATCGACCGCGCGAGCGGCGTCGTGGGCCTGAAGGTCGAGCGCGAGTCGATTCGCGCGTTTCTCTAGAAACGCGGGCGGAAAACATCCACAATTCAGGTGTCCCGCCCTGCCTGCGGCGGGTGGGACAAACTGACGGCCGACTGCGAGCTGCGTTTGCAGCTCGCGGTCGTTGTGGCCTCAAAGCACAGGGAGATAGCGCTCAAGCTCCCATGACGTGAGCTGAACGCGGTACTCGTCCCACTCCTTCCGCTTGAGCTCGATGTAGCGGTCGAAGAT
>OBLS010000172.1_pt1 | contig 19916 bp, 24 predicted proteins | sample 1519901 | NCBI WGS metagenome assembly OBLS01 (sample SAMEA3113585, study PRJEB22503) | soil metagenome | reverse complement strand
GGAATAGTTAGTTCCACTACCAGTAAGAGAAATAGTTGTTTCACCCACACTTGGTTTACTGATGGTAGTAGGTGTTGCTGCTGCTGCTTCTGAATTATTAGAAGAACCTTGTGGAATTTGTACAGAAGACTGCATCATAGGAGTTGTAGGAATTTCTTGAATAGATTGAGCAGCAATATATTTTTGTCTTTTAATAATACAAAGCTGAGAATGAACATCTTTCATACTCGCAAGCGTTAATTCATTAGAATGAACTAAAAGAGAACCACAATCCTGACAAATAAATTCATGAGCCATAATAATGGATAGATTATGTTATTTATCAATATTTGGTTGCAAATATATTCTCCAAATATTAATTGGACAGACAATGCAATTATCTAAATATACAAGTCAGTTGTTAATCTAAATTTAAAAGTGTCAGGTTTAGGATATCTATATTGGAAACAAGTACTTTCTACCCTTCGTGATATTATTCCTGTTTATGACAAAGTTAATAGAGTAATATCTCTTGGGAAAGATGATTGTTATAGATATTTAGGCATTAGTGAAAATGTAAAACAGGGTGATCTTATACTAGATGCGGGATCAGGCTTTGGAAATATGTCTTTGATGACTCAAAAAATCACTGCAAATAATATAAGAATAATAATGTACGATCCCATGCTTGAGATGCTGCAAAATTCTCGAAACCATGTAATTGTAGAATCATTATCCTGTGGAATTTTTGAAAATATTCCTTTTAAAGATGATTCATTTGATATAGTAATGTGTGGTTATTCTTTAAGAGATGCAATTAATTTAGAAATAGCAGTTTCTGAAATACATAGAATTTTAAAAAAAGGGGGAAGATTTATAATAGTAGATTTAGGAAAACCAGATAAAAAATTTATACGTTTTGGAGTTAGTATATATTTAAAATATATACTAAAAATTTTTGCATATATAGTAGCAGGAGAAAAAGGGCTCAAATTTCAAGCGCTGTATGGTACATATACAAAATGGCCTGAAAATCTGGTTTTATATTCATTGTTAAAAAAGAATTTTTCTTATGTCAAATTTAAAAAGAAATTAATGGGAGGATCAATTATCGTTTCCTCTATAAAGTAGTTTACTAAGGAAAGATTATATCATAATTTGAAGTAAATTATTTACAAATAAGTTTGGGAATAAATTATTGTTATTATTGTTAATTTTTAATAATAGTGAATTGTGTTATTTATTTTTAAATAATGATCTTGTTACAATTATTATTCCAAAAAGTGGAAACAAGGATATAAACAAATATGGAAATACTGCTAAAAAAATTGAAGGCTCAAAAATTCCCATGGCTTATTCATTATAAATTTTAAAAGTAATATAAGTGATTATCTGAATTTTGTAAATGCTTCATTTAGATATTCATCTAATTTATTTTTCCATGTCGTAAACCCTTCAGGTTTTAGAGGATAATCATGATAATGATCTATTAATTTTTTATTTAATTGAGATGTATATTTTAAGTCTTCAGCCAACGTTTTATTTAATGCTCCTCTTATTAACATTCCTAACTTATCTAAAGTAGTAAATTCCGGATGCTCACCATTACCAATTTTTTCTATATCATACTTTGAAAGAAAATGTTTCATTCCATAATCAATTTGTTCATTTGACAGGGTCTGTAACATCCGTCTAAAAACCTCTAATCCTGCTGTTTTATATCCATAATCGTTAATGAAGTCAATATTATATTTCCAAAGACAATCCTCCGAGACATCAGATGCTTGAAGAGATTCAACAGCATTTTTTCCAGCAATAGTTGCTGCAATTATTGCTGGTCCGATTCCTCCTGCATCCAAAGGTTTTGGCATCCATGCCGAATCACCTACTAACATATATCCATTGCAAACCATACAATCATTTTGTCTTCTAACTGAAACTTGCCATGTACCCCATGTATTACCTTGGTCTTCATCTGTATTTGGAAGTTCCGGTGCACTAATAACCGGATTTATTTTAACATATTCATCTATGAGATTTTTTAAATTTTTACTTGAACCCTGATTTTTATTATAAGAATTAAAGGCTCGTTGTTGGACACCTAATCCAATATTTACTTTATCCGTCCCTTTGGGAAATACCCATGCATATCCCCCAGGTGCTATCTTTTGGTCAAGATGAATTATGCAATAGTCTGGGTCAAAATAGGTTTTATCTTCTCCATTTATTTTGAAGTTATATATATATCGTCCAGTGGATTCTAGATCATCTCTATCTATTTTTTTTTGAATATATGATTTGATTGGTAAATTTGATCTTAATACCGATGTTACACCGGTACAATCAATGGTTAATTTTGCAGTTTTTTTAATTACTTTTTTCGTTTTTAGATCTTCACCTTCTACTCCAATAACAAAATTATCATCCACCAATAATGATCGAAGTGCAACATTTTCCATTAATTCAATCCCTAATTTTTTAGCATCATTCAACTGTTTTTGGGGTAAAAGTCTTCTATTGAGAATATATCCATCACCATCAAAAGAAATTCCAGTTTTATGATCAGGGGAATAGGCTATAACCCCTTTAACAGGGTGTTCAATTTCGGGCCATCCCCAAGAAATATTAATTCTCTTTGTCATGTAATCTACGCTATTCTTCCCAACGGCATCGCCACACACCCATCCATTAATGGTCTTTTTTCCTATTTCTGAAAAGGAATTTCTATCAATTACAAGAATCTTTAAAGATTGCTTTGAATAGTATGCAGCAGATGCGGCGACAATCATACCGGCTAATCCGCCTCCTGCTATTATAATATCATAATCTGGTCTATTCTGCGACATGAATTATGTTTTTTGCAAAAATACAATATTTATAGTTAAGTCAAGTTTTAATCTCATTGCTGAAATAATCATAAAGTATAATACTAATACAACCTTTATACCCATATAAAAAATACAATATCTTTATAGAATGTCTACATATTATATCTAAAGCTATCTGTAATCGACAAAATATCTATGGCGTTTTTCTACTTCTTTGTTTTCTCCCTTTCCTACTTTTTCTATTTCCGTTTTTAGCAATTTTTTTGCATATTCTTTAAGTTTATCACTTTCAGGCGTACTAGGGAAAGTAGAGAGCGTATATTCAAAATGTTTCATGTATTCAATAACTTTATTTCTAAATTCATCTATGGTTGGATTAAAAATATTATTTACTTTATACCATGATGTCGCACAAGCCGTAGAGTATATCTTAGCTAAATCTTCTATCAATCTTTCTATTTCAAAATAATCAGGCATGAATTTAAATAACTACTCTGATATATGAAATTATAAAAAAAATAAAAACTAAATAAATAATTAAAACTTATTTTGAAGTTGCTTTGACTGTAATAATAATTTTTGAACTACATAGAATTTCTTTACAACGGTTTCTAATAGTTACTTCTGTTACGCCCGCAAGGCCTGATACATCAATTTGAAGTATGTTCATTCCTAGAAGAACTGAAGATAAATATATGTATGCGGCCGCAATACCATTAGGAGATTTTCCATCAACAAGTAAATTTTTAGAAGTTTTATGTGCTAAATCAATTGCAAGTCTTTCTATTCTTGTGTCTAGTTTTGCTAAATTAATTAATTTGGCAATATAGTGATCTATTGATAAAGACTGTGAAATACTATTCAAAATATTTTTTGGTCGTTTTTCAGAACTATTATTATTTGATTGAATTATCCCATATTTAGGTAAGGAAAATGAAGTACTATCTTTATCTTTTGTTTGAATTGGTAACTTATTCGCTTTAGCATCTTCATTAGTAGTAGTAGTAGTATTATATATTCCCAATTCCATACACATTATTCTATAATATTTTGATGCTAGTTTTAAACTGGCTCTATCTGTTGATGATATTCCTGTTGTCTCAACTATTTCAGCCAAAGATCGAACAATAGAACATCTTTTGCAGGCCAAATAAATTGTAGCAGCAGCAATACAGGAGACAGATTTGCCTTTTGCTTCATTATTTTTTTCATAATTTCTATAAATCATTGCAGCAGTTTCTATTAGTATCTTGGGTAAACTAAGATTGGCACAGGTCTCCGTAATTTTTGATAAAACATTAGATAGTCGTCTATCCTTAGAAGATGAAACTCGAATTCTAGAATGCCATTTTCTTAAACTTGTGAGATGTTCTGCCATTTGAGAATTAATTGCTTTACCTCCATAATCTTTTAGTCCACTTCCAATCTCAGTTCTCAAACCATAATCATGTTGAGAAAAACTAAGAGCCCCGCTAGCTCTTGAAATACGATTCTTTTCTTCAAGATCTTTTGTTAACGATTCAGGTCCATAATCATTGACTTCATCTAATACAACGTATCCACAATGTTGACAAAGAAATTCTCCTTTGCTAAAATCATGTATTAAACTAGATTTACACTCTGGACAATTATTGCAGTATTCTAAAAAAATCATTGTTAAATTTGACGCCTCCCTTTTCTTTTATTATATGAATTCTTAAAACTTTTAGGAAAATATTTTTTAGTATTTTTAGCAATAAACCTAAAGACTTTTTCCCCGGATTTTATTTTAAAATCTTCTTTTAACAATATTACGGAAGCATAAGGCGAATTTACTGAGCCAATAAGTTCATTTACATTTCCAATTTTCTTTCCTTGAGAATCTACAATTGTATCGCCAGCTTTAATTGTTGTTTGCTCAAAAAGTTTTAAAATAAGGCGACCACTCTTCGCCTTATGAATAATTTCACCTACCTCTGTCAAGTGATCATATTGAAGTTTACTTATTTTCATATCCTTCGGTCAACATATGTTAATAAAATTGATAAAAGAAATCAAAAGAGGTTTGAATTAAAAAGTTACCTGCTACTTTGTCCTTTTGATCTTATTTCGTTTTGAGATTATTCTCGATGATAAGGAAGAAATTATATCGGATTTTTTTTTATTTGGTGTTTTAGGAATCATGATATATCCCGATCTTACATATGAGCGGCGAGGGAATCTAGCATGATCATTAGAATTATCTAGAGTCATATCTAATCCTTCTTCAATAGCTGCTTCATATAATTCTGAAAAAATAGGATCAAATATTGCATTTTCTCTTTTAATTCGTCTTCCTTTTTTTCTAGAGAGATTTTTATTGAAATAATCTAACCAAATTATAAAATGGTCGTAATCTTTCATTAACTTTCAAAATAAATATAACTATTTTAATTTTCACTTAAAGATAGAATGCAAGATAATAACTATATAATAATAATTGAATTAATAAATTAAGATTATTAGTTTAAGTATTTGAAGTAGCTTCTTTTGTAAGTATAGCATTCATACTTCCATGTTGTCCAGGTCTTGAAACCACTCTTACAACTCCCAATTCTGTTTCAACTATAGCCCCTTTACTCAAAACTCCTCTTCTTTCATAATCCTTATTTGCAGAATTCTCTAGGACGCGAATAATTTTTGTTTTTATTGTTTTTTTATTGTGGATATCATTTACAATAATAAAATCTGTATTTTTAATTGATAATTTAAGAGTGCCGCCTCTAACTCTTCTTACCACAATCTTATTATCATTTCCTAAAACAGGTTCATGTGGATACCTGTCAATTTCTGATTTTCGACGCATTCGCGATGGAATTAGCCGACCTCCGGTATATTTTTTACCGCCAAAGCTTTCTATTGATTTTCGCATTACTAGAAATTGTAAAATCTCTAATTAAGTCTTTTCTAAGGTTTTGATATTATGCTATTTCTTATTATATTCAAATCAGAAATTCCAAAGTACTCTTGAAATTTTCTTGTTGTTTTGTACACTTTTAGCCTTCCAACTGATTCATGTTCAATAAATGCTAATTGTTCTAAATATTTTACATGTGAATATGCTTGTGTTCCTCTTATTTCTACCAATCTTTTTGATGTAATCGGTTGTTCATATACTATATATGATAGGGTTTTCAAAGCTGATGATTGAAGTAGAGGCTGTTTTGCAAATTTTCTAATTACAGAAACATAATCAGATTTAAGTTGAAAAACAAATTTTCCATCATCAAGTTCTTTTAATTCTAATGCATAAAAAACAGAATTAATTTTTTTTGTTAAATCTAAAAGAATCTTTTTAATTTTTTCTTTGGAATTTAAACCTGTTGCTTTGAGTAATTCATCGATAGACATAGGCCTTCCTGACGAATACAACGCAGCCTCAATTCTTGCAACAGTTTCTTTTTCAGGAAGAACTTCTCTCAAATTTACCCCTTTTTATAGTGTTTATTTCTTTTTATAGTGTTTATTTAATATTGAATCATAATGACTTTTTTATTATTTTTATATCAATAGGATCATCTTCTTGTACTAAATCAATCTTTCCTTTCATTGCTAGATGTAATAACGCTATAAATAAACGAGCGATCTCAAGACGTCCCATTTTTGCAATAAATTTACTAAAGACAAGAGTTTCCGTAAATCTTAATGATTGCATTAAATAGTCTTCATGTTCTTCTAGAATTTTTTCAAATTTAACTAGATAATGATCAAAATCAAAATCTTCTATCGGCTCTATTTGTATTTGATTTCTAGTTTTTTGTTTTGGATTCCCTAATTCATTAACCATATTTTCTAAAATCTTAAGTAAATCTTCCAAAGAGACAGGGTAAGTCGAAGATAATCTGAAAGGAAAGTCTATTAGATTTAGAACAGGAATTTCTTTTTCTTCACTTTGATTATTATAATTTCTTTTTTCCATAGAAAGTTTTTCCAAACGAAAAATGCTTTCGACCTTAAGTCTATATATTAGAGAAGAAGACCACGCTGCAATTCCGCAGATTCGAAGATCTTTTTTTCCACTAGAATTAATAAATTTTAAAAGTAATTCTAAGAGATTAGAAATATCTATTTCCCATACATTTTGTTTTCCTAATAATGAGGTATTAAAAAGCAAATTCAAAGGAGGAATAGCTAATGATGATTTACTACCTTCTTCTATCATTGTAATCTAAGTAAATGAAATTAAAAGTTATAAAAATATATAGTTCTATTCTATGTTTTTAACCATTCTATTGGCACGTCTTGATACAATCCATTTGGTAATGTTCTTCTAATCGATATAGGTAAGGCTTTTTTTTCTAATTCTTCAATGGCAAGAGAAATGGAACTCCTTGATTTCACATCTGCTTTAATCATAAGAGGAGCACCAAATGATATTTGTAAAGAACGAGCACCTGTAATTCTTGCTTTCTCAAATCTCGTTAATCTTTTTGGACCTATCAATATTTGTTTATCTTGAATTGATATTTCTCTTAAGATATAATCAGCTTCGTCATATTCTACAAATTTTTCCTTACGTAATGATTCAAATTCTATAGATTCTTTTGTTGCTTCTTTTTCTTCTTCTGGTGCTGCTTCTTCTTTTGTTTCTGTTGTTTTCTTTGTTTTTTTACTTTTTGAACGACTTTTTGGTGTTTTTGTTTCTGCTTTTGTTTGTGACTCTTTTTTTGTGTTTTTTGAAGGTTTTTTTATTGTAGTTTCTGTTTCATTTTCAGGTTTAATATCATTTAAGGTATTATCTATATATTTATTATCTAATTCCTCAACCAAGAATACTGCAAAAGCTTATTTAAATATAATTAAACGTTACGAATTTAAGTTAATAGCATGTCAAATTTTATTAAAGTATAAAAATATGTCAAAAACAAATCAATTTCCTACTGTTTCTAGAATACCAATTAAAATAATAATAGAAAAAAAAGAAATACTAGATGGACAACTCATACGACATTTCTCACCTTTAACAGTATCTCATTTATTAAAACAATTACCTCTCTTTGGAGGCATTCACTATAATTATGATAATTTCTGTTACATACAAACTCAATTAATTATAGGTGCAGAAAAACAGAAAAAAGCATTTTCTAAAGGTGATATTACTTTAATGACATCTAATGGATCTATTTGTTTTATTCTCAAAGAGATATCCACGTCATATCCTATGAATCATATTGGAAAAATATCTTCATCATCAAATTTGGAATTGTTAAGGAATTTAAAGCCAACTGATGCAATAACTATAAAACCAGAAATGGGAAATAATTAAAAACAACAATGAAATGCTGTAGGAAATATTTCAGCTCTTATTATATGAATATACTTTATGTCCACTATATCCTCCAACAAGTTTAACTAGTCCTTTTGATTCTAAATTTCTAATATAATTATTTGCTATTGATATTTTTACTCCTAATGCTTTTGAAAGTGACTGTACAGTAATTGCCTTCATCCCTCTTACTATGCTTGGATCATTGATATCCTCTATTATTACAGACGATTTATGTTTTTGACTTTTAAATGCTGGTTTATTTTCATCTTTCTTAGGCTTGTTTGTTGGTCCATCGCTTGGTTGCTGTCCTGTAGCTTTGGTTGAACTTAATGTTTTTTTCTTGACTCCTCCCATATTAATAATTAAATTATCCCTTAAAGTAATATATTTTATATCTTTTTATTAAAAATTTAAATCCTCTTTCATAAATAATTAAAATGAAGTAACGATACTTGTTGGATTTTTCAACTATAGCAGAAATTTTTGAGGATATGGAAAAAACTAAAAGTAGATTATTGTTAATAGACCATTTAGTTGATCTCTTAAAAAAGACTCCAACTAGTACAATAAAAAAAATTGTTTATCTTTTACAAGGAAAAATCTGTCCATCTTATGAAGGCATCGAATTAGGATTAGCAGAAAAATTGACTATTAAAGCTATATCAGAGTCTACAGGAATCAGCGTTAAAGAAGTAGAAGACATATATGGAAAAATTGGAGATTTAGGTGAAGCTGCAAAAGAAATAACAAAACATAAATATCAACGTACTCTCTTTAGTGAGAAAATTACTGTTGAAAGAATATATTCGACTTTTGAAAAAATCGCAAAATCTATAGGCTCCCGATCTCAAGTAATAAAACTTCGTCTAGTAAATAGTTTGTTAAATGATGCAACACCGTTAGAAAGCAAATACATTATAAAATTTCTTTTAGGTACATTGCGACTAGGAATAGCTGAATATACAATAATAGATGCTCTAGCCATCGCCTTTACAGGAAATAGGACAAATAGGAAAAAGATAGAAGAAAAATACAATGTTTATAATGATTTAGGCAGAATTGCAGAGATATTATCAACAGAAGGATTAGAAGGTGTAGATGAAATAAAAATTACACCACTCAAACCTATAAGACCGATGCTAGCTGAAAGAGTAACGGATCCCAGAGAAGCCTTAAAAAGATCTAATGGTAGGATAGCACTAGAATATAAACTAGATGGTGAAAGAGTCCAAATTCACAAAGATAAATCAGAAGTACAATTATTTTCAAGAAGCCTTGAAAAGATAACATTCCATTATCCCGATATTATAGATTCAATAAAGAATTTTAATATTAGTAGATGTATAGTAGAGGCTGAAATAGTCTCTATTAATTCAACTACAAAAGAAATTCAGCCTTTTCAAGAATTAATGCATAGAAAAAGAAAGTATAATATACATGATATTGTTAAAAAATATCCAATAAAAGTATACTTATTTGATATATTGTATGTAGAAGAAAAAGATTTGACTAATTATGAATATATAAAAAGAAGAAAGATTTTGGAAACCATTGTTAAGGAAAATAAAAATAACACAATAGACGTTATCCAGCAAATTGTTTCTTCCAATTTAACTCAAATAGAGAATTTTTTTAGCCAAGCAAAACTGGAGGGGTGCGAAGGATTAATGTTAAAGCAACTTAATAGCAGATATCGGGCTGGAGCAAGAGAATATTTATGGATGAAACTAAAAACAGAATATAATAATGCCTTGGGAGATAGTTTTGACCTTACAGTTATCGGTGCATTATTAGGCAGAGGCAAACGTACAGGCTATTATGGAGCTTTACTATTAGCATCATACGATCCGAATTCTGATACATTTCAGAGCATTTGTAAAGTAGGAACTGGTTTTTCTGATCAAGATTTAGAACTCATTTATAATGAGCTAAAAAATTATGTAGTTAAAGAGAAACAATCTAATGTCATAACTAATACCAAAATGGATATTTGGTTTAAGCCAAAGCTAGTACTAGAAGTAATCGCCTCCGAAATTACCCTAAGTCCATCTCATACTGCAGCGTTAGGATTGATCCGAGACAATTTTGGCCTGGCATTAAGATTTCCAAAGTATTCTGGAAAAATAAGATATGATAAAAATCCAGAAGACTCTACAAACTCCGATGAACTGATAAACTTGTACAAGAGACAGATAAAAAGTAATAAAAGTTGATTTATTATTCTAGGATCGTCAAAAAATTATTGCTTATTCTATCTCTTACAACTCTTAAATAAGATGCTATAATAGAACCGGACTTGTTAAGTCAATGAAAAAGAATAAAAAACCTATGTCTCTCTTATATCAAAATAATATCATGACCATGAGACAAACAAAGGAAATGCGCAAAAGAGATAATCAGGAAAAACTATTAAAATCAATGACCCTACTAGAATCAATATTAAAAAATCAGACCATTCCCAAAAGTATTAAAAATTCCATGAAAGAAATTTTATCAACATTAAGAGATGAAAGAAATGGAGATATCTCAATAAGAGTTGCAAATGCCATAAGTTTATTAGAGAATATGACTCAAAATCATCATATTCAGTCACATATTCGTACTAATATATGGCAATTAATCTCTACTTTGGAGAGTATTAGAGAATAAGTAATTTTCAATACTCTTCTCTATTAGTCTTTGTTGGCTTAAGAGGAGGAGGTAATTTTTCGAGTTTATGTGAAGGATTTGACAGATAATGCCGAGAAGCACCTTCACCTGAAAGAACAATATTACATTCTAAACATTTGTATTTTATAGCCATATCCCAACCAAAAGTATCTAGGCATACTTCCCTAAAAAGTCTATTGTTTATATAAAAGAATCATAAACTAAAGGTATAAGAATTTGATTTTCTTACCGCAATTTTATAATTTCTCTATTATCGGGTACAGATGATCTAATTCCTATTTTATTATAGATTGTACTTGCAATATTCTCTGATTTTGTACGTTCGCCGTGATTTACTAGTACCCGCTTTGGTTTTATTCTAGATACAAAACTCAAGATTTGATTGAAATCACTATGACCACTAAACCCATCAATTTTTTGAGTTTGACATTTTATAGGAATAACTTTGACTTTGCCATGTTTATCCATCATGCTAACATCATTCATATTGCCATCTAATACTCTTCTTCCTAACGTACCATTAATTTGATATGATACAAAAATCATTTTGTTATTTGAATCTGTAGCAATTTCTTTGAAATATTCAACAGAAGGACCGCCTTCTAACATACCTGAAGTAGCCATGATAATAGCAGGATTAGGATCATTTAATACCTCATCTCGTTTACCTAATCCATTAACTACAGTAAAATATTCTGACTGGAAAGGATTAATTCCTTGAGAAACAGATCGTCTTACATCCTGACCAAGATAATGTGCATATGACATGTGTATAGCACTCGCCTCTGAAATCATTCCCTCAATATAAATAGGAGCTTCAATTAATCGACCTTCTTTCATTTCTTTATCTAAAACAAGCATTATTTCTTGGGCACGACCAACAGCGGGAACAGGAATAAGAATTTTACCACCATTGGTTAATGTTTTATTAATTGTCTCAGTAAAATTATTGTAAACTACTGTTTGATCTGGCATTATATCATTTGAACCACCGTATGTACTCTCTGTAATCAACGTTTCAACCCTAGGATAATTCGAAACAGCACTATCCAATAATTGAGTTTTTGAATATTTGTAATCCCCTGAATACAGTATATTATGAGCACCAGAAATATTCAAATGTACAGTTGCGCTTCCCATTATGTGACCAGCATTATTTAGTGTTATAGTTACATCTGGTGAAATATCTGTAGGTTTACCATAAGGTAAGGTTATGCAGTGTTTTATTACTTCATTAATATCTCGTGTTTCATATGGACAATAAACACCATTATTTTGTGCTATTTTTACTGAATCAGATTGTAATAAATTCATTAAAGGTAAGGTGGGTTCAGTACAATATACAGGACCATCATATCCGTATTTGAATAAGGTAGGTAAGAAACCTTGATGATCTATATGAGCATGACTAATCACTATTGCATCTAAATCACCTAATTGACAATCGAGCCAATCAATTCGGGGGAAAGCATCCATGCCATTATTTTCTCCAGGGTTAATACCACAATCCAACATAATTTTACTCTCAGACGTTACAACAAGAAAACAAGACCGGCCCACTTGTTTTACTCCTCCCAGACAAAAAATATAAACCTCTTTATTATTCCAAGTTCTAGACGGTTTATTGCCATTTGTTATAGTCTTTTCTAATAGTTTTTCAGTTTCAAAAGTTTCATCCATTCTTTTGATTAATGGTTCCCTAAAAACTCTCTTACCTAATTCTCTTAGAAAACAACTTCGTTCCTTTGATGAGCTTTTCAATATTGTATGTATATTTTTGATACTCATAGATGAGATATGTGATGAACGTCGTAAATGAGCTATCCAGCCAGTAGATTGAGCTATATTTATAATAGTTTCTGAATCAATTGCTTCAGGTTTATTAACCTCTAAAACTACTTCACCCGTGGCATCATCACAAAAGACTGCAGAAACAACGACATCTTTAGGTAATATTTTTGCTACAATGGATCTTGTCTCATCTTCTTGTAGTCTTATTGAGTTATCTGTTCTAACAATGAATCTTTTTTTCAAGGTTTTTGAAAGAGATGATAGATAGTATGTCAATTCTGTAAGAGAAAATCGGGGGTTTTTTGTGTATAAAGCAATATTTGGTCCTTCGAACCTAGCAAGAGTAATTTGTGACTCTTTGGGAACTGATTCTAGAATTGTTTTTGTTATTGCCTCTTCTTCATTAGTATATTTTTGATTCTTTAATGTTCTATCTATTATCTCACTTGTATTTCCATTATTTATTGAATCCTTATTGTTGCTTGTCTCACTGGTATTAGCAATACCATTATTATTAGTATTTGTATTTCTTTTCATATTTATCAAATTTTTTTTGTTCGTTTGTTCCATATCAATTATTTATCTATTTTAAAAGAAATAATTAATAGACATAAATTGAAACTTGTCTATGTTATATATTTATTATTCCATTAATATAGTTTTAGTCAAATATAGTATTAAATTCCTTCCGTCAAAATATGGTTATCATTGTACTGACTTTATGCTCCCATATGAGTTATCAGCATTAGCTTATCTTAAAACCCATGGTAAAGTAAATGCCAATATTACAATTATTATAAATATTATGCTTAAAATAGTAAATGGTTTTACTTTGCTCTTGGTTTTAATCTTGTTTTCTAGTAATGTACCATACCATTGACCACCATCTAGCATAGTTATAGGAAGCGCATTGAAGATACCGACATTAAAATTGATAAACCAAATCCAGAAAAGTAAATTTGCAATAATTGGAAAAGCTGAACCAAAAATACTTGAAGAATACTGAGGTGACATAACATCGGAATATGGAACCAGATTTTGTTGTAATGTTGGGGGCATGAGTATTGCTAAGGGATTAGTTAAAAATAGATTTTTGTAATTGTCTAAAACTAATACTGGATCAAAAAATGTATCTGCAAGAGTAACACCTAATACACCTTTATTTTCTGGAATAGATGCTGGTAGATTAACAGATTGAAGTTGTTCTTTTTTATCTTCTGTCAACCATTTTATTTGAATAGAAGTTCCTAAATTATCTCTTAAAATATTTCTTAGCTCTATTACATCTTCTATTGGTTCATTATTAATAAAAGTAATTATAGAGTTTTTTTCTAATCCAATAGATTTTGCCAAAGAATTTTCTCCTACGGTCAATACAGTGATCCCAGCTTCATCACCTGAAGTATTTGAAACAGGTGAAAGTGAAGATATTAAAAGAAATAGCAATCCAAAACATATACCGGCAAGTATCATGTTGTTCATAGGCCCTGCAGTAAGAATTGCGCTTTTTTGTTTGAAGGATGTTCTATTTAATTCATCTTGTTGGATATTTACAAATGCTCCTATCGGTATGGCAAGAAACAATACCACTCCGGTTGACTCTACCTTGGTATTGTAAACTCGGGCAACAATACCATGTCCTGCTTCATGAATTATTATCGTAATAACTAATCCAATCCATCCGTATGTCCAAGGCAATATAGGATTTAAACCTGGGATCAATAGATTGCCTTGAGGACCGATCTCTCGAACACCTTCCCTTGCAGAATCGTTAGAAAATAAGACAATAAGAGATCCTACAATTAAAAATACAGCTAAAGCCGTTATTAAAGGCATTAAATAAATATTAAATTTTGCATAAATTTTTCCGAATTTTGAATTAGCTATTGTATCAAAAAACTTTAATCCAAATGGCGTATGGATGAGTATTAAAGGTAATTTTAATTCATAACTTATACCAAGATTTTTTTGCAAACACAATTAGTACTATAAGAGACTATTTAAATCAATCAGCTATGATACTTGGTTATTTTGCAAATTATATTATACTTTATTATTATTATAATTATGTATAAAATGGATTGAAATTATTGGAAAAGTCTAAAATTCTTAATTCTAATTTTTTTTTACGCAATACTAATGTAGTAGCACAAGATCTGTTAGGAAAAAAATTAATAAGAATTATAACAACAAAAAATAATAAAAGAATAAAGCTTTCAGGCGTCATAGTAGAAACAGAGGCTTATGGCTTCAAAAATGACCAAGCTAGTCATGCATTCAAAGGTATGACAAATGGTAATCAGATCATGTTTGGCCCTGTCGGGAGATCATACATATATTTTATTTATGGAAATCATTTCTGTTTCAATGTTACTGCTCGATCGCAAAAAGAGAGGGCAGGTGCCGTATTATTACGTGCTTTAGAACCTCAAGAGGGAATTCAATATATGAAAGGGTATAGAAAAATACCGGATATAAATTCCCTCACCAATGGACCAGGCAAAGTTGCCCAAGCGTTATGCATAAACAAGCAGCATAATAATTACAATTTGACTGATATTAGTAGTGAAATATACTTAGAAGAAAGCATGATACCTGATTTAATATTAGCTACTAAGAGGATTGGCATTACAAAATCAATAGATGAATATTGGAGATATGTAGTCGCATCTAAAAAAGAAAATATTATTTATCTCAATAACTTCGTATCAAAAAGAAAAGAGAATAACTACTTTCAGACTTGTGAAATACTATAATGGAGATGTTTGGTCATTAGATAAGGTATATATTCTATCTCTCCAATTGATTATACTTTTTGCATTTAATTTTATTAATCTATTGATAAATCTTGTAACTATAATTGTTCCTCCAATTACAAAACCAATAGAATAAATTTTGTTAAGGAAAAGTGTTTTTTGGATTTGAATTAAATTTGTGGTGAATAGAATAACCAGTATCAATCCAGATAAAAAAGAAATGCCAAAGTTAATGAGAGTTGGATTATTTATGTTTAAGATTAATGATAAAGGAAAAACTAAAACAGGAAATAGTAATAAAAAGAAAAGAGCTATACTCAAAAGACTAGCTTTAAGTCTTTTTTCTTTAAAGAGAGGTATAACTAATCTATCTATAGCATTAAGTAATTCTATGGAATTTCGTGCCCAAATTGCTTGGACATAGCTTTCACCTCTAACCATTTTCATTTTAAAATTGGCCTCTTTGACTTTTTTGCCTAAAGCACCATCTTCGATTATTTCATGTTTTACTGATGCATGAGAGCCAACTTTCTCATAAGTATCTCTGCTAATAATAAAATAACTTCCAAAAAAATATCCTAGCTTTGATTTTGCGCTATTAACTTTAAGAGGTGAAAACCTAGTATGCATAAAAGTTGTTAATATGGGAAGAGTCGCTTTGGTCAGAAAATCATTACACAATAACATGGGCATTACTGTTATTGCATCCAATTTATTATAAATAATATTTTGGACAGCTAAAGACATTGTTTTTTCTGAATGAAATGAATCAGCATCTGTAAATAACAATAAAATACCATTCGACCTTAGATAACCTTGATAACATGCCCAATTTTTTCCAATCCAATTCTTATCACGTCCAGTAACATTAACAACTTTAATTTTAGAAGGATATGAATTTTCAAATTCTTTCATAATTTCCAAAGTTTTATCTGTTGATTCATCATTAACTAAGATTAGTTCAAAATCCGAATAATCTTGTCTTAAGAGACTATTTATACAATAACGAATATGTTTTTCTTCATTTCTGGCTGGAAGTATTATGCTAACCTTTGGAAACTTCTTTTCTACATTTTCAATAAATTCCAACTTAGGAGATTGGATAATGGATTTAATCATAAATAATAAAAGGTAGATCCAGGTAAAACAAATTCCTCCTAGTATAGAAATAAGTAAAGATATAAAAATAACTTGTGCAATTTCCATGTAATAAATTTGATCTATGAATTATTCCGTATTATTAGTTTTTTACTTTTTAAGGGATAAGTATATTTTAAATTATTTACTTTCCATTCTTCACCCATTTTTTTATTTAATTTTAACAATTTACTATAAACAGACAAGCTTAATATACGGTAAAGAAAGATAGTCGCTTAAGCAAATATCTATGTTAATAATATTTGATGTGGAAGGCGTATTACTTAATGCTGAATATTTACCTATATTGGCCCAAGTTTTCGGACCTACAAAAGAAAAGGAAATTTGGGATATAACAAAACAAGGAATAAGAGGAGACATAGATTGGGAAGAAGGTCTTCGAAGGAGAGTGTATGCTTTAAGGGGGACAAGATTTCAAGATGCTAAAGTAATAGGAGAAAACCTAGAAATCATGCCTGGAGCAAAAGATCTTTGTTCAGCACTCAAAAATGCAGGCTGGAAAATGGTTGCAGTTTCAGGTGGCTTTACAATTATCACAGATAGATTAAAGAAAGAACTAGGTCTAGATTTAATTTTTTCTAATGAATTAATCTTCAGAAATGGAATACTAGATGATATTGACCTTAAAGTGACTTCAGATAAATCTCTTGTTGTTAGACCTATAATTAAACAATTGGGTATAAAAAAAGAAGAAATAGTTGTAGTTGTTGATGGAGCTAATGATTTAAAGCTATTTGATATAGCAGGGTACACGGTGGGTTTTTGTCCTGTAGATATAGTCAAAAATAAAGCAGATGATGTTATAGAAATAAGGAACTTATCATTACTAAAGAATTTGTTGGAAAAAAGATTTGGAAATTGGATTCTAAACACCAACCAAAAAGAAGAAGAAATGAAAAATAAACTAAAATAAATAAAATAACTTCATCATAACAAATTCTAATGCTAAAAAGAATTGAGATAATTCCAATATACATAAAAGGTCAAATTACACCAAACTCAAATATAGTAAACACTCTTTTAAGGACAATAAAAAAAAATAATAATAACCAGAGTATAGAGAATGGAGATATAATAGTTTTAGCTCAAAAAATCATTTCAAAAATTGAAGGAAGATTAATTAACCTAGATGACATTAATCCTTCTAAAAAGTCTATAGATCTTAGTAAACAAATAGACAAAGACCCTCGAATTATTGAATTGATATTACAAGAATCCAATAAGATTGTAAGAATATTTAATAATATTGTAATTGCTGAAACTCATCACGGTTTTATTTGTGCAAATGCTGGTATAGATCAAAGTAATGTGAGTAATAAAAAGGATCAAGTCCTTTTACTACCAATAAACCCTGATAAATCCGCTGAATCAATAAGAAAAGAGATATATGAAAAAACCAGAAAAAAGATCGCTGTTGTAATAACAGATACCTTTGGTCGTCCATTTAGAATGGGCCAGACTAATGTTGCAATAGGTATTGCAGGTATAAATCCTTTAAAAAGTTATAAAGGAAAACAGGATATGTTTGGCAAAATTTTAAGGGTTACAGAAATAGCTATTGTTGATGAAATAGCAGGTGCAGCAGAACTTGTTATGGGCAAGACTGAAGGTATCCCAATAGCAATAGTTAGAAATGTTAAATACTCTAAACGTAATAATTCAATTACAAAAATTATAAGAAAAGAAAAGAACGATATTTTCCGATGAATTTAACTAGAAAATATGGTCATAAACATTTTATATTGCAACAGCTTCTTTTTATAGTGGGAAAATAGTGGAGAATAATAATATTAATAATAATAACAAGGTTGATAACAATAGTAGTAATTTTAAAAAAGTTATTGATGTAAGAGGTCTTTACTGTCCTGAACCTGTTTTTAGAACAAAAATAGAAATTGAAAAAATGACAATAGGTGAAAGGTTAAAGGTTGTTGCAGATGATCCACAATCAGAAGAAGATATTTCTAGATGGGTAAACAGGAATGGACATGATTTAATATCAGTAAATAAAAAGGAATCAGATTTAGAATTTGTAATAAAAAAGGCAAAATAAAATGACTCAAACAATAACAAGAAATCGAGTAATAGAAAAAATAGGAAATACTCCTTTAATAGAATTATCTTCTTTTTCAACAGATAGCATAAAACTTTTTGCTAAACTAGAATGGCATAATCCTTTTGGTTCTGTTAAGGATAGAGCTGCATTTTGGATGATAAAAGATGCAGAATCAAAAGGAAGAATCAAGAAAGACAAAAGCATAATTATAGAACCCACTTCAGGAAATACAGGAATAGCACTAACAGGGATTTCATCATCTTTAGGATACAAGGTTGAGATAGTTATTCCAGAAAAAGTAAGTGCTGAAACAAAATCGATACTTAAAAAATTAGGAGCTCAAATACATGAAACATCAGACGATTTATGTCCAAGAGTAGGAGCTGGTACAGATCAGAGTATAGCACTTGCAAAGGCAATATCTACTCCAAGACCAGATATTTACTATATGCTAAATCAATATGAAAATGATGCTAATTTTATGGCTCATTACGATAGCACAGGCCCTGAACTATGGTATCAAACTAATGGCAAGATTACTCATTTTCTAACAGGATGTGGAACTGGAGGAACTATAACAGGTACTGGTGTCTATTTGAAAGAAAAGAATTCTAATATTAAAGTTGTTGCAATTCAAGCTCAAAGAAATCATTTATTGCAGGGTTTAAGAAATTTTGAAGAATCTTCTATGCCTGATCTTTTTAAAAGACGAGAACATGTAGTGGATGAATGGTTTACTGCAACTAATAAAGACTCTTTTACAATGGTAAAAGAACTTGCTAACAAAGAGAATATGTTAGTTGGACCATCTTCTGGTTCAGTAATGTCAGCAATGTTGGAAACTAGAAATAAAATTAAAAAAGGAATAATAGTAGGCATTTTTGCTGATGATGGAAGAAAATTTAAGAGTCTATATAAAGAACAAAATGTTTTTACCGCTGAAGAATATGAGAAAGTTCTGCAAAATGCAAAGTATCTCTCAGAATTATTGTACTAGCAATAAAAATCCATTTTCTTTTAATTAATCAAGATATAAATTTTAAAACATAGTAGCATGATTATTAAAAACTTATTTGTGACTATTGAGGATTATAAATCGATAATCAATTTCATATATGTAATTAAACAATAAAAACATAATTAAAAGGAATAAGTTTTTGTTATTTATTTAGTACTTTATCGTTACTAAGTTATAATTTGTTGTTATTATCGTTTTCCTTTTGAGTTAGCCATTTTTCAACATCAAGAGCAGCCATACAACCGTATCCAGCAGCAGTAATAGCTTGCCTATAACGAAAATCATGGACATCTCCTGCTGCAAATACTCCTTCAACACTAGTTCTTGAATTTTCTTTCAAAACGATATAACCGTGATCATCCATTTCAAGTTG
>OBLS010000171.1_pt1 | contig 19964 bp, 16 predicted proteins | sample 1519901 | NCBI WGS metagenome assembly OBLS01 (sample SAMEA3113585, study PRJEB22503) | soil metagenome | reverse complement strand
GCCGGGTCCGGCACGAGCAGTTCACGATCGCCCAGCTCTGTGACCGGGTCGTACGGGGGCAGGAGCCGCAGCACCGGTGGCTCGGGCGGGTCGGTCAGTTCTGGGATGTCCTCCGCGTGCATCCAGGCCTTGCGGCCGTCTACCGACACCGCGGTGAGCTGGTCCTCGGCCAGGGTCCACCAGCGCTTCGCGCCGGCAGGTGTGAGCCCCAGCCACGGCGCGAGGTGGACCGGCTTGACCGGGCCGGCCATACGCAGGAACCGACGCACGATCTCGGCCCGGCTCCGGTCCGGATCGGCCCGCGCTGTGGTCTTGTCGCCGCGGACGAAGCGGAACAGCGTCGGCGACTCGACCTCGATCTCCAAGCCGGCCTGCAGCGTGCCGTACCGGAACAACGCGTCGTAGACATGATGGACGCCACATCCGTCGCACCAGGGCGCGACCCGGCGGTCGACCAGCGGTGTCACTGCACCGCTGAGCTCGCCCTTTGTGCGGGCAACACCGTCGGCCATCACGTCGCCCATGGCGGCGGCGACACCGTCCAGGGCCTCGCCGAAACCGAGGCCGCTGGCCGCAAGATCGCCACCGAAGAGACCGAAACTCTGGTCCGACAGCTCGCTGCCGTCCTGGTGGCGCAATGCGGCGGCGTAGCGACCCAGATCGGCGGAGCGGTGCAGGTGCATGGCTGCCCGCATCGAGTGCACCAGCGACGTACCGCGCGGACTGTGCCGGCCGCGCAACGCGAGAGCGACAAGCGCGGTGCGGCCCGGCGGGTTGTCCTGGAGACCGGTGCCCAGCACGTCGTCGCGTCTGGCCTCAGCGGCATCGCCGAGGCCATGGACACTTGCTCGGTAGGCGAGCACCTGGTCACGGCTCACGTCGAGGGTGTTCGTGGATGTCACCAGCTCATTCCTGACGGATGCCGTCGACGACCACATCTACCTTCCGGCTGTCGAAGCACAGCAGCCCGGCGATGCGTGTGCATTCCGGCAACGGGTACTGGTACGACCACGCTGCGTCCTCGACCGACCAGTCGTCGAGCGCGAGCGTCCAGTACGTTGCGCTCCCCTTGTACGGGCAGTAGGTGACCGTGTCGGTCGGCTCGAGCAGGTCCATGCGTACGTCGAGTTTCGGCACGTAGAAGCGCGGCGGGAGGCCGGTCTCCAGCAGTACGTGGCCCCGGGTCGTCTCCGCGACGATCACACCGCGGGACTCGATCGCGATGTGCCGGCTCGAGGGCAGGATGTCGACCCGGGTGTAGGGGCTGCGCGCGTGCGTGAAGACCTCCTCGTCCTCCTCGAACCAGGCGTCCAGAGCGGCCCACTTGAATCGAACGAGCCCGTGCAGGTCCGTGATCGGAGAGTCGTCGAACGTGGCCGCAGCGTGCGCTGCCCGATGCCCGTCGACTTCGACCGTCCAGAGCACACCTTTGCCACGTTGCCGGGACGGCCTGTGATGACCGGTCGGCACCAGCTTGGCCCGCACATCGCCTCGGGGTACGTAGTAATGCGGGTAGTACGAGACCTCCCAGACCAGCCGCGCCTGCTGCGTGTCGAGCACGAGATGGCCGCCGAGGAGGGCGCGCAATCGCTTGGGGCTTCGCTCGACTCGAACCGCGTCGGTGTCATCCGGTTCCGCCATGCCCGGGCGCCTCCTCGTGCCGTCGCGGTTCTTACCGACGACCGTACGTCGCCGAGGCGTCCCGGAGGAGTCCCTGTTCCATCGGCTCTAAGGTCGGCGTGTGCAGAGTATGTGGCTCATCGACGGGTGGCCGGTCGAGAACGCGTCCGCAGCCGTGGTCACCGCGAGCGGCCAGGTGGTCGCGGGGCGCGGCGAGCTGTCACGGGTATTCCGGTTGGCCTCGGTGACGAAGTTGATCACTGCGTATGCCGCACTGATCGCGGTCGAGGAGGGCGTAGCTCAACTCGACGATCCGGCTGGGCCACCCGGCGCCACGATTCGCCACCTGCTGGCCCACGCGTCCGGTCTGGCGTTCGCGGACCGAACCGTGGTGGCCAGGCCGGGCACCCGCCGGGTCTACTCCAACGCCGGAATCGAGGAGCTCGCGGATACGCTGGCGAAACGCTCCGGCATACCGTTCGCGGAATACGTCCGAGCCGGTGTTCTCGCGCCCCTCGGCATGACCGCCACGACGTTCGACGGCTCGCCCGCGGCCGGTGCATCATCGTCGGTGAACGACCTGGCACGGTTCGCCGCCGAGCTCCAACGGCCCACGCTCGTCGACGCGAGCACGATGGCCGAAGCCAGCCGGGTCGCGTTCCCAGACCTGATCGGCGTGCTGCCGGGATTCGGCCGGCAGGAGCCCAACGACTGGGGCCTCGGCTTCGAGATCCGCGACGGTAAGAGCCCGCACTGGACCGGCTCGACGAGCTCGCCGGCAACCTTCGGGCATTTCGGCCAGGCCGGGACGTTCCTGTGGGTAGACCCTCAGGCGGAGGCGGCCTGCGTCGTCCTGACCGACGGCGACTTCGGCAGCTGGGCTGCCGGCGCCTGGCCCATCTTCACCGACGCCGTGCTGTCAGACCTTCGCAGCGGGGACGCCGTACCCCGCGACGAACGGAATTGATCAAGCCCTTCGGGCGTTATCAAACTTGTGTTCCGGCGGCCCGGTTTGCCGCCGACAATTGCGAGCATCTCCAAAGGAGGCCGATGGCACGAGACACCAGCACCGACACCACGACGCGCCGCCGTAACCGCAACGACGACGAGCCGGACCTGGTGGGGCAGTACCTTGCCCAGATCGGCAAGACACCGCTGCTGAGCGCCCCCGAAGAGGTCGAGCTGGCCAAGCGGATCGAGGCCGGCGTCTACGCCGCCGAGCTGCTGCGCGCCGCCGACGCGAAGGAGCGGCACATCACGCCGAAGCGGCGCCGAGAGCTCGAGGCGGTCGCGAACGACGGACGGACGGCCAAGGACCACATGATCCGAGCCAACCTGCGGCTGGTCGTGTCGGCGGCTCGCAAGCACTCGCGGCGGGGCCTGCCGTTCCTCGACGTCGTCCAGGAGGGCAACCTCGGGCTGATCCGCGCCGTCGAGAAGTTCGACTACACCAAGGGTTTCAAGTTCTCCACCTATGCGATGTGGTGGATTCGCCAGGCCATCGAGCGCGGCATGGCCGAGCAGGCCCGCACCGTCCGGCTGCCCGTGCACGTGGCCGAGACCATCTCGAAGCTGACCCGCATCGACCGCGAGCTCCAGCGGAATCTGGGGCGCGATCCCACCGTCGACGAAGTCGCCATTGAGGCCGGCCTGTCGGTCTCCCGCGTGATCGAGCTACGCCGGTTGACGCGCGACTCGGTGAGCCTCGACACCCCGATCGGCGACGACGGTGAGACCAGCCTCGGTGACTTGATCGAGGACTCCGACGTCGTCGAGGCATCCGCCGTCGCGGAGTTCCACGCCCTCACCGACGAGCTGCGAGCCCTGCTCGAGACGCTGCCGCCACGGGAGGCGACGATCATCCGGCTCCGGTTCGGCCTGGACGACGGCCACCAGTACACGCTCCAGGAGATCGCCGACCGGATCGGCCTCACCCGCGAGCGCGTCCGCCAGCTGGAGAAGCACGCCCTGGCGGAGCTCCGCCATCCGCAGCGCCGGGAGCCACTGCTCGCCTGGGCCAGCTGAGCCGGGCATTCGACCCTTCGACCCTCACACCGGCCGGGGTTCTGCCGTCAGCCGGCTACCGGGGGCTCTGCCTGGATGCCCCAGCTACCGTGCCAGGACCCACCGGGGTCCAACTCGATCAGGTCGGCACCAGAACGCAACGCGTCCGGCGGACAGGTCATCGGCTCGACAGCTATTGCCGTTCGGCGCCGCTCTGGCCGGCCGACGCGGTCCGCGGTGTAGACCATCAGGTAGTTGTAGGCGTCGTCGACCCACAGCCGGACGGAACGGCCCGCGTCCGGGTCGACCAGCCGGGCGACAGCACGCCCGTCCTCCCCACGAACCAGAGCCCCGTAGGCCGTGTCCAGCTGCGCCGTTCCGACCCGGCGGGGCCTGGTGAAGTCCCACGATGTCGGCGCCACGGGAACCATTACCGGCCGGTCGGGTGGCCCGTTCGGATCGAGGTAGCTCGCTGCGGGAACGGTCAGGCGGACCCCGTCGACCGAGGACGTTCCCAGCGTCAGGTACGGATGAAACCCAACGCCGAACGGTGCCCTCGCCGTGTCGACGTTGACCGCTCGGCATGTCACGGTCAGCCCATTGCCGTCCAGCGCGTAGGTGACCTCGAGGTCGAGCTGCCACTCGTATCCCGGCTGCGGTCGAACCGCACACGACAAGGTGACCGATCCGGCGTCGTGCGCGACCGGTGACCAGTCCAGCCAGCGCACCAGCCCGTGGATGGCACCGTGCCGGCTGGGCTCGTTGAGGGGGGCCTGGCAGTCGCGGCCGCCGTAGCGGTAGCGGCCGTCGGTGAGCCGGTTCGGCCATGGGGCGAGTACCTGCCCGCGCCCGTCGACAGCACGCTCCTCCAACTCGAAGCCGTCGATCACATCCCGTCCGTCGACGGTGTAGCTACGCAGGGTGGCGCCGACCTGCGTGACCATGGCCTGCGAGCGGCCGTCGGCGATGGCGTACTGATGGCCGGACGGGGGTCTGTCGCGCATCGTCAGCCTTCCTTGCCGAGCCACGGCAACGGGTGGTCGCCGAGCCGCCCGGCGGATCAGCTCTGGGTGGGGAAGCCAAGGTTGATCCCGCCGTGCGTCGGGTCCAGCCACCGAGAGGTGACCACCTTGCCCCGAGTGTAGAAGTGAACGCCCTCGGCACCATGGGCGTGGGCATCCCCGAACAGGCTGTTCTTCCAGCCGCCGAAGGAGTAGTACGCCATCGGAACCGGGATCGGCACGTTGATGCCGACCATCCCCGCCTGCACCTCGTGCTGGAAACGGCGAGCGGCACCGCCGTCATTGGTGAAGATGGCCGTGCCGTTGCCGTGCGGATTGGTATTGACGAGGTCGAGAGCAGCGTCGTACGTCGGTGACCGGACCACGGACAGCACCGGCCCGAAGATCTCGTCGGTGTAGACCGACATGGTGGGTTCGACCTGGTCGAACAGTGAAGGCCCGAGCCAGAAACCTTCGGCGGCACCGTCGGGCTCGACCGAGCGGCCGTCGACCACAAGTGATGCACCTTCGGCGACTCCGGCGTCGAGGTATCCCGCGACCTTGTCCCGATGCGCCGCGGTGACCAGCGGTCCCATGTCGCAGCCGCGCCGACCATCACCGGTGCGCAGCGCGGCCATCCGGGACGTGATCTTGTCGACCAGCTCGTCGCCTATCGGGTCGACGGCGACGACCGCGGAAATCGCCATGCAGCGCTCGCCGGCGGAGCCGAACCCGGCATTGACCGCGGCATCAGCAGCCAGGTCCAGGTCCGCATCGGGCAGCACCACCATGTGGTTCTTCGCACCTCCGAGCGCCTGGACCCGCTTCCCCCGCGACGTTCCGGTCTCGTAGACGTACCGCGCAACGGCCGTGGAGCCGACGAACGAGACCGCCGCCACGTCTGGATGCGTCAGCAGCCGGTCGACCGCGACCTTGTCGCCGTGCACGACGTTGAACACCCCACCGGGCAGCCCGGCCTGGGCCCAGAGCTCGGCAAGGAAGACCGAGGCGGACGGGTCCTTCTCCGACGGCTTCAGCACGACGGTGTTCCCGCACGCGCCACGTCTGGATGCGTCAGTAGCCGGTCGACCGCGACCTTGTCGCCGTGCACGACGTTGAAGACACCGCCCGGCAGCCCGGCCTGGGCCCAGAGCTCGGCGAGGAAGACCGAGGCCGACGGGTCCTTCTCCGACGGCTTGAGCACGACGGCGTTCCCGCACGCGATCGCGACCGGGAAGAACCACATCGGCACCATCGCCGGGAAGTTGAACGGCGAGATGATGCCGACCACGCCGAGCGGCTGCCGCATCGAAAACGAATCCACCCGCGTGGACACGTTCTCGGAGAAGCCGCCCTTCAGCAGCGCCGGCACTCCGCAGGCGAACTCGACCACCTCGAGGCCACGCTGGACTTCGCCGGCAGCGTCGGCCAGGACCTTCCCGTGCTCTGCGGTGATGATCGAGGCCAACTCACCTGTGCGCGCCGCCAGCAGCTCCCGGAACGCGAAGAGCACCTTCGTGCGCTTCGACAGCGACGACTCGCGCCATCCGTCGAAAGCCCGGGTTGCAGCGGCCACCGCCTCGTCCACCACGGCGGCCGGAGCAAAGTCCACCCGGCCGCTCACCACCCCCAACGCCGGGTCGAACACATCGCCCGCGTGCTCGGACTCGCCCGCGAACGGCTTGCCGTCGATCCAGTGCGTGATCCGTTTCATGGTGTCACCCGGTCGTCAAGGTCAGCTCGAACGTGTAACGCGACGCTCGGTAGACGTGCGATCCGTACTCGACCGCCCGGCCAGTGTCGTCGTAGGTCGTGCGGGTCATGGTCAACAGCGCCGCGCCCGGCTTCTCGTGCAGCAGCCGGGCCTCGTTCGGCTTGGCCGCCCGGCCGCCGATGGTCTGCGCGGCGATCTTCAAGGCGATGCCGGATCCGCGCAGCAGCTCGTAGAGACCTCGTGCCTGCAGGCTGTCGGCATCGAGCGCGACCAGCCCGACCGGCAGGTAGTTGCGCATGATCACCAGCGGCTCGTTGCCGGTGAAGCGCAGCCGCTTGACCGCGTACACCTCCGTGCCGTCGGCCAGGCCGAGCACCTCCGCGACGACCTTGGACGGTCGCTCCACGGCGAACGCGAGCACGTCGGTGCGGGGTTCACGCCCGGCCGCACGCAGGTCGTCGTAGAGGCTGGAAAGCTCCACCGGGCGACGCACCTTGGGCTGCACCACCTGAGTGCCTACGCCGCGCTTGCGTACGAGCAGGCCCCGGTCGACCAGGTACTCGATGGCGCGACGCATCGTCGGTCGCGACAACCCGAGCTGCTCGGCCAGCACGATCTCGTTCTCCAGCCGAGTACCCGCCGGGTACGCACCGGACTCGATGAGTTGTTCCAGATGCTGGGCGACCTGGAAGTACAGCGGCACCGGACTCGCCCGGTCGATTGCCAGCGACGGCATCCCCTGGCCCACGTGCCCACCCTCCTGCTGATCCTGCCCGTGGGAGCGTCAACGCGGTGACGTGACCCTACGAACGATCAGACGTCAGTATGTTAGGACATATTCTTGACGGGGAGGGAGTGACGTGTGCCAGCCTTCCGTCCAGACGACGACCGGCTGTAACGGCACGCGGCGAAGGGCACCTCACCCATGACATCGGCGGGCTTCGAAGTACTGACGATGGGCAGGGTCGGAGTCGACGTTTACCCGGACCAGGTCGGCGTCGGGCTGGAGGACGTGCATGGGCCGGGTCGGCGTCGACGTGTACCCGGACCAGGTCGGCGTCGGGCTGGAGGATGTCCAGACCTTCCGGACCTACCTGGGCGGGAGCCCCACGAACGTTGCGGTCGCCGCAGCCCGGCACGGCCGCCGAGCCGCCACCATCACCCGGGTCGGCGACGACCCGTTCGGTCGCCTGGTCCGGCGCTCATTCGCCCGCTATGCCGTCGACGACCGCTTCCTCTCCGAGGCGCCGGGCCTGCAGACCCCGGTCACCTTCTGCGAGATGTTCCCTCCCGACCACTTTCCGATCTACTTCTACCGGCCCGGTGCTCCCGATCTCACAGTCGGCCCGGACGACGTGGACCTCGAAGCCGTACGGGATGCAGAGGTGTTCTGGGCGACCGTCACCGGGCTGTCGATCGAGCCGAGCAGGTCCGCGACCCTCGCCGCGCTGCGCACCCGACGTGATCGCCGGCGGACGATCCTGGACCTGGACTACCGGCCGACGCTCTGGCCATCGCGCGAGGACGCCCGCGGGCACGTACGGGAGGCGATGCGTCATGTCGGTGTCGTCGTCGGAAACGTCGACGAGTTCGACACCGCCGTCGGCGTGCGCGACCCGAAGGCAGCCGCCCAGGCCGTGCTGGACGCCGGTGTATCGCTGGCCGTGGTCAAACGAGGGCCCGACGGCGTGCTGGCCCTCGATGCGGACGGGCTGGTCGAGATACCGGCAGTCAGGGTCGAGGTCGTGAACGGGCTCGGTGCCGGCGACGCCTTCGGCGGTGCGCTTTGCCACGGCCTGCTGGCCAGTTGGCCGCTGGACCGGACGCTCCGCTTCGCCAACGCCGCCGGCGCGATCGTGGCCACCCGGATCGCCTGCTCGGAGGCCATGCCCGTCACAGCGGAGGTCGAGCGGCTGCTCGCAGAGGTGCCCGATGACCGCTAGCTCCGTCGCCGAGATCGTCGAGACCCGGATCCACCGGCCGGAGGCGATCGCTGAAGCGGCCGGCCGCCGCAAGCGGCGGGCCAGCCCGATCGGGCCGAACGGCCGGCTGTTCATCGTGGCGGCCGATCATCCGGCGCGCGGTGTGTTCCGGGCCGGCGCGGACGGCGACGCGATGCGCGACCGTGCCCTCCTGCTCGAACGCTTGTGCATCGCGCTCTCCCGGCCGGGCGTCGACGGCGTGCTCGCCACTGCCGACGTCGTCGAGGACCTCCTACTTCTCGGCGCGCTCGACGACAAGGTCGCCATCGGTTCGATGAACCGCGGCGGCCTCGCCGGCACGGTCTTCGAGATCGACGACCGATTCACCGGCTACGACGCCGAGGGCATCGCCGCCATGGGACTCGACGGCGGCAAGATGCTTCTTCGGATCGACCCCGGCGACCCTGCCACGGTGGCCACGATGCAGGCCTGCGCACACGCCGTCGACGAGCTGGCCGGACGTCGGCTGTTGGCGCTGGTCGAGCCCTTCATCGCCCACCGGGTCGACGGACGGATCCGCAACGACCTGCGAGCCGATGCGGTCGGCCGAGCAGTGGCCATCGCATCCGGGCTTGGACGGACCTCTGCGTACACCTGGCTCAAGCTGCCGGTCGTGGAGGACATGGAGCGCGTCCTCTCGGCATCGACGCTGCCGGCACTGCTCCTCGGCGGCGAGGTCCCGGAGGATCCCGATGCCACGTTCGCCGCCTGGCAGCAGGCCATGCGCCATCCGACGGCCCGTGGCCTGGTGATCGGCCGTGCCGTCCTCTTCCCGGTAGACGGTGACGTCGAGTCCGCCGTCGATACGGTCATCGGGCTGCTGTGACATCGCGCGACTGGCATCTACCGGCCGGCATGGCGGCCACGGCCCGGTACGCCGTCGAGATCACGCCCGATGCCGCGAGGTGGACGTACAGCAGCCTGCGGGTGCTGAACCTGGCGGCCGGCGGTGAGCACGCCGTTGAAACCGGCGACTCCGAGATGCTCGTGCTGCCGCTGTCGGGTTCGGCCACCGTCACCTGCGACGGGTCGACGTTCCACCTCGTTGGTCGGGCAAGCGTCTTCGAGGACCGGTCGGACTTCGCCTACCTGCCGCGGGACGCGGCCGCGACGGTCGCATCGGCGAACGGTGGACGGTTTGCGCTCCCGGGGGCTCGGTGCGACTCGCGGAGCAACGCGCGCTACGGGCCGGCCGCGGACGTGACGGTCGAGTTGCGAGGTGCCGGCCCGTCCAGCCGTCAGGTCAACGCCATCTGCATGCCCGAGACCTTTCCGGCGCAGAGACTTCTCGTCTGCGAGGTGCTCACGCCGGCGGGCAACTGGTCGTCGTATCCCCCGCACAAGCACGACGACGAGCAGGCCGGCGAGTCGGTGCTCGAGGAGATCTACTACTTCCATCTCCGACGCGAAGCCGGGGTGCCGGGCGAGGGAGGCGTGGGCTTCCAGCGGGTCTACGGTCCGGGGATCGACGTCCTGGCCGAGGTTCGCGACGGCGACGTCGTGCTGGTGCCGCACGGCTGGCACGGGCCGTCGATGGCGGTTCCCGGCTACGACATGTACTACCTCAACGTCATGGCCGGACCGTCGCCGCAACGGTCGTGGACGATCAGCCATGACCCCGACCATGCGTGGATCCGGGACGGCTGGGCCGGTCAGCGGGTGGACCCCCGGCTACCGATGACAGGAGGTTCGCAGCCGTGATCCGCATGACGGTCGCACAGGCGCTGGTCCGCTTTCTCGTTTCGCAATGGACCGAGCGCGACGGCTCCGAGCAACGGCTGGTCGCGGGCTGCCTGGGAATCTTCGGACACGGCAACGTCGCGGGCCTGGGTGAGGCGCTTCTGTCGGCCGGCGACGACCTTCGCTACTACCAGGGCCGCAACGAGCAGGCCATGGTGCACACCGCGGTCGGCTATGCCCGGATGTCCGACCGGCTCTCCACCCTCGCTTGCACGACGTCGATCGGGCCCGGCGCGACGAACCTGGTCACCGGCGCCGCACTCGCGACCGTCAACCGGCTGCCCGTGCTGCTGCTTCCCGGTGACGTCTTCGCGACCCGGGTAGCCAACCCCGTCCTGCAGGAACTCGAGGACCCGCGCTCGTACGACGTCACCGTCAACGACGCCCTCCGGCCCGTGTCGCGGTACTGGGACCGCATCAACCGTCCCGAGCAGTTGCCGTCCGCCCTGATGGCCGCCATCCGGGTACTCACCGACCCGGCCGAAACCGGCGCCGTCACTCTGGCCCTTCCCCAGGACGTTCAGGCCGAGGCGTACGAGTGGCCGGACGAGCTGTTCGACAAGCGGGTCTGGCACGTGACCCGGCCGGTGCCCGAGCCGGCGGTCCTGTCGCACGCCGTCGACGCCATCCTGACCTCCTCCCGGCCGCTGATGGTGGCCGGTGGTGGCGTCATCTACTCACGCGCGACCGACGCGCTGCGCACGTTCGTCGAGGCCACGGGCATCCCGGTGGCGGAGACCCAGGCCGGCAAGGGATCGCTGCCGTACGACCATCCGCAGTCGGTTGGTGCCATCGGCGCCACGGGCACGACGGCTGCCAATGCGCTCGCCCGCAGGGCCGACATCGTCATCGGTGTCGGCACCCGTTACAGCGACTTCACGACCGCGTCGCGGACATTGTTCGTCGAACCCGGCGTCCGGTTCGTCAATCTCAACGTCGCAGCATTCGACGCGGGCAAGCTCAGCGGAGTGTCGCTGGTCGCCGACGCGAGATCCGGCCTGACTGCACTCGCCGCCGGGACCGACGGCTGGTCGGTCGAGCCGGCCTATCGCGCCGAGACCGCTCGGCTGGCGCACGCCTGGGACGAGACGGTGAGCGGGGCCTACGGGCTGGGCCATCATCCGCTCCCCGCTCAGAGCGAGGTCATCGGAGCGGTCAACGACGTCGCCGGTCCGCGCGACGTCGTCGTCTGCGCGGCCGGGTCGATGCCGGGAGACCTCCACAAGCTGTGGCGGACGCGCGACCCGAAGGGCTACCACGTCGAGTACGGCTACTCGTGCATGGGCTACGAGATCCCGGGTGGTATCGGTGTGAAGATGGCCGCCCCGGACCGCGAGGTCTTCGTGCTGGTCGGCGACGGCTCCTACCTGATGATGCCCGGCGAGCTGGTGAGCGCCATCGCGGAGGGAATCAAGCTCGTCGTCGTCCTGGTCGACAATGCCGGCTACGCCTCCATCGGGTCGCTGTCCCGGTCGGTGGGCTCCGACGGCTTCGGCACCCGTTACCGCTACCGCGATCACGCCTCCGGCCGCCTCAACGGCGCACCGCTCCCCGTCGACCTGGCCGCGAACGCCGAGAGCCTGGGTGCCGACATCCTCCGGGCGACCACGGTTGCAGATCTGCGCGACGCGTTGAGGAAGGCGGTCGTCTCACCCCGTACGACAGTGATCCACATCCGCACCGATCCGGACGTGCCGGCTCCGGGCAGCGAGGCGTGGTGGGACGTGCCGGTGGCGGAGGTGTCGGAACTGCCGGCCACCCGTGAGGCTCGCGCCGCGTACGACGATGCCCGCAAGGACCGCCGCGACTTCTGGTGATCATCGGCGGCTCTTGCCCCATGCTGCCTCAACGTCGTGGCTCGTCCCATGGCTCCACAAAGCGCGCAACTCGGGCGTGTGAGGAACCAGTGAGCGTGCCACGTACGACCACGTGTCGTGCCAGGTTCGGTCGCATTCGCTCTCGACCGGTCAATAGAGTCGAGACGTTCCGGCAGCGGACGACCGTCTTGGGAAGGTCCACCGAGGATCGATGACGACGACCGTGACCGTTCGTCGCCGCCTGACGCCTGACGACCGGGCGGCGTCGCCGTATCTGAAGCTGCTGTTCGAGGTTCCTGCCCGCACGCCGTCGGTGGAGGTCCGTCTGGTCTACGACCGCGCAGCCGGCGTGATAGATCTGGGCTGCTGGGGCCCGTCGGGGTTTCGCGGCTGGTCAGGCGGGGCCCGGGACCGGTTCGTCATCACGCCCGCGGCGGCGACCCCCGGGTACCTGCCGGAGTCGTCGCGGGACCTAGACCTCGAGCCCGGCACATGGGCGGTGATGCTGGGCCTGCACAGGATCCCGGACCCGGGTCTGGACGCCGAGGTGGAGGTCGAGCTTCCTGCCACTGCGCCACCCGACGCTGAGCCGCTCTCGCCGCCCGTGCCGGAGCGACCTAGGCGCCGTTCTCTGCCCGCTTCGGCGGGGCTCACCTGGCTCGCATGCGACCTGCACACGCACACGGTGCATTCGGACGGGTCGTTGAGCATCGCGGAGCTCGCCGCTGCTGGCGTCGCGGCGGGCCTGGAGGTCGTCGCCGTCACCGACCACAACACCGTGAGCCACCACGCGTCCCTAGGTCGGGTGGCCCGGCGATACGGCATCACGCTGGTGCCAGGCCAGGAGGTGACCACGGACCGTGGACACGCGAACGCCTTCGGCGACATCGGGTGGGTCGACTTCCGCGAGCCGGCGACAGCCTGGCTGCGGGAGGTGACATCGGGCGGTGGAATCCTGTCGATCAACCACCCGCTGGCCGCGGACACCTCGTGGCACCATCCCCTGACCGAGAGGCCGCCGCTGGCCGAGATCTGGCACTGGAGCTGGCTCGACCGCCGGTGGACCGGGCCGCTGGCCTGGTGGGCGGCCTGGGGTCACGACGCCGTCCCGGTCGGCGGAAGCGACTTCCACAGCCCGGATCAAGGCCGGCCTCTCGGCACGCCCGTCACCTGGGTGGCCTGCGAGTCCGACGAGCCCGCCGCCGTGCTCGACGCCCTACGCGCCGGCCGCACGGCCCTCGCTGCCGGCGTTGACGATGCGGTGCTGTTACGGGTGGACGACGAACTCGTCGCCATCGGTGCGGACGGAACGCTGCTGACCAACAGGAATGGCGGGCGGCAGGTCGTGCGTGGCGAGGTCGCTCGCTTCCCGGGCACTCCCGGGCCGCACCTGCTCGAGACCCCGATGGCCGAGGTCATCGCCATCAGCCCGTAGCAACGTCAACACAATCCGGGAAAGGGGTTGGCCAAGGTCCAGTGCTACCCGGCGAGGCGCATGGTGACGATCTCCCAGGGGCTGAGGTCGACACTGAGACGTCCGTCGTCCACAGACAGGTCCTCCAGCGGGCGGCCAAGCAGGTCGGTACGTACTGCGGACCCGAACGGGCCGGTCACGACGGCCGTCGTCGGCTGTTGCGACATCGCGACGAGGCGCACCTGCATGCCGTCCTCCCTCGCCCGCAGAGCGCTCACCGCAACCCCAGCGCCGGAGACGGCGATGCCGTCGACGGCGGTCGCCAGCGGCGCGTCGGGCGGCGCGGCGCCGGGTGCCGTCAGCCCGTCGTGCCGGAACTCCTCGGCGAGCCGGATCGCATCGGCACCGGCCCACCCGCCTGCGGAGGGCACGATCGCGAGGCGCGTGCGCACCGGGTCGCCGACGTATTGCGCGCCGGGCACGGCGACCTGCGGACCCGCAGGCTCGTTGCGCAACGGGTGAACGTTGACGCTCAGCCACCCGACCGAACGCAGCAGCGTCAGGGCGAGCTCGGTGCCCTCGGAGACCAGTTCGTACTCGGTCACGTGATCGAGCAACACCGTCGCGGTGCCCGCAGAGACGAAGGCGGAAGCGGGGAAGGTCGGCAGCGGGTACTCGCCCCAGCCATCACCCTCGGCTGCAAGGCCGCGCTCGGTCACCGCGAACTGGCCCTCGGCAGCCGACGCCGTCACGGCCGACGGCAGCGGCACGTGCAGCCGTACCCGGTGATCCGTCGCCGGGTTGGTGAACGTCACCTCCAGGCGCACGAACGGCTCACCCACCCGTAGCTCGGCCGAGGTCGTCACCACTACCCGAGCGTTTCGCTCGGATCGCTCGTCGCGGTCGTCAGCCAGACAGCCCGGCCAGTCGTACTCGCGGACGATCTCGACGATCCCCCGCAACGGTCCCGTCTCGACCGCTCGAACCCCGACCGCAGTAGGCGCATCGACGAGGACGTCACGGGCGGGCGGCGCGTAGTTGTAACTGTCGCCGCGGTCTCCGCCGTCGACGATCCGTCCGACTCCGAGCAGTGTTGTGCCGTCGGCTCCGCGGATGGTCAGCGTGCCGTCGCCGGCCACCTCGACCCGGACGTCACCGTTGTCGAGGACGGACCCGTCGACGACCACGGGCCGTACGACCGGTGCGACGGCCGCGCCCTGGCCGGCGCGGACCGCGACGTGCCCCGACGCGGGCATGGGGACCGCCACCAGGACGCGGCGGCGCCCGTGCGCCCGTATACGCGCCCGCCAGGTGCCAGGCATTCGGCCTGCGGAATCGGCGAGCGTCGACCGGAGATCGGCCAGGTCGAAGCGGGGCGTGCTCGGTGCCCGCGTCACGTTCAGGTCGAGGCGTCTGGCACTCACCTCGTAGTCCTCGATCTGCTGGCCGAAGAGCTCCCGGCCGTGGATCCGGCGTAGCACCCGCTCCACGTCGCGCGCGTCGACCTCCTCATCGGCGAGCAGGGTCGGTGCGCGGCTGAGCTCCTGGACCGGCAGCGGCGTTCCGTCGGCCACCTCGGTGACGACGGCAGCGTCAGGGTCCGGTGCCGCCACGTCGAGCTCGACCAGGACGGTGCGCGGCCAGGCCAGCGAGTTGACCACGAGGTGCGCGTCGGACGGCACGCCGGCCGCCATCGAACGCACCACCCGGTCGCGGACGGCTCGCCCGATCTGCGTCGCCTCGGCCAGCCGGGCCGCCACCTGCGCAGCGGTCTCGTCCACCCCGCACCCGGTCACCGAGTCGTGCGCGGTGCACTCCACGATCTTCCGCCAGGCCAGGTCGACGAACTGCAAGTACGGGTCCGCCGACCACTGCGCCGCCACGGACTCCGCCTCGGCCATCATCCGTTCGGCACGAGCCATGGCCTGCTTGAGCGCCACCCGGACGGAGATCACCCCGGGAAGAATGTTTCCCCGAGCATGGCTGCGCATCTCCCCGGCCACCTCCGGCAGGCCGGACCCGCCGGGTCGGAATTGCGAGATGTACTCGGAAAGCGTGGCCACGGTGAGCGCGACCGGACCGTCGTGGTCACGCACGAGCCGCATCAGCTCCGGGCGGGGCGCCGAGTGGTCGGTGCCGAGCATGCCGAGCACGGCATCGTCGCCGAACCGGTCCCGGGTGGCCTCACGGTAGGCGGCGATTGCCGTCCCCAGCCGCTCGGGGAGCGCGAACAGGTCCAGCGCGTTGCCGTACCCGTCGAATAGGTACTCCACCCGGACGGCGCTGCCGTCCGGTGCGACCCAACGGAAGGCATGCCGGTCTACGCCGGCCGGTACGCCCCGCCACAGGCAGGCATGGCCGATGCCGGCCCTGGCCAGGATCTGCGGCATCTGGGCGCAGTGGCCGAACATGTCGGGCAGGTAGCCGACGGGCATCGCCCCACCCAGCTCGGACGCCCCGCGCCAGCCGATCTCGAGGTTGCGCACGATCGTCTCGCCTGAGCACAGGAACTCGTCGAGCAGGATGTGCCACGGCCCCACCGCGAGTTGACCCCGCGCCACCAGGGTCGAGATCCGAGTCCGGTTCTCCGGGCGTATCTCCAGGTAGTCGTCGACAGCCGCCATCTGTCCGTCGATGGTGAACCGAAAGTCCGGGTCGGCCTCGGCCTGCGCGACGACGTCCTCGAGGAGTTCGACCAGCCGGAGGCGGAAGACCTGGAACGGTTCGTACCACTCGCGGTCCCAGTGCGTGTGCGGGACCAGGACCACCGTGCCGAGCTCGCCGCTCACGCGCGGGCAGCCTCGCCGTCCAGTCTGATCCCCTCGTGGTCGGCCAGCCGCCGCATGATCCGCTGGCTGGTCACGATGTCCGCGCGCCCCTCGGCCACGCCGGCCCGCGGGCGAGTCCCGTCGGTCACCATCCGGTGGAAGGCGACCAGTTCGTTCTCGAAGGACTCGCCCCAGGAACGGTAGGTCGTGCGCAGCTCGCCACCGGACGCCGCATCGACGACGGTCAGCTCCGTGGGCGCGTTGAGCAGGTACGGAGCGGCGAACGTGACCTGCATGGACCCGGTGGCGTGGTGGACGGACAGGGTCTCGCGGTACGCCGGATAGTCCTCGAGGTAGTGCCAGGCGAGCCGAGCCCGTGCACCTCCGGGCAGGACGCCGGTGACCTCGACGGACGGTGGGAAGACGTCGTCGGGCCAGGCCCGGACGTCGTCGACGTCGGTCAGGCCGCCGAACAGGTCGCGCAGCAGCGAGGTGTCGTGGACGAGGCTGCCCAGCACGACGTACGAATACAGGAGCCGCATCCGCGACGACGCCGCCGGTCCGAGTACGGCATCGAGGAGCTCTTCCTCGGCGTTTCGGACCTCGTAGGCGACCGGTGACGGAACGTCGGCCGGCGCCGGTCGCAGGTTCGCGAAGGCCAGCTGCGAGACGCTCGACGGGTGCATGACGCGCACCTCGACGGCGCGCACGTCACGCACGTCGACCAACCGTTCGCGCAGCCGATCCACGGCCTCGTCGTACTCCTTCATGTAGGCCAGCAGCACGGACGGCCGACCGCGGTCGGCCTCGGCCTCGGCGAGCCGGTCGGCTTCGGACACCGTGTATGCGAGCGGCTTCTCGCAGAACACTGCGACATCGTTGCGCACGGCGTCCAGAGCAGCCGCGCCGTGGGAACCGGACATGAGTAGCAGGACCCCGTCCACCTCGGTGCCGGTTACCATCTCGCCGACCGTCGGGTAACGGTGCCCAACGGCGACGCCGTACTGCTCGCCCACCTCGTCGCGCAGCGAGGGCGAGAGATCACACACGGCAGCGACCTCGAACAGGTCCCACCGCCGGGCCAGCAGCGGCAGGTGCACGGACTGGGCCACCGCGCCGAGCCCGGCCACCGCCACCCGCACGCGGTCGGTCACGGCAACCACGTCCGCAGGGCTGCGCGGTTGGCCTGCTGGTCGGCGGCGGCGTTGCCCGGTGGGTCGTTCGGCGTGGCGATGACGTCTTGCTCGACGACGAGCCAGCCGCTGTATCTGGAGGCAATCAGCGCGGACATGAAGCCGTCGAGATCGAAGTCGCCCTGTCCAAGGGGCACGAACACGCGGCGTTCCCACACCGCCCGGCTGCCGGCGCCGTCGCGGACGATCTGGTCCAGCACCGACAGGCGGGCGTCCTTGAGGTGGATGTGGTTGACCCGCGACCCCCATCTCTCGAGCCCGGCCACGGGGTCTCCACCGCCGAGGAGCAAGTGCCCGGTGTCGAGCGTCAGGTCGACGTCCGTATGGGCAAGAAGGGCGTCGATCTCCTCGGGCGTCTCGACGTAGGTGCACACGTGGTGGTGGAAGGTCGGTTCGAGCCCGGCGGCGCGGACACGGGCCGCGGCGGTGTCGACGTTGCGGGCGAAGCGGTCCCAGCCCTCCTCGCCCAGACCCAGACCGTCTTCGCGGCCGCCCGGGTGCGCACGCCGGACCTCGGACCCGGAGTCGGCGAGCGTCGGCAGTGGCGGGCGGGCCGGGTCGACGACCACCCCGTCGACGAACACGTCGAGGGCGGCGTCGAGCGCAGGAAGCGCTGCTGCGAAGGCATCGTCGTCGGAGAACGGCAGGTCGACCCAGCCGCCGGCCAGTGCCAAACCATGGCGGCGCAGCCGTTGACGCAGCGCCTCGCCCTCTCCCATCCATCCCACGGGCCCGAGGTCCACCCCGTCGTATCCGGCATCGCGCAGAGCGCTCAGGACCTCGTCGGGTTCCGCCAGTGGGCCGTCCGAGGTGAGCTCGAACACGCCGAAGCTGACCGGAGCCCCCGCGATGCCTCTCATCGCTCTCCTGGTTTGTCCTGACAACCGTACGTAACGTCAGCCTGCCATGGCGCGCACGTCCGCAACAGGCTACCGATGCCGCCGGACTGCGGGACGGATGGGCGCTCCGCACGCATGCTCGGCTGGCGGTCGTACGTGGCACGCCGAACCGTTGCTGGGGCGCCCGTTATGCACGGTTTGTAAAGTGCTCCAGCGTGCCATGTCGAGGACACAGGAGGCCGCCCGTACGCAAATCGTGTCGCCGCATGCGGTCCTCTCCGTGTAGACATCAGGTCATGCCACAAGATGCGCCGTCCGGGCTGGAGACGAGGCCCATCTCGGCCGAGGAGTTCCCTGCCTTCCTCAAGGTGCTCTTCGACGCGTTCGGGGACGACTTCCGCGACGACGAGTGCGAGATCGAGTCGTTGGTCTTCGAGCCCGAACGGAGCCTGGCCGTCTTCGACGAGGACGCGATCGTCGGAACGGCGGCGATCTTCAGCCGCGAGCTGACCGTGCCCGGTGCCGTCACGCCGGTCGCCGCTGTGACGATGGTCGGCGTCGCGCCCACCCATCGCCGGCGAGGCCTGCTCACCTCCCTGATGCGGCGCCAGCTGACGGAACTGCATGAGAACGAACGTGAACCCGTGGCAGCCCTGTGGGCGTCCGAGGCTGGGATCTACGGCCGGTTCGGTTACGGACCGGCCGCCCGCGGCGCGCGCCTGACCACACGAACACCTCGGCTGCGGATGCGTCCCGGCACCGATCGGGGGACCGGGCGGATCCGGCGGGTCGAACTCGACCGTGCGCGTGCCGACCTCCGGGCCGTGTACGAGCAGCTCCGTCCGACCACCGTTGGATGGCTCAACCGGAACGGTTCGTGGTGGGACTACCGGCTCTGGGACCCGGAGCACCGTCGTCGCGGCGCCACAGCGTTGCGGGCCGCGGTGTACGAGGAGCCCGAGGGGCGCGTCACCGGCTACGTCGTCTACAGCATCAAGAGCGACTGGGCCGTCTCCGAGCCGAACAACGAGGTAAGAATTCGTGAGCTCGCGGCCGCCACTCCCGAGGCGCACGCTGCCACCTGGGGATTCGTGGCGGAGCTCGACCTGGTTCGGGGGCTGACCGCGCGGAACCGACCGCTGGACGAGCCGCTGCAGCACCTCCTCGCCGACCCGTTCGCGGTCGAACTGACCGCCGTCGACAACCTCTGGGTGCGCGTCGTTGACGTCGGCCGAGCCCTGGCCGCCCGCACGTACGCGCAGGAGATCGACGTCGTACTGGAGGTCACGGACGTGGTATGCCCCTGGAACCAGGGCAGGTGGCGGCTTTCCGGCGGCCCCAAGGGCGCAGCTTGCTCGCGCACGACGGAGGCCGCCGACATCGCCCTGACCAGCACAGAGCTGGGCGCGGCCTACCTGGGCGGCACCTCGTTGTCTGCGTTGGCCGCTGCGGGTCGGGTGGACGAACAGCACGACGGAGCGGTGGCCGCGACGTCCCCGGCGTTCGCCCACGACCGCGAACCCTGGTGCCCCGAGGTGTTCTGAAAACCATGTCGGCCGAACGTCATCTCGGGCCGAGGCCGGTGGCCGCCTCCGTCGAGGAGCTGATCGCCGGCGCGACCCGCCGCGAGGCCTTCCTCAGCAGCGACTCGAAGTCCGGGTCGGAGCTCGAGCGCATCGTCATCGACGGAGAGCCCTACGTGCTCAAGCACGTCCACGTCGACGGGGACTGGACCATGCGTTTCAGTGGCGACGTCGGCTGCCATCCGATCCAGGTCTGGTCCGCCGGTCTGATGGACTGCTACGCGGAGCGGATCGACCACGGCGTCGTGGGCGTCGCCGCCGGTCTCGGGCGCAATGGCTGGGGTGGGGC
>OBLS010000170.1_pt1 | contig 20008 bp, 17 predicted proteins | sample 1519901 | NCBI WGS metagenome assembly OBLS01 (sample SAMEA3113585, study PRJEB22503) | soil metagenome | reverse complement strand
ACGAGGCGGCCGCCAACGGCGCCGGATGGCAGGCGCACGTCGAGGATCTCGCCGCGCACCTGGCCGGCCGCCCGGCCGCGGACTGGCAGGCCCGATGGACCGAGCTGACTAGGAGCCCCTGGCCAGGAACCCGGTAACGGCCGAGCGGAAGGCGGCCGGGGCCTCGACCCAGGGCAGGTGGCCGGCGCCGGGCAGGACGACCCGGCGGACATCCGGGAGGGCGCGCTCCAGGGAGTCGACCGCCCACCGGGGACGGAGGTCGTCGGCGCCGTCGACCAGCAGGACCGGGACCTGGAGGGCCTGGCAGGCGCCGAGCAGCGCGTCGCTCGGGAAGCGGCGGCGGTCGGCGTTGAGGGCCCGGCCGCACTCGGGGTCGGCCCCGAGGAACGGGGTCGTCTCGCGCTCGGCCTCCTCCAGGGCACGGTCGCGGTCGGCGAAGTCGGCCGAGAGCTGCAGGGTGGCCAGCTCCCGCTCCTCGGCCGCCGAGCGTGGCTCGCGGGCCCGCAGGGCCCGCCAGCGGGGCAGCCCGCCGCCGAGGCGCTCGAGGAAGCTGCGCTGGAAGTCCGGGCGCCAGGTCGCCTCCGGGTCGATCCCGGTCCCCGAGACGTAGACCAGGCGGGTGACCCGGCCGTGGTGGGCCAGGGCGTAGCGGAGGGCGAGCTCCGCGCCCCAGGAGTGGCCGAGCAGGGCCATCCCGGCCAGGCCGTGGTGGCGGCGGACGCCCTCGAGGTCGGCCAGGGAGCGGGCGACCGTGTAGGGCCCGCGCCACTCCGAGCGGCCGCAGCCCCGCTGGTCCCAGCGGTGGACGGTGGCGGTGTCGCCGAGCAGCCCGGCCAGCCCCGCGAAGGTGTCCCAGAAGCCGGGGCCGCCGTGGCAGAGGACCAGCGGGTTGCCGGTGCCCGACCGGGTGGTCCACAGCTGGCAGCCGTCGTCGGTGACCACCATCTCGTCCACCCGGCGATTCTGACCCACCGGGGCCGCCGGTGGGTCAGGCGCCGCGCTGGGGGAGGAGGGCCCCGGTGGCCAGCCAGGCGGCGCCGGAGCGGAGGTCGGTGGCGAGCTGGCGGTTGCTGAGGTAGCCGTCGCCGGCCACGAAGCGGGCGGTGGCGGCCTCGGCGAGCAGGACGGCGAAGCGGAACTCGCCGCCCGACCCGCTGCGGTCGGCCCGCCAGCCGGCCTCGCCACCGCCCCCGTCGGCCCCCCAGGCCTGGTCGGCGGCGGCGTACAGGTAGGCGCTGGCCCGCCAGCTGGGGATGGGCCGGGTGGCGGCGATCTCGGCCGCCGACTCGGCGATGGCCACCGCCAGCGCCCACAGCGGCTGCAGCTGGGCCGGCAGGGTGGCCATCGGCGCCCGGGCCGGCGGGGCCGGGGACGGGTGGGTTCGTCGCATGCTGCGTATCCTCGGGTGGCCCGCTAACCGGCCGCTCACGGCCGCCCGGGGGCGCCGGTCCCCTCAGGCCCTGTCGCGGAGCCGCTCCAGGCCGTCCAGCATCAGGTCGAGGGCGAACTCGAACTCGAACTGGTCGTCGCAGCCCACGCCGACCACCGACGCCTGGTCGTGGGTGATGGCCACCACCAGCTCGGTGATGTGGGGGAACGCGCCGGCCAGCTCCCGGAGCGTCTCGGCGTCCATCCCCGGGCCGACGTCGGCCGTCTCGTCGAACAGCTCCTGGCTGAACCCGAGCAGCCGGCTGCCCATGGCGTGCATGGCGTGATGGGTCAGGTCGATCGAGAAGCCCCCGGCCCGGAACATCCCGATCATCGAGTCCATGTAGGCGAGCACGGCCGGGGTCGGGCTGGCCCGCGACTCCATCACCCGGGAGGTCCACGGGTGGCGCAGGAGGGCGCCGCGGGCCGACAGCACCCGCCGGCGCATGGCCGTCTTCCAGTCGGTGCCGCCGGCCGGCGGGTCGATCTCGCCGACGACCACGTCGACCATGGAGTCCAGCAGCTCGTCCTTGTTGGCCACGTGCTTGTAGAGGGCCATCGGGACGACCCCGAGCTCCTGGGCGAGCTTGCGCATGCTGAGGCCCTCGACACCCTGGGCGTCGGCCAGGGCGACGGCGGCGCCCAGCACCCGCTCCTTGCTCAAGGGCACGCGGTCCCACCCCTCTTGACAGGTATACGGCGTACACCTAGGCTACACCACATCGAGGTGTACGCCGTACACCTCATCCCCGGACAGGAGGCCACCTTGCAGGCGATCACCTATCACCGGTACGGCGCACCTGACGTCCTCGAGCTCGAAGAGGTCGACGCCCCCGCCTTGGCGGAGGACGAGGTGCTGGTGCGCGTCCGCGCCGCCTCCGTCAACCCGCGGGACTGGCACTACCTGCGCGGCCTGCCCTACATCATGCGCCCGATCGGGCTGCGCATCCCCAAGGACGGCGGGCTGGGCAGCGACGTGGCCGGGCAGGTCGAGGCGGTCGGCCGGGCCGTGACCCGGTTCCGGCCCGGCGACGAGGTCTACGCCTTCGTCCTGGCCGGCGGCTTCGCCGAGTACGTCCGCGTCCCCGAGGACGTCCTCGGCCCCAAGCCGGCCAACCTCAGCTTCGAGCAGGCCGCGACCGTCCCCCTGGCCGCCCTGACCGCCCTGCAGGGCCTGCGCGACCAGGGACGGGTCCAGCCGGGCGACAAGGTCCTGATCATCGGGGCGTCGGGCGGGGTCGGCACCTTCGCCGTCCAGCTGGCCAAGCTGTTCGGCGCCGAGGTGACCGGGGTGTGCAGCACCCGGAACCTGGAGCTGGTCCGGTCGCTCGGCGCCGACCACGCGATCGACTACACCCGCGAGGACTTCACCCGGGGCGGCCGGCGCTACGACGTCATCTTCCAGCTGGCCGGGACCGGCTCGCCATCGGCCTGCCGGCGCGCCCTCACCCCCAAGGGCCGGCTCATCCTGAGCAGCGGCGAATCGGACGGCCGCTGGGTCGGGCCGCTGGACCGGATCCTCAAGGCGGCCGTGCTGTCCCCGTTCGTGGGCCAGCGGCTGGCCCCCTTCGAGGCCAAGCAGAGCAGCCAGGATCTGAAGACCCTCAAGGAGCTCATCGAGGCCGGCGAGCTCTCGCCGGTGATCGACCGGACCTACCCGCTGCGCCAGACACCCGAGGCCATCCGCTACCTGGAGCAGGGCCACGCCCGCGGCAAGGTCGTCATCACCGTCTGAGCTCAGCTGGTGCCCGGGTCGGCCCTGGGCAGGCGCCAGGTCGCCAGGGTCAGGGCGACGATCAGCTCGGCGTTGCGCTCGTGCAGCCGCAGGCTGGCGGCGTCGCCGCCCAGGTAGCGGCCGGCGAACGCCGCCTGGGCAAGGACCAGGGCGGCGTGGGCCAGGGCCACGGCGCGCAGGGCGCGGGCTGCCTGGCCGTGCCTCATGACCCGGTGACGACCACGCGGCCGTCCATGCCGTCGTGCAGGGTGCAGCGGTAGGAGTAGGTGCCGGGCCGGTCGAAGGTGTGGGTGAAGCTGCCCTTGCGCCGGGGTTCGCCGGAGGCGAAGCCGTCGCCCTTGACGTCGTGGGGGACGAACCCGTCCTCGAACCTCCAGGTGACGGCCGTGCCCGCCGGGACCTGGATGGCGCCGGGGGAGAAGCGGTTGTCCTTGGCCGCGACCTGGGTGACCCCGGCCACCGGGGTGGCCGCGGCCCCGCCGCCACCCCCCTCGTCGCCGCCGCAGCCGGCGAGGACGAGGGCGGCGGCCAGGGCCACCGCCGCGAGCACCAGAGCAGGCCTGGGCACGGCCCTCACCAGCCCGGGCGGGGCCGGTGCTCGAGCTGGCCGACCCGCTCCAGGACCCGGCGGCCGAGCAGCTCCCGCTCGGCCGGGCCCAGCCGGCGCCGCAGCTCGGGCAGGAGCAGGGCCTCGGCGTCGCGGGCGTGCTGGCGGAACACCTGCATCAGGACCCGGACCTTGCCGTCGTAGCCCCGGTCGGCCGGGAGCATGCCGCCGAGCTCGACCAGAACCAGGTCGAGCAGGTGGTCCTGCTGGAGCTGGCGCTCGATCTCGGCGTCGTGGCGGCCGGTGTGGTCGCGGAGGGCCGGGTAGAGCAGCTCGTCCTCGACGGCCACGTGGGTGGCCAGCGCCCTGGCCACCGCGGCCACGGCCCGGCGGCGGGCCGCGTTGCTGCCCTCGGCGGCCTCGTAGGCCTCGAACTGGCGCTCGACCCGCTCGTGCAGGGCGACCAGCATCCGGGCGGCGTCGGCGGCGGCGTCGACGTCGACCGGCCGCAGGGCCCTGGGCTCCGGCGGGCGGGCGGGGTCGAGGGTGGTCGCATGGGCCTGGGATGTCATCTCGGTGCCTCCGTGTCGTGGTGCTCGCTGACACGGCCATGGTCCTGCCGCGACGACCTCCTGGCGTCGGGCGGGAGGCGGCTCTGTGGCTACGCCGGTCGTGGCACAGCGGGTGGGCGCGCTGCCGCCGCGGGCGTAGGCGGCGGGTCGCGGCTACGCCTGGGGGCGGCCCAGCTCGTCGGGGCCGGGGCCGGCCAGGGGGCGCTCGCGGCCGGCCTCGCGGCGCTGGGCCACGGCCGTGCGGGCCAGGGAGGCGACCCCGCGCACGGTCAGGAACCCGGCGACCAGGGGGGCCATGACCAGGCGGGGGTCGCGGGCGTAGCGGCGGCAGTAGAAGCGCAGGGCGCTCTTGTGGTGGTGGACGACCTTGCGGTAGGGGGCGCTGCGGGTCGACCCGCCGACCACGTGCTTGACCTCGGCCAGGGGGTCGAACACGATGCGCCAGCCGGCCCGGTGCAGCCGCAGGCAGGCGTCCATCTCCTCGAAGTACATGAAGTAGCCGGGGTCGAACCCGCCGATCTCCTCGAAGGCCCGCCGGCGGACCAGCATGCACGCCCCCGAGACCCAGTCGACGTCCAGCGGCCGGCTCCGGTCGACCCCGGCCATGTGGTAGCGGCGGGTGGCCGGGTTGCCGGGCCAGACCGGGGCCAGGGCGGCGTGCAGGGCCCCCATCAGCAGCGACGGGAAGCGGCGCCCGGTGGGGTAGTCGGAGCCGTCGGGGTTGGCCAGGTGCGGGCCGACGCAGCCGATCCGGTCGTGGGAGGTCGCGGTGGCCAGCAGCCGGCGCAGCGAGCCCGGCGACAGCCAGGTGTCGGGGTTGACGATCAGCAGCCAGGGCGCGCCGGTGACCGCCACCCCGGTGTTGATGGCCCGCGACAGCCCCTGGTTGAGGTGGTTCTCCAGCACCTTGGCGCCGAAGCCGCGGGCGATCTCGACGCTGGCGTCGGTGGAGGCGTTGTCGACCACCACCACCTCCAGCGGGTGCGGCCCGGCCGCCCGCTCCAGCGACCCGAGGCACATGGCCAGGTCACGGGCGCTCTGGAAGGTCACCAGGATCACCGCGACCGCGGTCTCGGTCGGCCTTGCCGGGCTCGGCACCATGACGAGGATCCTACCGCCGCTGGCCAGCGGCAGCTGGATGACAAATCCACCTCGAGCCAGAACACTGGGTGGCATGCGCACCCAGGGTGGCGAGGTGATCATCGGGCGGGACCATCCGGCCGGGGTGCTCCGGGCCGAGATCGCCCGGGCGGCCGACAGCCACGGCGGGCTGGTGCTGGTCACCGGGGAGGCCGGGATCGGCAAGACCACCCTGGTCGGCGGGGCCGCCGACGAGGCGCGGCGGCGGGGGGCGCTGGTCCTCAGCGGCTCCTGCTGGGGCTCGGACAGCGCGCCCGGCTACTGGCCGTGGGTGCAGGTGATCCGCGGGCTCCGGCGGGCCGCCGCCCCCGGGGAGTGGGCGGCGGCCGAGACCGCCGGCGGCTCCGGCCTCGGGGTGCTGCTGGGCGAGGCGCCGGCCGGCCCGCCGGACGGCGCGAGCCGGCCCGGTCCCGACCCGGCCGAGGCGTTCCGGGTCTTCGACGCGGTGACCAGCGCCCTGGTCGCGGTCGCCCAGGACCGCCCGGTGGTGGTCGTGCTCGACGACCTGCACTGGGCCGACCCGGCGTCGCTGCGGCTGCTGGAGTTCGCCGCCCAGCACACCTGGTTCGAGCGGCTGCTGCTGATCGGCACCTACCGCGACGTCGAGGTCGAGCCGGCCGACCACCCCCTGGCCCCGCTGCTGCTCCAGCTGGTGGCCAAGGCGACCACGGTGACCCTGACCGGCCTCGGCCGGGACGAGGTCGGCGCCCTGATCGCCCGCACCGCGGGTCGCGAGCCCGGCCCGGAGCTGGTCGCCGAGATCCACCGGCGCACCGGCGGGAACCCCTTCTTCGTCGAGCAGACGGCGCAGCTGTGGCACGCCGACGGCTCCGTGGCCGCGGTCGCGCCCGGCGTCCGCGACGCCGTGGGCCGGCGCCTGGCCCTGCTCCCCGAGCCGGTGGCGGAGCTGCTGGGCATGGCGGCCGTGCTCGGCCAGGAGTTCGACCCCCAGGTGCTGGCGGCCGCCGCGGCGCTGGCCCCGGCCCGGCTGGACCGGCTGCTCGGCCGGGCGGTCGGCGCCCGGCTGGTCGTCGCCGCCGGCGCCGGCCGGTTCGCGTTCGCCCACGACCTGGTCCGGGAGACCCTCGACGACGCGCTCGGCGAGCCGGAGCGGCGCCGCCGGCACGCGGCCGTGGTCCGGGCCGTGGACCGCGACCCGGGGCTGGCCGAGCGGCTGGTCCCGGCCGGCCTGGCCCGCCACGCCTACCTCGCCGGGACCGAGCTCGAGCCCACCCGGCGGGTCGAGCTGCTGGAGGCGGCGGCCCGCGACGCCGCCGCCCGCCTGGCCACCGAGGAGGCGACCGGGCACCTCAGGCGGGCCCTCGAGGTGGTCGACGACCCGGCCCGCCAGGTCAAGCTCGCCCTCAAGCTCGGCCAGGCGCTCTTCTTCGCCGGCGGCCGCGAGGAGGCCGTGCGGCTGTTCGGGGAGGCGGCCACCCTGGCCCGCCGGCTCGACGCCCCCGACCTGCTGGCCAGGGTGGCCCTCACCGCCGACCGGTACCAGGCGGTCGACGCCGCGGCCCCGCCCGCCGACGAGCTGCTGCGCGAGGCCCACCGCCGGCTGGTGGGCGGGGAGGCCGGCCCCCCCGGCCACGACGAGCTGGTCCGCGACCTGATCGCCGCCACCGAGCTGCTGGCCCGGCGGGGAGGCGACGACAAGGCGCTGACCTTCAGCCTGTGGGCCCGCCACGACGCCATCTGGGAACCGGGCACGGCCCGCGAGCGCGAGGCCCTCACCGTCGAGATGGGCGAGGTCGCCCGCCGCTCGGGCGACCACCAGTCCGAGATGTTCGCCGCCTCCCTGCGCTGGGTCGCCCTGGTCGAGCAGGGCGACCCCCGCTACCTCGACCAGGTCGCGGCCCTGGCCGCCCTGGGCGGCCCCCTGGCCGCCCCCCGGGACCGGATGATGCTGGCCATCGACCGCAGCATCATCGCCGCCCTCCAGGGCGACTTCGACGCCGCCGAGGCCCTGCTGGCCGAGCTGGACAGCCTCGGCGACCACGGCCACCAGGACCAGGGGTGGATGCGCCAGCACCTCGGGTGGGCCCTGTCGATGCTCCGGGGCCGGGTCGCCGAGGCCAGCGGCCAGCTCGGCGAGCTCGAGCGGGCCGGCCACCCGTTCGCCGGGCTGCTGTCGGCCATCACCGCGGTCGAGGCCGGCGACCCCGGGCCCGGGCTGCGCCACCTGGCCGAGGTCGACGCGGCCGGCACGCCCTACCCGCGGGCCGTGGCCTGGCTGTGGCGGCGGCTCCTGGCCCAGACGGCGGCGCTCACCCGCGACCCTCGGCTGTGCGACCGGGCCCGGGCTTCGCTGGCCCCGCACCGCGGCGAGTGGGCGGTGTCGCTGTACGGCTGCGACATCAGCGGGCCGGTGGACCTCTGGGTCGCCGTGGTCGACGCCGCCCAGGAGCGCTGGGACGACGCGGTCGCCGGCTTCACCGCGGCCCGGGACTCGGCCGACCGCCTCCGGGCCCGGCCGTGGTCGGCCAGGGCCGGCGCCGGGCTGGCCGACGCCCTGGCCAGGCTGGACGCGGCCGGCGACGCCGGGACGGCCAGCGAGTTCACCCGCGACGGCCCGGTCTGGCGGCTGAGCTACGGCGGCCGCGTCGTCCACCTGCCCGACGCCAAGGGCCTGGCCGACCTGCACCTGCTGCTCGGCCGGCCCGGCACCGACGTCCCGGCGGTGGAGCTGCTGGACCCGGCGGCCGGGCCGGAGCTGGTCGCCGCCCGGCGGCTGGGCGGCGACCCGGTCCTGGACGAGCAGGCCAAGGAGAGCTACCGGCGGCGCCTGACCGAGCTGGACGAGGCGATCGACCAGGCCGACGGGCGGGGCGACGACCGCCGGGCGGCCGACCTGGACCAGGAGCGGGCGGCCCTGCTGGACCAGCTGCGGGCCGCGGCCGGGCTGGCCGGGCGGACCCGGCGGCTCGGCGACGAGGCCGAGCGGGCCCGCAAGACCGTCGGGGCCCGGATCCGCCACACCCTGCGCCGGCTCGACCGGCGCCACCCCGAGCTCGCGGCCCACCTCCGCGGCGCCGTCTCCACGGGCGCCACCTGCCGGTACGCGCCCGCGGAGCCGGTCGCCTGGCGGCTGTGAGCCGCGCCGGGCTCACACCCGGTTGTACCGGTACATGGTCAGGGCCCCGAACAGCGTCGCGAACACCGCGCTGGCCACCAGCACCCAGGTGATGGCGCCGGCGTCCGGCGTGCCCGCCATCAGCGAGCGGACCGCCGTCACCAGCTGGGCGATCGGGTTGACCTCGACGAACGCCTGGAGCCAGCCCGGCATGGTGGCCGGCTGCACGAACACGTTGCTGAGGAAGGTGAGCGGGAACAGCACCAGCATGCTGACCCCCATCACCGACCGCTCGCTGCGCAGGAGCAGGCCGAACATGGTCCACACCCAGGAGAACGCGAACGAGAAGACGATCAGCAGCCCCAGCCCGGCCACCACCCCGCCCACGCCGCCGCCGGGGCGGAAGCCCAGGGCCAGGCCGACGGCCAGGATCACGCTGCCGGCCAGCACGTAGCGGAGCATGTCGCCCAGGATCATCCCGACCAGGGCCGCCGGCCGCCACAGGGGCAGGGTGCGGAACCGGTCGAACACGCCCTTCTCGATGTCGGTGTTGAGGCCGACGCCGGTGTACATGGTGATCATCACCACGCTGGTCACCATGATGCCCGGGAGCAGGTACTGGAGGTACTCGCTGGTCGAGCCGGCCAGGGCGCCGCCGAACAGGTAGGTGAACATCAGCGTCATGATGATCGGGAAGGCGGTGACGTCGAACAGCTGCTCGGGCACGTGCTTGATCTTCAGCATGGCCCGCCAGCCGAAGGCCAGCGACGCCGCCACCGGGCTGGGACGCGGCGGCCGCGCCCCCGGGGCCATGACGGCGCCCAGGGTCTCGGCCGACGGGACGTAGCTGGCCGTGGTGCCGGTCGGGGTCGCGGTCGCGGTGCTCATGCCGCCTCCATCTCATCGCCGGCCGGCTCGGCCGGGCGGTCGGTCAGGACCAGGAAGACCTCGTCGAGGCTGGGCTGGCCGAGGGAGAAGTCGTCGACCAAGATGCCCGCCGCGGCCAGCTCGGACAGCGCCCGGGCGGCCCGCTCGCCCGCCTGGAGGCGGCCGTCGTCGCCGGCCACGCGGCCGGTCAGGGCCACCGGGTCGGCCTCGGCCTGCACCGGGGCGCCGAGGGCGGCGGCGAGCACCCGCCCGGCCTCGGGCCGCTGGCCGGCGTCGCGCAGCCGCACGTGGACAGTGCCGGTCCCGACCGACGACTTCAGCTCGCCGGGGGTCCCCTCGGCGATCACCCGGCCGTGGTCGACGACCGCGATGCGGCCGGCCAGCCGGTCGGCCTCGTCCAGGTACTGGGTGGTGAGCAGGACGGTGGTGCCGTGGGCGACCACCGACCGGACGATCTCCCACACCTGGCTGCGGCTGCGGGGGTCCAGGCCGCTGGTCGGCTCGTCGAGGAACAGCAGCTCGGGGGTGTTGAGGATGCTGGCGGCGATGTCGACACGGCGCCGCATGCCGCCGGAGTACTTCTTGACCTGGCGGTCGGCCGCCTCGGTGAGGCCGAAGGCGGCCAGCAGCTGGGCCGCCCGGTCGCGGGCCGCCGGCTTGCCGTGGCCGAGCAGCCGGCCGAGCAGGGTCAGGTTCTCCATGCCGGTCAGGTCCTCGTCGACCGAGGCGTACTGGCCGGTCAGGCTGACCTTGCCCCGGACGGCGTCGGCGTCTCGGACCACGTCGTGGCCGAACACCCTGGCCTCGCCGCCGTTGGGCCGCGCCAAGGTGGCCAGCACCCGGACCGCGGTGGTCTTGCCGGCGCCGTTCGGCCCCAGCAGGCCGTACACCGTGCCGGCGGGCACGGCCAGGTCGATGCCGTCCAGCGCCCTGGTGGAGCCGAACGTCTTGACCAGCCCCGAGGCCTCGATGGCGAGGCCGGTCGCCGGGTCGCGCATGGGTCGTCCCTCCGTTGTCGTGCAGGTTCCGATCTCAACCTGGAGGCGCGAGAGGGCGGGCGCGGCCCGCTAGATCCGATCTAGCGGCCAGCCTCAGCAAGGCATTCTCACCGAGCGTGGCCGATGTTAGGCTCGGCCAGCCGACGGCGGCCGAGCGAAAGGGGCGTGGACCCATGGTCCGGTTCAGCTATGTGCAGACCCCCGACTATCCCCTGAGCGACTCGATCGACATGATCAAGACCGCCGACGACCTGGGCTTCTACGCCTGCTACAGCGTCGACGAGATCTACCACAAGGACATGTGGCTGCTGTTCGCGGCCGCCGCCGACAAGACCCGCAACATCCGCATGGGCCCCAACGTCACCCACGTGATCCTGCGCGACCCGACCCTGATCGCCCAGCAGCTGGCCACCCTCGACGAGCTGACCGGCGGGCGGGCCGAGGCGGTGGTCAGCTTCGGCAACCTGGTCATGCTCAGCCAGTACCACGTGGAGTGGAAGGGGAGCCGCCCCCTGGCCAGGGTCAGGGAGGGCATGCAGGTCCTCCGGACCATGCTCGACACCGGCAAGATCGACCACCAGGGCGAGTTCTTCAAGTACACCGGCCTGTTCACGGCGGCCCGGCCGGTCCAGGAGCGGGTGCCGCTGAAGCTCGGGGCGATGGGCGGGCCGCGCAGCTTCGAGCTGGCCGGGGAGATCGCCGACGGCATGCACCACGCCCTCGGCTACTCCAAGGAGAACTACGAGTACGTGGTCGAGCACGTCACCAAGGGGGCCGAGAAGGCCGGCCGCGACGTCGCCGACCTCGACCTGGGCGCCTGGATCATCAGCGTGGTCGCCAACGACCGGAAGCTGGCCAAGGAGGCGGCCCGCATCATCGTCGCCTTCTACATCCCCTCGATGCCCCAGTCGCAGGTGGAGCGGCACGGCATCGAGTACGCCAGCCTGCAGCCGATCTTCGACGCCTTCGCCTCCGGCGACGTGGCCAAGGCGATCGAGCTGACCACCCCCGAGCTGGTCGACAAGCTGTCGGTGGCCGGCACCCCCGAGGAGGTCGTCCACCAGCTCAAGACCGACATCCTCTCCACCGGCATCAACCACGTGATCGCCGCCCTGGTCGACCCGGTCCTGGTCAAGTTCTTCTCCGGCCAGACGGTCGACGTGCCCGACGTGAAGAGCCAGCTCAAGCTGATCGCCGACAAGGTGATGCCCGAGCTCGACTGACGGAGGTCAACGCCGTGACCAGGATCCCCGACGTCGAAGGCAGCGACCTCGTCCCCCGTGACCCCGACGTGCTCTCGATCGGGGACCGGGCGGCCGCCGAGGCGGCCACCCGCAAGCTGGCCGAGGGCTACGAGGACCGGGCCTGGGGCTGCATGTCGTCGCGGCACAAGTTCTGCCGCGAGCCGTGCCCGGTCTACCAGGTGACCCGCAACGAGCAGCACACCAGCTACGGCTTCCACGCCACCGTGGCCGCCATGTCCCAGGGCCTGGTCGACCTGGAGGACGCCTACGAGCAGTACGCCTACTGCACCCAGTGCGGGGCCTGCGAGCTGCGCTGCCCCAACACCCTGTTCACGGGCGACTTCTACCGCAACCGGACCCAGCTGGTGCAGCTGGTCAAGGCGGTGCGGGCGGCCGGGGTGGAGGCCGGGATCGAGCGCGGCTCCTGGAAGCGGTGGAACGACGACACCGTCACCTTCCGCAACGAGATGCAGGGCGACCCGGCCCAGGTGGCCGGCTGGGCCGACGACCTGGACCTGCCACGGGGCGGGGAGACGATCCTGTTCTGCGACTGCATGGCCGCCTACCGCCAGACCAAGGTCCCCCGGGCGGTCAGCATGCTGCTGCGCGAGGCCGGGGTCGAGGTCGGGCTGATGAACGACCAGTGGTGCTGCGGCGGCCCGGCCCTGGAGATGGGCTACACCGACATCTACGAGCAGTTCGCCCGCCACAACCTGGAGGACTGGCGCGCCGCCGGGGCCAAGCGGGTGGTGACCCTCGACCCGCACGACTACATCACCTTCGTCGAGGACTACCCGCGGCTGTTCGGCGACTACGGCATCGAGGTGCTGCACATCACCGACCTCCTGGCCGAGCTCATCGAGCAGGGCAAGCTCAGGCTGGAGCGGCCGATCCCGGTCAGCGTCACCTACCACGACCCCTGCCGGCTCAACAAGCGCCGCGGCATCTGGGAGTCGCCCCGCAAGATCCTCCGGGCCATCCCCGGGCTCGACTTCCGCGACGTCGACCACGTCACCCAGTGGGCGATGTGCTCGGGAGCCGGGGGCGGGCTGCCGGTGGCCCTGCCCGACGTGGCCGAGAAGGTCGCCCGCAACCGGCTGGACGCGGCCGCCCCGATCGGGGCCGACGTGCTCGCCTCGGCCTGCGTCTGGGCCGAGGACCACCTGGAGCGGGTCGCGGCCGCCGACGGGCAGATGCCGGTGGTCGACATCACCGTGCTGGCCGCCATGTCGGCCGGGCTGCTGGAGGCCGAGCCGTGGCTGGCCGAGGTCGGCCGCAACCGGGAGGGCGCCCCGTGACCATGACCTACGAGGGGGTCAACCGCCAGGCGGTGGCCGAGCTGGTCGACGTCCTCGGCGCCGAGCGGGTGGTCGTGACCCCCCAGGGCCGGCTGATCCGGGCCATGGTGCCGGCCCCGTTCCCGTTCCACCGCTGGGCCGACGAGGCCCCCGAGATCGCCGTGCTGCCGGAGACCACCGAGGAGGTGGTGGCCATCGTCAAGCTGGCCAACCGGCTGCGCATCCCGATCGTGCCCCGGGCCGGGGCGACCGGCCTGAACGACGGGGCCAAGCCCAACCGGGGCGGCATCGTGGTCGACACCAAGCGGATGAACAAGGTGCTGGAGATCGACACCACCGACTGGACGGTCACCATCCAGCCGTCGATCAACATGCTCAAGCTCAACGAGCGCCTGGCCCCCTACGGCGTCTGGTATCCCGACGACCCGGCCTCCTACCCGGTCAGCATCGTCTCGGGCCGCATCGGCACCGGCGGCTGGTCGCTGCTGGGCAGCCGCTACGGCCACGTCCGCGACAACGTCATCTCCATGGAGGTCGTCCTCCCGACCGGCGAGGTGCTGGAGGTCGGCCAGGGCGGCGGCCGCAAGATCCGCCACTCGTCCACCGGCTACCGGCTCAAGGACCTGTTCCTCGGCCACCAGGGCACCCTGGGGATCGCCACCCAGGCCACCCTGGAGCTGTACCCGCGGCCCGAGGCCGAGTTCCCGGCCTTCTTCGGCTACGAGTCGTTCGACGCCGGCTACCGGGCCATGCAGCCGTTCTGCCGCTCCAACCTGGCCACCCTGGCCGGGGTGATCCTGTTCGACGAGCGCAAGGTCCAGTACCTGCGCCGCGACGACGAGGCCTACATCCCCGAGCCGGAGTCGCTCCAGTCGATCGTGGCCGTGGCCGCCTACGGCTCCGAGGGCGAGGTCGCGGCCGCCCGCGACCGGCTGATGCGCATCGGCGCCGAGACCGGCGGCCGCTACCTGGGCGAGGAGCTGTCCGAGCTCGACTGGGCGTCGCGCCACGACCGCTACGCGACCCCGCTGCACGGCCGCTCCCGCGACCGGGCCGTCCACATGAGCTGGCACTGCGAGGACGCGGCCATCACCTACTCCCAGCTGCCGTTCGTCAAGCAGCGCTGGCACGAGATCGCCGACCGCTACATCGCCGAGCACGAGGTGTTCGACAACTGGGGGATGTTCTTCTACACCAACAACGCCTACAAGGGCTGGGGCGACTTCCTGGTCGAGATCGACATCGGCATCTGGGAGCAGCGCCTGGACGAGGACAGCTGGCGGGCCTGGACCAACCTCAAGCGCGAGATCACCCAGGTGTCGCTGGACGCCGGCGGGTCCATCTCGGCCTGCCACGGGGCCACCCGGGAGGGCGAGGTCGAGCTGGTCCCGGCCGAGCTGGGCGGCCAGTTCGACCTGATGCTCAAGCTCAAGCGGATGCTCGACCCCAACAACATCATGAACCCGGGCAAGTACCTGCTCGACCAGGCGTATGAGGACGGGGAGGGCTGACCATGCCCGACGAGGACTACGGCGAGCCTCGTGGCACCGCCCCCGAGGCCGCCCCGGCCGACGGCCAGCAGCTGCCCCACGGAGTGATCGACAACGGCGGCCACTACGAGGTCGACCCGGCGCTGATGTCGGTCTACCCCCAGTTCGCCACCGACTTCGAGGTCGACCGGATCGTCACCGACCGGCTCGAGTACCTGTACTGGGTCCAGCGCCACTTCGCCGACCGGGTGCTCCCGCCCCAGGCCGAGGACGGCGGCGCCTAGGGTCACCTCCACCCGGCTTGGCAGCGGACCGTGCATCATGGGTTGCGCCATGCCCCGGAGAGGAGGTGCTGCTCGCGTGAGGATCGAGTCGTCGGTGACCTCGGTGTCCTGGATCCCGAGAGAGGCCATTGAAGGGGTCGTCAAGCTGCCCTTTGAGCTCGGAGTGGCCCACTACGACCTGCCGCCGCCGGACCGGCTCGACGACCTGGACGGGCTGCTCGGCTCCAGCGCCATCCGGTTCGCCAACGAGCTGCGGGCCTTCATCGAGGTCGACGGCGACGGCGAGGTCACCGGGCACGGGCACCTCGGCCGGGGGCACATGGGCCACACCCGCATGCGGCTGGCCGGGATCGGCCTGACCTTCTGCGGGGTCAGCTTCCCCGACCTGCGCGGGGAGCCGGAGGTCGGCGACGGGGTGGTGCGGTTCACCCAGACGGCCGGCGGCCAGCCGGGCATGCCCTCGCCCCGGCGGGTCCGGCGGCGGCCGTATCTCCAGGTCTCCGGGCCGGTGGTGTGGTCGACCCTGGCCCTGGAGATCCGGGCCGACGGCACGGCCAGCTTCGAGGTCGTCGGGGCCAGCTCGTTCCCGCGGCACTGGATCTACGGCCACGACGGCACCCTCCAGGCCAAGACCGGGCTGATCGACTTCGACACCTGGTACCGCGAGTCCTTCGGCGAGAGGAACCCCTGGGGCGACGAGGAGTCGCCGGCGGTGGTCACGGCCGTCGAGACCGAGCTGGAGCGGGAGCTGTCGGCCATCATCATCGGCTCCGACCCGCCCTTCCGGCGGCTGCGCACCGGCGAGGCCCTGGTCTCCCAGGGCGACCCCGGGGACGAGCTCTATCTCCTCTTCGACGGGGTCCTGGCCGTCGAGCAGGACGGCCGCCAGGTCGCCGAGGTCGGCCCGGGGGCCATCCTGGGCGAGATGGCCCTGCTCGAGGGGGGCCGCCGGACGGCCACCCTGCGGGCGGTGACCCGCTGCCGGGTGGCGGTCGTGCCCGGCGACCGGGTCGACCGGGACGCCCTGGCCGAGGTGGCCCGGCGCCGCCGGGACGGGGGCTGAGCGGGCGTGGGGGGACGATGCTGACCTGCGCGAACTGCGGCGAGCAGAACCCGGAGCGGGCCCGGTTCTGCCTCAACTGCGGCGCCCCCCTGGCCTCCGAGCAGCGGCGCGGCGCCCGCAAGGTGGTCACCGTGGTCGTCTGCGACGTCACCGGCTCGACCGCGCTGGGGGAGCGGCTCGACCCGGAGTCGCTGGGGCGGGTCATGGCCCGCTACTTCGAGCGGACCCGGGCCGTCCTGGAGCGCCACCACGGGCTGGTCCAGAAGTTCATCGGGGACGCGGTGGTGGCCGTGTTCGGGGTCCCGGTGGTCCGCGAGGACGACGCCCTGCGGGCGGTCAGGGCGGCCGCGGCCATGCAGGACGCGGTGGCCGAGCTGGACGTCGAGGGCCCGGCGATCGAGGTCCGCATCGGGGTCAGCACCGGCGAGGTGATGGTCGAGGAGGCGGGCGGCGACCCGCTGGTCATCGGCGACGCCGTCAACCTGGCGACCAGGCTCCAGGCGGCCGCCGGGCCCGGGGAGGTCCTGCTCGACCGCCGCACCTGGCACCTGTCCCGCGACGCCCTGGTCGCGGCCGAGGTCGAAGGGATGGACGGGGGTGCCTGGCGGCTGGTCGACGTGTCCCCGGACGCGCTCGGGCACGCCCGGCGCTCGGACAACCCGCTGGTGGGGCGGCTGGCCGAGCTGCAGCTGTTCGACTGGGTGTTCCAGCGGGCGGTCAGGACCTCGACCTGCCACCTGCTGACCGTGCTCGGCCCGGCCGGGGTCGGCAAGTCGCGGCTGGTCGCGGCGGCCGTCGACGCCCTCGACGACACCGCCACCGTCCTCTTTGGCCAGTGCTCCTCGGACGCCGAGGGGAGCAGCTTCTGGCCGGTGGCCGAGATCGTCCGCCGGGCGGCCGAGATCAAGACCGCCGACTCGCCCGAGCAGGCCGAGGCCAAGCTGGAGGAGCTGCTCGACGACCCCCCGGAGGGGTCCGGGGAACCCCAAGGGGGTGCCCCGGTGAATCGGGAGGCCGAGCGGGTGGCCGACCGGCTGGGGCGGCTGATCGGGCTGCGGCCGGACCCGGTGACCTCCGAGGACGCGGTCTGGGCGGTGCGCCGGTTCCTGGAGGTGCTGGCCGACCGGCACCCGCTGGTGGTGGTGATCGACGACCTCCACTGGGCCCAGCCGGCCCTGCTCGACCTGGTCGAGCAGGTGGTCGCCCTGGCCCGGGAGGCCCCCATCCTGCTGGTCGCGGTGGCCCGGCCCGAGCTGCTGGAGCAGCGGCCCGGCTGGTCGGGCGGGCGGCTGAACGCCAGCACCATGCTGCTGGAGCCGCTGGCCGCCGAGGAGTCGGCCACCCTGCTCGAGCACCTGGCCGGCGACGCCGCCCTCCCGGCGGACGCCACCGACCGGATCACCCGGACGGCCGAGGGCAACCCGCTGTTCCTGGAGGAGCTGCTGGCCATGCTGATCGAGGAGGGCCGGCTGCGCCGCGACGGCGAACGGTGGGTGGCCAACGACCTGGCCGCGGCCAGCACCCCGCCGACCATCCAGGCCCTGCTGGCCGCCCGCCTGGACCGGCTGGCCGGCGAGGAGCGGGCCCTGCTGGACCGGGCCTCGGTGATGGGCCAGGCCTTCGACCGGGCGGCGGTGCTCGCCCTGACCCCGGAGCCGGCCCGGGCCGAGGCCGACGCCCACCTGCTGGCCCTGGTCCGCAAGGAGCTGCTGCGCCCGGCCCCGGCCCCCCTGGGCGGCCGCGACGGCTTCCAGTTCCGCCACCAGCTGGTCCGCGACGCCGCCTACGACTCGCTGCCCAAGCAGACCCGGGCCGAGCTCCACGAGCGCTACGCCGACTGGCTGGCCGGGGCCTTCGCAACCAGAGGCGGCGAGGTCGGGGAGGTGCTCGGCTGGCACCTGGAGCGGGCCTACCGGTTCCTGACCGAGCTCGGCCCGGCCGACGACCACGGCCGCCGGGTCGCGGCCGCCGCCGCCGCCCAGCTGGCCGCGGCCGGCCACACCGCCACCGGCCGGGGCGACCTGCCGGCCGCGGCCAACCTGCTGGAACGGGCCATCGCCCTGCTCCCGGTGGGCGACCGGTCCCGGCTCCAGCTGCTCACCGACCTCGGCGAGGTCCTGGTCCTCAACGTCGAGACCGACCGGGCCGAGCGGGTCCTGGACGACGCCCTGGCCGCCGCCGAGCGCACCGGCGACCAGGGGCTGGCCGCCCACGCCACCCTGGGCAAGCTGGAGCTGCGCCTGGACTCGCCCGACCGCGGCCCCGAGCGCTACCGGGCCGACGTCCAGCGGGTCCTGTCCCTGCTGGAGGGGCTGGGCGACGAGCAGGGCCAGTCGCGGGCCTGGCGGCTGCTCGGGCTGGACAGCTACCTGCGCTGCCAGATCGGCCGGGCCGAGGACGAGTTCCAGCGGGCGGTCGAGCACGCCCGGGTCGCCGGCGACCGGCGGGTCGAGGCCGGCAACCTGTACGCCCTGGTCCAGGCGGCGTTCTGGGGCCCGACCCCGGTGGCCGAGGGCATCCGCCGCTGCCAGGAGATCCGCGACCGGGCCGAGGGCAGCTACCGGGTGGAGATGGCCGCCCTCCACACCCTGGCCGCCCTCCACGCCATGGCCGGCCGGAGCGACCAGGCCCGCGTCCTTGGCGAGGAGGCCGCCCAGATCGCCGGCAAGCTCGGCCCCAGCCGCTTCGCCGCCATCTGCGCCCAGTTCCTCGGTCAGGTCGAGCTGCTGGCCGGCGACCCGGCGGCGGCCGAGCGCTGGCTGCGCTGGGGCGCCGGCATCCTCGAGCGGATGGGGGAGCGGGGGCTGCGGGCCGAGATGACGGCCAACCTGGCCAGGGCCCTGGCCGCCCAGGGCCGTGACGACGAGGCCATGGAGCTGGCCGGGCTCAGCGGCGAGCTGGCCGTCCGCGACGACCTGTACTCCCAGGTCGAGCGGCGCGGCCCCCTGGCCCTGGTGCTGGCCGGGCGGGGCCGGCTGGACGAGGCCGAGCGGCTGGCCGCCGAGGCGGTCGAGCTGGCCGCCGACACCGACATGCTGGCCATGCGGGCCGGGGCCCTGCTCGACCTGGCCAGGGTGCTGCGCCTGGCCGGCCGGGGCGCCGAGGCCGGGCCGCTGGCCGGCCAGGCGCTGGAGCTGGCCGAGCGCAAGGGCCACCTGGTCGCCGCCGGCCAGGCCAGGGAGCTGCTCGATGCCTGACAACGGCCCGGCCGGCGGGGCCGGTGGCTCGCTGGTGGCCGCCCTGGGGCGGGACGAGGGACGCCGGTCCGAGGCCACCCCGGCGCCCCTGCGCCGCGACGTCGGCCTGCTCGGGCGCCTCCTCGGGCAGGTCCTGGAGGAGGCCGGGGGGCCGGAGCTGCTGGCCGACGTGGAGCGGCTGCGCCGGGCGACCATCGAGCTGCGGGCGGCCGACGGCCACCGGCGCGAGGCCAGGGCCCGGGTGGTCGAGCTGGTCGCCTCCTTCGACCTGGACCGGGCCGAGCTGGTGGCCCGGGCCTTCACCGTCTACTTCCAGCTGGTCAACCTGGCCGAGGAGCAGCACCGGGTCCGGACCCTGCGCGAGCGCAACCTGGCCGCGCTGACGGTCCGGGAGTCGTTCGCGGCCGCCGTCGAGGAGGTCACCGGGGCGGCCGGCGAGGACGGCCTGGCCGGCCTGCTGGAACGGCTCGAGGTGGCGCCGGTGCTCACCGCCCACCCGACCGAGGCCAGGCGCCGGGCCGTGGTCGACGCCCTGCGCCGGGTCGCGGTCGAGCTGTCCCGCCTGGACGCCCCCCGTCTCCCCGGCGACGACCAGGCGACCGCCACCCGGCGGCTGCTGGAGGAGATCACCGGCCTGTGGCGCACCGCCCAGCTCCGCCGCGACCGGCCGACCCCGCTGGACGAGGTCCGCTCGGTCATGGCGGTGTTCGACGCCACCTTGTTCCGGCTGGTCCCGGCCACCTACCGGTCGCTCGAGCAGGCCCTCCGCGGCGAGGCCAGCGGGACCGGGCCACCGCCCTTCCGGGCCTATCTGCGCTGGGGGAGCTGGGTCGGGGGTGACCGCGACGGCAACCCCAGCGTCACCGCCGGGACGACCAGGGCGGCCATGGCCATCCAGGCCGACCACGTGCTGCGCGGGCTGGAGGCGGTGACCAGGCGGGTCGGCCACGCCCTGACCGTCGCCGGCGGCTCGACCCCGCCCGCGCCCGAGCTGGTCGCCTCCCTGGCGCGCGACCGGGCCGACTTCCCGGGCCCGGCCGCGGCCATC
>OBLS010000169.1_pt1 | contig 20027 bp, 19 predicted proteins | sample 1519901 | NCBI WGS metagenome assembly OBLS01 (sample SAMEA3113585, study PRJEB22503) | soil metagenome | reverse complement strand
TCGGGACGTCGGTGATCGTGCCGTACTCGCCCTAACCCTCGCGGCCACCGTGCTCGCGCTCGGTACGCTCGCGCTGATACTCGCGCACGCGTAGGAGTCAGAGTCAAGAGGGGGTCGCTAGCCGCTGGCGATGCTGTTGACCTCTATCGCGATGAACAACAGGATCACGAACTCGCTGACGATCCAGGAGTTGGTGTTCATCCAGTCGCGCACCTTGGGGAGGAAGGCCTTCGCGCGGGCGCCCAGCAGCGCCACCAAAAGCGAGGGAATCGCCAAGAAGAACAGCGTCAGGAGGATGAAGGGGACGGCGTCCAACCACGAGCCGCCGTCACGCGCGACCTTTGCTCCGACGGTGACCGAGGTGATGATGTCCGTCGGGAACACTCCGAGGAGCAGGAAGCCCAGGCGGAAGGCAAACTTCGGGTCGGCGGTCTGCAGCTTTCCCATCCACTTCGGGGGCTCGCCCTCGTTGCGCTTGAGATAAACCCGCACCGCGAGGAACACGAGGAGTACGAGGATCACGACGTCGATCGCATCACCGGTTCCCCCGGATGCGGACGACGAGCCGCCACCCTTCGCCGCCTTCGTAACGAGGTACGCCACCGTCACGAAGAGGCTGATCGATAGTGCTGCCCCGGCGACGTAGGCGGCCGAGTTCCGCGGCCAGTTGAGACTTGTGGCAAGGAAGACGGAGCTGATGATCTGCGGCCCGGCGATCATCACGAACGCCATCGGCAGGATGGTCAGGAACGTCATCTCACCAAGCCGGGAAGCTCAGGCGCGAGTTCGGACAGCGTCGTCGCGTCGACGAACTCGCTTGCCAGCGCCCTGCCGCCCACCCGCGAGACCGCATCCTCCACGGCGCGGGCCCAAACATGCTCGACGAGCACCACCGCCAAGGCGGATCCCGGGACCAGGCTCTTCCCAAGCCCACGCAGCAGCTCGCCCGTCCCTCCATTCGCGTTGTCGTCTAGAGCCCGCTCGGCCGCGCGGCGTCGCGCGGCGCCGTCCAGGCGGAAATCGACCAGTTTCGCGATCAGGCCGCCGGAGCCGCCGTGGAGGTCGATCGCAAAGAGCTCGCCCGTGGCCTCGTCGGCTGCCACGAACAGGACGTCGAGGATGCGCAGCGCACCTCCGCTCTCCAGCCTCTCAAGCGCGCCGACCAGCTGGCCCTCGAATGCGGCCCCTGCGCCGAATCCAAACGCGAGCAGCTGGCTGGAGGGCAGCGTCACCTGAGCGGACACCGCCCCAGCCTGACGAGCGGCGCGACGCCGCGCCTCACCCTAATCGGACGAGGCAAACCAATCGGTAGCCCAGCGCGGCCTCTGTCGGGGTTCCATGCCGCTCCCAGTGGGTACTCGGGTGTTGCGGGCATGAGCGTGCAGCTTCCTCCGCCTGATCCACACGAGTCATTCGGCACCCAGCCCGATGGGCTCGTCCTGACGGCGCCCGTGGTCGCGTTTGCGGCCGGAACGCGAGCGCCTACGACGACCACGTGTCAGACGGCCTGCTCGACCTCCGCTCGGGCCTTTTGGTGATCGTCGGCTGCGCCTGACAGGCCTCGCCGCCATCCGAGCAGGACCGCATGTACAGCGGCCGCGCCGATGATCGGCTCGGCCGGTGGCGCGAGCCCTGGGGGGTACAGAAGGAAGGGGCGGGTCTGGGAGCCGCCAAGACCGCCGTGGAAGGAGATCAGCTCCTCGAACGCGCAACCTTCGTCCAGCACCGGGTCGTAGAAGCTGCCGACCATGATGTCGGCCACGTGCGCGAAGCTGTCGGTCCGAAGCAGGTGCTGTGCCGCCGTGGGCGAGAACGAGCCGAGCGGATCCTCGCCCTCGACGCGTCCTTCGTTCAGGTAGCTCGTCCCCCTCGGGCCCAGCACGACCGCGCCGTGCTTGGCTGAGCGCACCAGCAGCCAGCCGATGTGCGGGTGTGCGCGCAGGGTGGCGAGCAGCTTCGGGTGACGCTCGACGAGCGCCTCGAGGTTGATCCTGCGCTTTGCCTCCATTAGGTAGATCAGACCGAGGTTGCCAGAGCCCAGCACGACGACCTCGCGGTCGGAGACGTCATTCTTTGCGCGCTTCTGCGGATGTCGGCCGGTCGCCTCGTTAACCGCAGTCTCGACCATCGCGCTCTGCTCGTCACCCCCGGCAAAGCCCGCCACTCGGCCCTGTGCGAGAGCCTGCTCCACGAGTTCGTCGAGGCCGTACCCGTTTCGCTGCTTGAAGGTGGCGCCCTGGGTCTGCCCGTGGTCGGAGAGGACGACGAGCTCGTAGGGACGCGGCGCGTAGCGTCGCGCACGCTCGATGCGCCCGAACTGCTGGTCGAGCTTGCGCAGCGCCTCGAGCGTATCGGCTCGCTGCAGCCCGGAATGGTGAGCAACCTCGTCGTAGCTCGAGAAGGTGGCGTACACGGCCGGCCGCCCGCGCATGATGTCCGTGAGGACGCCGAAGACGATCAGGTCGCGCACGACCACGCACATCGCGGCACGCATCAGCGGATAGGCGCCACCGCGATGGCCACGAGGGCGAACGTCGCGCCGGGCAGCACGTGCGGCCGCCGTCAGTTCGAGTGCGACCTCCCAGACGAAGAGAACCAGTGCCCGCGTGACGTTGAAGCCGTTGGCGAGGAACGCGCGGTATCCCGGATTCGCCCGACGCTCGGCATCGACGCGGCTGACGGTGAGTATCGTCTCCTCCGCCTCTCCCGAAAGCAGATTGCCGCGGCTGGTACCCCCTTCTGCAAGCAGCCCGCGTCCCGTTGCAAGACGACGCTCGAGCTCGGCGCAGTCGGCGGGGGAGGAGCACGCGACCATTCGGCCGGCCTCCTTCTCGACCCAGCGGAACGCTGGGATGTCGTCGTTTGAGCCGAGCAGGATCCCGGCCTGGCTGGCGCCGGTTTGTGAGGAGAGATCGGGCTCCCACTCAGCGAGCCGGTAGCCGGCCTCCGCGATCCAGCGAGCCATGTTGGGGGCGCTTCCGTCGCGCATCGCGTCACGAAGGATCGGTAGGGCGAGGCCGTCGATCTCGAGGAACACGATGCCTGGCACATCCGTCGGCGCGCTCGTGCCCTGGCGCCGCGCGATGCGGCGTGTTACGCGCAGGGTGTAGGCGTCGTCGTCATTCGTCCCGAGCAGGGTTTCGAGCACGACGCTCGCCGCGGACACCACCACGGCGGCGAGCAGGGCATCCCCGAAGGAACCGACCCGGACGTCGTCGGGCAGCAGGTCGCTGGCGACCTGGAGCATCAGGGCGTCGGCGGCGAGAACCAGCAGAAAGCCTGCCACCAGCATGAACGGCAGCCTCAGCGCGGCAAGCATCGGCGGGACGAGCGCATTGAGGAGCGCGATCACCGCGGCAACGGCGAACGCCGCGCCGGTCTGCTCGAGACCAAAGCCGGGGACGATTGCGGCCGCGAGCGCCACCGCCGCCGCGGCCGTGGCCCACCCTACGACCAGCCGGAGAGGCCGAAGTCGCAATCTCGCCGGCTCCCAGCTCATTGGACTCACCGGGTCACACGCCGGCCTCCGCCGCGATCCGGCCGTCCCGCGTGGGGCGGACGAGCGCCGTGTGGTCGCGCGCGCCGCTCATGGACAGTCGGATGCCCAGCTCGACGCGCAGGGGCCGTGGTGGTCACGCGGGCACTCCGTCGGGCGCCTGAACCGGCGGCTCATCTGCGCCCCCGATGGGGTGGCCGCGCGCCTTGGCCAGGTCTGCCGAAATGCGGACGACAGCCGAGGTCACGGGAGCGGCGAGGATGAGGCCGGCTGCGCCGAAGAGGCTCCCGCCCGCGATCGTGACGACCAGGACAGCAAGCGGATGGATGCCGAGCGCGGCCCCGTAGGCGATCGGCTGCACGAGCTGCTGCAGCACGCCGTTGGCCAGCAGCTGAACGACGATCATCCCGATCGCGGCATCTGTTCCGGCGCCCCCGAGGGCGACCAGGACGGAGAACGCGCCGGCGGTCCAGGCCCCGAGGTACGGGACGTAGGCGGCTAGAAACGTGACCGCGGCGATCGTGCCCATCAGCGGTACCCCGAGGATCAGCGCGCCCAACGCGACAACGCCGGCGTTGAAGGCGGCCACCAGCGTCACACCGAAGAAGTAGCCCCTCAGCGACTCGAGACTCCTCGTGCTGATGGTCCTTGCCAGCGGCAGCGGAACGCCGAGGTGGCGCTCGCCCCATGCGCGAATCTCGGGACCGTCCTTGAGCAGGAAGATCAGGCTGAGCGCGGTGAGGGCGAGGAAGAAGACAAGCGAGGACAGCTGCTTCAGACCGCCCACCACGCCGTCAAGCAGGGTGCTGACCGCGCCGCTCGCCGCGGAGCTCGCGTCGGACTTGGCGCTCTGCGCCTTGCTCGGATCGACGCCGAGGTCCGTCAGCCAGCCGGCAATCGTGTCCTTCGCGTCCGCCAAGTGAGAGCTAGCGTCGGCGCTGTGGCTCGTGATCGCCCCGAGCACAACAACCACTACGCCAGCCGCCAGCGCGACGAACCCGACCAGCAACAGCGCCGCGCCGAGCAGGCGCGGCACATGGTGCCGCTCAGCCCAACTGATGAGTGGAGCGGCGACGGCAGCCACAACAGCCGCGGTGACCAGTGGGGCCACGATCGTTTGGGTCAGCGACATGATCCAGACCGCAGCGACCACCAGCAGGATCAGGCCGACGAGCAGCCAGGACGTGCGTCCCAGGTCGCGAAGCCAGCCGGGGGTCGACAGGACCCCGGACAGTCCGTCTGCGTCGATCTCGTCGGGAGTGCGGCTCACATCTTCACGCGGCTCGCAGTCCGTCGAGCAGGCCAGCAGCGGCCGCGTGCGAGACGGCCTCCGAGCGCGACGATGCGTCGAGCTTGCGATACAGGGCTCGAACGTGGGTCTTCACCGTATTTGTCGAAACGAAGAGCTGCTCTGCGATCGCGGGAAACGAGAGGTGCGTGGGAAGCATCCGAAGGACACGCAGCTCGGCCGCGGTGAGCGTGAGCCCATCTCCTGCCGAGCCGGTGGCTGCCTCGAGCTGTGAACACGTCTCCGTAACCCACGCACGGAGGGTCGTGGACTCTGGGATTCTCCGGACCAGGCGCGCCGCATCGGCGAGCAGCGATCGCGCCCCCGCCACGTCACTCAGGCCGAGCGACGCACGCGCCAGCGCGACCCGCGTCTCGGCCTCGTACCACGGCATGAAGTCCACCAAGCTGGCGGTCAGCCTGGTCGCAGTGCGCAGGTCGCGATGTGCATGCTCGACTCGCCCGCCATGCGAGCGCGCGAGGGCGGATACCGCGTACACCAGCGCAACGATCGGGTAGTCCGCCAAGCCACAGCCCTCCACGCGCGCGCGTGCCCGTTCACTCAGCGTCGTGGCAGCGTTCCAGTCCTCCTCATCCATCTCAAGCAGCGAGAGCTGGGTGAGGCAGAGCGCTTGGACGTGTGGGGCCACCACCGCGCTCGAGCGCGCACCCTCTTCCAGTGCGGTGCGCGCCCGTGACCGCTCGCCGGTCAGGTGCTGGGCTGCACCGGCGAGCAGGTGTGCGAAGGATCGCGTGCCGGCGTCGTCTGAGGAAAGCGCGCACGCGCGCACCGCGTCTCGGCCCATCTGTGCCAGGCCTTGCTCCGCGACCACGGCGCGCAGGAGCACAAGGGCGCCGTCTAGAGAGCGTCGGCTGGTCGACGGATGCCGGGGCAAGCTGCGCGTGGCGGCCGACACCCAATGCCGGACCTGGTCACCCTCTCCGCCGGCCAGACGGCTGGTCGCGGCTGCCACCGCCAACGGCGGGATGTCGGCGAGCTGCTTGTCGGTGAAGCGGTTCAGCCAGCTCTGCAACGCCTCATTGCCGCCGTGCCCGATGTATGAGCTCGTATGGCGCCACAGCAGCTCACCCGATTGCTGGGGGTCCCCAGCGGCGACCGCGTGCTGGATTGCGGAGTCGATATCACCAAGCTGCTCGTACCATGCGCTTGCGCGAGCGTGAAGCTGTGACTCGCGCCGCGGGTCGAGCCGGCGCAGCTCCGCGCGCAGCATCTCCCGGAACAGCGGGTGGTGGCGATACGCCTTGCCTCCCCGATCCAGCCTCACAAGCAGGACATTCGAGCGAGCGAGCGCGCCCAGCATCCTGGCCGAGCCACGCTCGTCGAGCACTGCGTCGCAGAGAGAGCCCGACAACGTGCCGAGGATCGACGTGCGGAGGAGAAAGGCCACATGGCCTGGCTCAAGCCGCGCCACCAGCTCGTCCCGCAGGTACTCAGCCACCACCTGGTCGTCGCCGGCGAAGCGGGAAAGTGCAACGTCCACGTTCGGCTGGGCTCGGAAGGCCAGTGCCGCCAGGTACAGAGCAGCGGGCCAGCCCTCGGTGCGGCGCATCAGCGTGTCGAGCCCATCGCTCGCGAGGCGTATGCCGGCCGCCGCCAGTAGCGCACGCGCCTCCGAGCGAGTCATCGCCATGTCGCCGGTGCGCAGCTCGAAAACCCTCCGATGCGCTCGCAGGCTTCCGACGGGCAGCTCCGGCTCGGCCCTCGACGCCAGCGCGAGCTGCGAACCGCGCGGCATCGAGCGCGCCAGCTCGTCGAGCGCCTCGAACGTGCCCGGGGTGGTGACAAGGTGCGCGTTGTCGACCACGAGCACAGTCGGCGGCTGGCCGTCGTGCACGGTCCGCTTGACCGCGGCGAGGAGCCGGTCGGAGTCATGGTCGCCGGCGCCGAGGTCGATCCACGCGAACCGGCGCCCGTCACACGCGGCCCACTCCGAGAGCAATGTCGTCTTGCCGTAGCCGGCTGGGGCCACGACCAGGACGAACGGGGCGTCGCGTGCCTCCAAGAGGCGGCGAATGAGCCGCGGCCGTGCGACCAACCCGCGCGGACGCATGGGGGGGCGGCAGCCCGCCGCGTCACGTCGCCGAAAACGATGGGCGGCTGGCAGCGCAGCAGTTGACGCGGGTTCCATGAGCCGGCCAAAGCATCGAGCCCGGCGGCGCACCGAAGCAAGGGCGCTCGCCCCCATGTTCCGGTAGGCGAGCACCACCCTCGTCGGGCGGCTGGACCACCTATGGTTTCGGGCGTGACGATCAGGGTTGCCCTCGCGGAAGACAGCCTTATCGTTCGCGAGGGGCTCCGGCAGCTGCTCGCGACCGAGCCCGATATCGCCCTGGTGGCCGCATGCGGCGATCTTGACTCGCTTCTGGGCGCAGTCGAGAGCCATCAGCCCGACGTCGTGCTCACCGATATCCGGATGCCCCCCACGCAGACGGACGAAGGAATACGCGCCGCGACGGTCCTGCGCGAGTCTCATCCTCAGACCGGCGTGGTAGTGCTCAGCCAGTACGGGCATCCCAGCTATGCGCTTGCGCTACTCGAGGACGGGTCGGATCGGCGCGCGTACCTCCTGAAACAGCGCGTTCACGAGCGCGCCGAGCTGGTCAGGGCGATCCGATGCGTCGCCGACGGCGGGTCTGTGATCGACCCCAAGATCGTGGAAGAGCTCGTGACCGCCAAGGCCCGGGCCGAAAGTTCCCCGCTCGCCGATCTCACTCCCCGCGAGGGAGAGGTGCTGGCAGAGATAGCGCAGGGGAAGAGCAACGCGGCGATCGCCGAGTCGCTTGTGCTCACGAAGCGCGCGGTTGAGAAGCACATCAACTCGATCTTTCTGAAGCTGAACCTCGCCGAGGCCGAGGACGTCAGCAAGCGCGTGAAGGCGGCGCTTGTGTTCCTCACCGCCGAGAGCCATCCGCCGCAGTAGCCATATCACCCGCTTCGAGTGATGTGCCCGGACGGTCTACGCGGTTGGATCGGGACTTCGAGAGCTCGAAAGGAGCTGGTGGTGGCGTACGCAGCGGAGATCGACGGAGCAGTGGCCGCCCGCTATGGGAACAGGTTCATCGTCGACGCCGCTCCCGACGGGGACCTCCCCGAGATCGGTATGGCGGCTCAGGACGCGATGCGGTTGGTCGGCGAGGAGTTGACGCTCGAAGGCGATCCGCAGCGCAACCTCGCCACCTTCGTGACCACGTGGATGGAGCCCGAGGCGCAGAGGCTCATTGCAGCCAACCTCCATCGCAACTTCATCGACCACGCCGAGTACCCGCGCACGGCCGAAATCGAGCAGCGCTGCATCCGGATGCTCGCTCGCCTGTTCAACGCCCCCAACGAGACTGTCGGTGCGCGCACCCAGGGCTCGTCCGAGGCCATCATGCTGGGCGCGCTCTCGCTCAAGTGGAACTGGCGCGCGCGCCGTGAGGCGGCCGGCAAGTCCGTCGAGCGGCCGAATCTCGTCTTCGGCGGCGACGTTCACGTGGTCTGGGAGAAGTTTTGCCGCTACTTCGACGTAGAGCCGCGGATCGTGCCCCTCCAAGAGCACCGGTACACGATCGCCCCCGATGACGTGGAACCGCAAGTCGACGAGAACACGATCGGGGTGGCGGCCGTGCTGGGAACGACTTTCACGGGGCAGGCCGACGACATTCCGGGAATCAACAACCTCCTTGCCGCTATCGAAGCCAGGGAGGGTTGGCACGTCCCGCTGCACGTGGATGCAGCAAGCGGCGGGTTCGTCTGGCCGTTCCTCTACCCCGACTCCGAGTGGGACTTCCGGCTCAGCCATGTCCACTCGATCAATGTGTCCGGGCACAAGTTCGGTCTGGTGTATCCCGGCGTCGGATGGCTGATCTTCCGTGAGCCCCAGGATCTGAGCGAGGATCTGGTCTTCTACGAGAACTACCTCGGCAAGACCGACGCGACGTTCACCCTCAACTTCTCGACTGGCTCGGCGATGGTCCTGGCCCAGTACTACAACTTCGTGCGCCTGGGTCGCGAGGGCTACACCTACGTGATGGAGATGATGCGCCAGAACGCGCGCGTTCTCAGCGAGCACCTCACGGCCTCGGGCGAGTTCGAGCTGATCGGCGCGGACGACGAACAGCTGCCGCTCGTGGCTTTCATGCTGGCCGAGCAGCGCAGCTACGACGAGTTCGACATCGCCTGGCAGCTCTCCGCGGAGCGCGGCTGGATGGTGCCGGCCTACACGCTCCCGCCCAACGCGCAGCACGTGACCATCATGCGCGCCCTGGTCAAGGAGACCCTCAGCCGCGAGATGGTCGACACGCTCGCCGCTGACATAGCGCGAGCCTGTCAGACCCTGGATGACAAGGGCGGTGTTCACGCCTCCGAGCGTCGGCGGGTCAAGACCACGACGGGATACTGAGCTTTGCTGATGAACATCCTTGCGCAACGCCGGCGGGCCACGCGAGAGCTGAGCTCAGCACCTTGTGGGGGGGAAGCATGATTGATCGCGTCGCGTCCACCACCGAGCGCTACGAACAGCTGTCGTCGCGCGAGCTCCACGGCCTGGCGGTGCGACATGCCCGTCGCCACCTCGACATCCGCTTCTTCTGGCAGCTGATGGAGGTCCTGCCGGCCGCGCAGGCCGCGGCCGGGGATGTCCGCGAAGCGGATGCCGACGTGGCGCAGATCAGCGCGCATCTGAACGACATCACCGACGCGGGCCGTGGCGAGGTAGCCGAACTGCTGCGGCCGTTCTACATCGAGTACCTCACCCGGAAAGGATGATGTGCCTGCCGCGCCTCGGCTCTAACTTGAGCGCACCTGACCCGACCGCCGCAGCGGCGACTGGAGGCATGGATGGAAGCGCACGAAGACGAACTGGGCCCCATCGACATCGTGGTGATCGCGTACCCCGCAGACGCGCCGATGACAGGCGAAGCCGTACCAATCCTCCTGGACCTCGTTGATCGCGGAATCATCCGTGTGCTCGACGCCCTCTTCGTGATGCAGAACGAGGACGGAACCGTGTCGGGCTTCGAGGCCAGCGATCTCGACGGCGACAGCATCGGCGACTTCAAGGTCTTCGAGGGAGCCTCGTCAGGCCTGCTCGGAGAGGACGACGTCGCGACCGCCGGCGAGGCCCTCGAGCCGGGCAGCGCTGCCGTGATGATCGTGTACGAGAACCGCTGGGCGGCTCCGTTCGCGAACGCCGTGCGTCGGAACGGCGGCGTGCTGGTGGCCAATCAGCGAATTGGCGTGCAGGAGCTCATCGAAGCGCTCGACACCGCTGACGCGGTGTCCTGAACCGAAAGGACTTGTCATGCCAGGTTTGCTTCGCGGGATGGCCCGCACCGCAGCGGTGGCGGGTACCGCAACCGCCGTCTCGAATCGTGTCAGCCGTCGCCAGGCCGAACGCTGGGCGGCTCAGGACCAGCCTGCGTACCCCGATGCTCAGGCGCCTCCCCCGCCGGCTGCGCCTGCTGCCGCCGGCGAGAGCCGCATCGACCAGCTGAAGGCGCTGGGCGAGCTGAAGGCTCAGGGCGTGCTCAACGACGCGGAGTTCGAGGCCGAGAAGGCCCGCATCCTCAGCTGACCTGATCCAGACGGCTGAGGTTCGGGGCCTCGACGACCACCGTGCCGGCGAGCATGTCGTGCAAACCGCGGCGGCGGTCGTCGAACAGGATCGGGAGGAAGCCGGCCAGCAGGGGGATCGCGGCGAGGATCAGGCAGGCAAACCGGAAAACCGCTCGGCGCGGTCTTAGGATGCCGCCGTCGTCGGCGCTCCAGACCATGATCCTCATCAGGCGGGAGCCCGGCGTCTGCCCGGTGGTCGACCAGAAGGTCACGAAGTAGCCGACCGACCACGCGAGGAAGACCGCGCTCCCGACCGCCACCAGGACCGCATCGAGCGAGTCCGGCACCGAGAGCACGGAGAGCGCCAGCGCAACGCCGCCGGCGACCACGATCGCGACCAGGTTAATCACAGCCGCGTCGATCGCGAATGCGATTCCGCGCGTGATGAGGCCCTCATATCGCAGGTCGGTCGCGGGGTCCCGCCCGGTCTCGTGGACGCGGGCTGCCACCGCCCTCGCGCTCCGTCGAGACAAGGGAGTCTCGCCCGGTCTGCGCGCGGCGTGATTCATCGCGGCGGCCTCCGCAGCGCCCTTCGCGCTGTGCGTTCGAGCCAGGCATCCGCGCTGCGGGAGCGTGCCCGCATGCCCCCGGCGACCTCGTCTGCGAACCCAAAGCCCTGCTGTGTGATCGCGTCGGTGACCGCCGGGCTTTCGGCGATCTCCTCCACGAGCAGCCAGAGCTCCTCACTCTCAAGAAGGCGGGCGACGGCCTGATCGGCCAAGCGGCTCTCGATCGTCTGGCCGACAAGTCGCTCGATGGCCGGGCTCTCGAGGATGGTACCGACCACTCGCTCGAGCTCTGGGCCGTCGAGAACGCGGCCCACCGTGTGCTCGATGATGCCGTCGGCGAACAGGCGGTCCACGACGCGCTCGACCACGGCGTAGCGCACGAGGTCCTCTGCGATCAGGTCGACCAGCGGACCGTCGAAGGCGCGACCGACGGCGTGGCGGGCAAGCCCACTCGCCATCGCGCGGTCCACCGCCTCCTCGGCCATCGGGGCGACGAGGGCGGCGTCGAGCGCAGTCAGGGCGGCGTCGCTCAGGCGCCGGCCGGCGGCGCCCCGCGCGGCGCGCTCCAACCGCAGACCCGCCGAGACCGCCCCGGCGGCAGGCCGCATCGCAACTAGGCCGAGCGTGCCGCCCAAGCGCATGGTCGCGTCGAGCAAACGTCGCCCTTCGATGTAGAGGCTGTCGGTCACCGGTTCGCCGAGCCTGCGCAGGCTCCGCACGCGATCCTCACAGAGGCGACGCCGCTCGGCAATGGAGTGGCCCTGTCGCACCGCGCACGCGCACACCACCTGCAGTTCGGATGCGTGCACCCTTGGCGGCACCGTGCCTTCTATTCAGGCTGCTCGGGACGCCCTCAAGTTAGGAGATTCATGTTCCTCGCAGCTGACTACCCATTGCTCGACATTGTCTGGACGATGCTCGTGTTCTTCGCATGGGTGATCTGGTTCTGGCTCCTGATCGCCGTGTTCAGCGATCTATTCGGCCGCCACGACATCTCCGGCTGGGGCAAGGCGGGTTGGATGTTGCTCGTCGTCGCGTTGCCTTACCTGGGCGTCTTCATCTACATGATCGCGCAGGGCGCCCGTATGGCCGAGCGCAAGGCCGCGGCGACGAAGGCGAGCAGGGCCTCATTCGACGAGTACGTCCGCGATGTGGCGTCCAACGGCGGGCCCAGCGACCAGATCGCCAAGGCGAAGCAGCTCCTCGACAGCGGCGCGATCAACGAGGCCGAGTTCGAGCAGATCAAGCAAAAGGCGCTCGCGTAGCGACCGGCCCACAGGCCCAAGGCCCCACCGTGATGCGCACGAGTCCGTAGGCGCTATTCAGAGCACCGTCTGGCCGGTGTGCAGGCCATGCCGGAGAATGTCCACGACGCCGGCGATGCGCGCACCGCGAGCGGATCAGGATGACACGGCGCTCGCGGTTGAAGCCGCGATCTGATTCGTCACGCCGGTCCCGACGCCGGCGCGGCGGTCGAACCGAGAACCTGCGCCTTCTCGCGCTCGAACTCGACATCGTCGAGCGCGCCGCTCTTATGCAGAGCGGCCAGGCGTTCGAGCTCAGAGAGCCGCTCGCTCCCGTTCGCCGCGACGGGCCGGGGTCCGCCGGAGCGCATCGCCGTCAGCCGCATGCGCAAGCTATGAAGCGCAGCATCGCGGCTCGCGTGCGGGAACTCGCGGGCGGTCTGGCGACGAAGGGCCTCCACGCCGAGCGCGAGGAGGGCGATCAAGATGAGCGCCAGAAGTGGCTTGCGAAAGGCCGGGGTCGGTCCCCACGCGAGCAGCAGGAGGACGATCAGGCCGAGCCCTCCGTAGGCGAAGCGCGGCTCACGTAGGAAGGGCGCGAGCCCGCGGCGAGTCGCCGTGGCCCAGGCGGTCGAACCGGCGAGCCACGCGGCGAACACGACGACGATCCCGTAGAGGAGCGTGGCGGTGGCGGCTTCGACGAGCAGAGAGGTGGAGATCGACCAGGTATCCGCCAGGGCAGGCTCGACGGAGGCGGTCTTCGCGAGCCCGACTACCGCGTCACCGGCCAGAGAGCGCGCGACCAGGGCGGCCGCCCCGGCGACGATCAGGCCGATCCCGCATGCCCTCAGCGCCTCGCGGCGCCAGCCCCGCGCGAGGTAAACGCCGAGGGCCAGCAGGCCGATCGACAGGATCACCAGAATGATCGCGAGCGCCTTCAGGAAGCGCACGCCGTCCTGGGCGAGTTCGAGCTCGTCGGACTTCAGAAGGGTGATCTGCGCGGCGTCCTCCGGCAATTGATCAGCGAGCCGGCCGCCCACGCCGAACCGCTCGGAGGTCTGCTCCAGCAACGCCTTTAGGTCGAGTGTGACGTTGCCGCCGCCGGTGGAGACGGCCTCTCCGCCACCGTCCTCGACGACCTGGAGCAGCCGCGTGTGGGCACGCCGGTTCGCCTGCTCCCAGAGGGCTTGTGCACGCGGGCGCTCGAGCAGCGCATCCACGCCACGCACGCCGAGGTCCTGGAGGGCACCGGCGGCTGGTCGAGCTAGCGGTTGGAGCCGCGGCGGAAAGGCCTCTGCGAGCTCGGCTGGAACGTCGACATTTGCGTAAAGTTCGTCTACCAGGAAGATCGCCAGCTGGCCCCGAATCTCGTCGTGCTCGAGCAGCTCGCTGCTCGTCTCGGTCCAGTTGTCCGTGTCGAGCAGTTGCCGGTTTGCCCAGACAGCGAAGATCGCAAGGAGTGCCAGAACGGAGCCGACGGTGATCAGGGTGAGCGGCAGTAACCGGCGCCGCGCGGAACGGTCGGAGGCCATTGACGTAGCCAAGCCGGATGGGCGCTCCGGCGCAATGGCGCACGCTGGTGTCATGGGGGAGATGTGGGCCTCCCCTCCCGACTATGGCCGCTCGGGCTCGACCTCCACCAGACCCTCGCGGACCGCCCAGAGCGCCGCCTGAGTGCGTGAGCTCAGCCGGAGCTTTCGGAGGATCCTGGATACGTGAGTCCTGGCCGTTCGCTCGCTGATCTCGAGCTCCGCGGCGATCTCTTTATTGGGCTTGCCGGTCGCCACGAGACGAAGCACTTCGAGCTCTCGAGCCGTGAGCTCGGCGCTGGGGTCGTCCGCAGGGCCCGCCCGGAGTGAGGACATGAGGCGTCGTGCAATCTGGGGATCGAGCTGCAGTTCCCCGCGGTGCGCGGCACGAACAGCGGCAGCCACATCGTCGGCATCGGAGTCCTTGAGCAGATATCCCGACGCCCCCGCCTCGAGCGCGGCGTGGACGCGCTCCTCCTCGGCGAACGAGGTGAGCGCCACCACCTCGACGTCGTTGTATAGAGCGCGAACCTGACGCGTGGTCTCGATGCCGTCTATCGGTTCCATCTGGAGATCCATGACGATCACATTTGGCAGGCGGTCCTCGGACTCCATCAACGCGAGTAGGTCGAGCCCCTGGGCGCCGCCTCCTGCCTCGCCGACCACCTCGATATCGGGTTCGCTGTCGAGGAATGCAAGCAGCCCCCGGCGCACCACTTCGTGGTCGTCTACCACCAGCACGCCGATGGTCTCGTCGGGGCTCGGCTCCGTCTCAGGCCTCATCTGTCTCCGTTGGGACACTAACCCGGACGACGGTGCCGAGGCCGGGTGTGCTCGCGATCGTCAGCCGCCCGCCGATCTCGGTCGCACGGCTGCGCATCGACTCTAGGCCGAAATGACCGGGATGTTTGGCGGCCGGGTCAAATCCCTGTCCGTTGTCGCGGACCTCTACGACGACGTGGCCCTCCCGAGCTTCCACTTGGACGAGCGCCGCCGTGGCGCCGGCATGCTTGACGATATTGGCGAGCGCCTCCCTGCCGATTCCATAGAGCTGGGTTTCTACGCCGTCCGAAAGCGCAAGGCGCGGCGCCGGCCCGCGAACTTCGATGGCGGGGGCGCCGACCGCGTCCAGCCCCGAGGCATGCCTGGCGAGTGCCGCGACCAGCCCGTCGTGGACCGGATCGCGACGCAATTCGAAAATGAGCGCGCGCATCTCGCTCTGCACGCTCTTGGTGAGCTCCGCGATCGCATTGAGGGATTCACCGACATGCCCGTAGGCGCTGACTTGCTCGTGCACAAGGGCCTTCTGCGCCGTGCGGGTGTGCAGCACCGTCGAGAACAGGGCCTGGGAGACCGAGTCGTGCAGGTCGCGAGCTATCCGCCGCCGTTCCTCCACCGCCCGCTCGCCCTCGTTTCTGCGCGCTTCGGCGAGATCACGCAAAGATCGCTCGCGCTCGCTGACAACGGCACTCAAGAACAGCGTGGTCAGCGCCGCGACGGCGATGTAGAGCTGCGTGCTGAGCGTCCTATGGTCGATCGCCTGCTCGAAAAATGGGCCGACGTCGTTGGCCGTTACGCCGATCGCAACGGCCGCCGTGATCGCGATCGAGAGGGTGGCCCCGGGAGGCCCGAATCTGAATGCGGCCCAGATCAGCGCCGGAAACACCATGTATGTGATCGGCTCTTTGGTCGAGACCGCGACGATGCCGAGCGCGGTCACGGCCGCTATCAATGTGGCGCCCTCCAAGGTGCAAATGCGCCGCGAAGCCGCCATCGGGTCCCGAGCCCATGCGAGCAGCAATGGCAGGACAACCAAGCCTCCGGACGTGTCGCCCAGCCACCAGGTGCGCCAGAACTCGGCGGCGTCCGACTCATCGACGACGCCACCGGCAAGCATCGAAAGCGTGCCGGCGGTCGCACTGATCGCCGTCGCGACCCCAAGCGCCACGAGCATGCCCCCGACCTGCTCGACACGGTCCATGGCGGCGTTAGGTCCGACGATTCGACGCAGGAGGAGAGCGCCCACGATGACCTCAGCCATGTTGCCCGTCTGCTGCCCCATGAGGCTCCCAACCGGGAAGGTGCTGTCGTCGACCAGAAGCTGCCCGTTGACCACGATCTCGCCGAGCAGCACGCCGGGCCACCACCGAAGTCCCCACAGGTAGAGGGCCGCGATGCCCAGTCCGGCGGGGGGCCAAATCGCCGACACTGAAGCCGTGTACCGAAGCGTCTGACCCAGCTTCGCGGCGCCGTAGTAGGCAGCGGCGAGCAGCAGTACCCCGCCGATGTACCGGACCGACGGCCACCGCAGGCCAACCGTTCGCGTCCGGCGGAGCGCCGCCTGAACGGCGGGTAGCTGGGCTTGCGTGCTGATCGTTTCACGTTACCCGCCGCGCGTACCGCGAAGCCAGATGAGCCAAATGACGTACGGCGGCTTCAGCGAATGTCCCGCTGTCGCCCGCGACGTTCGCCCGTTGTGACGGTGCTTCCTGTAGGAGATGCTTGAAGGCCACCGACATAGCGCGCCAGCGCATGACACGGCCATCGACACGCCCCTCTCAGACATCCGGCCTACGTCACGCCCGACGGCGACCGGAGCCGACCGCGAGGTAACTCCAACCGCTGCGGGCTGGACGGCTCTCGGCGCCGCCGGCGTCGCACTGTCGCTTGCCGCCGCGTGGGTGGCGGCCACAGGCGCCGGACCCGAACCGCGTGGGTTCAGCGCCGCGGTACACGCGCTGGTGATCGCGGCCCCGATCGCGGCGGGGCTCTACGCGGCGTACCGGCACCCCGGCGGCCGCTTCGGCTGGCTGCTGCTACTCGCCGGCGTGCTCTGGTCGCCGACGATGCTGGCCGAGTCGTCAGATGAGGTGCTTTACAGCATCGGCCGGGTCTGGGTCTGGTTCGCCGAGCTGCTCCTCATCTATCTGGTCCTCTCATTCCCATCAGGCCGGCTCGCGAGCCGTGTGGACCGGCTTCTGTTTCGCGCCGGGATGCTCGTCGTCGGGCTCTATCTCGTGCTGATGTTTTTCGCCGACTACCCCGAGCCGAGCCCGTGGGCCAGCTGCGGGACCGCCTGCCCGGCGAACGCCTTCATGGTGCTCGGATCCGAATCCGGCTTCGTCGATGCGGTGCTCATGCCGGTGGCCCAGGCTGCGAGCGTGGTCGTCTTCGCGGGGGTTGCGTTGCGGCTGCTCCACCGCCTGGTGACCGGCAGCAGCCTGATGCGTCTCGAGCTCGTGCCTGTGCTTGCCGCGGCGGTCGTGCGTATGGTTGCGACCGCTGCATTCCTCGTCGCGCGTGGCGTGAACCCGGACTCCGGGCTAACCGAAGTCCTGGGCTGGGTCGCGCTGTTGGCAACGCCCGCCGTTTCGGTCGGCTTCCTGATCGGGCTCGTGCGTTCGCGGGCGCGCGCCGCGATGGCGCTGGGAAAGTTGAGCGGTGCGCTGGGTCGGCCCACCGCGCAGCAGCTGCAGGACGTGATGACGGAGGCCGTCGACGACCCGTCGCTCGAGGTCGTCTATCGGACGTCCGGCGATCCAGCCCAATGGGTGGACGACACGGGACGCCCGGTGACGCTGCCAGAGCCCTCGGCCAACCGCGCGACGACCGAGATCCGCAGCGGTGGTGTGGCTGTCGCGGCGTTGCTCCACGATCCCGCGCTCGCCGAGGCGCCGGTGATGACGGAAGTGGCGAATGGCTTCGCTCAGATGGCGCTACAGAACCAGCGCCTCGAAACTGAACTGCGCTCCTCGCTGAGAGCGCTCCAGGCTTCTCGGAGCCGCATCATGTCGGCGGCCGACGAGGAGCGCAGGCGCATTGAGCGCGACCTTCACGACGGCGCTCAGCAGCGGCTCCTTGCGCTTGCCATCGAGCTCGAGCTTGCCGGCGAACTCGTCACGAGCGACCCCGGCAAGGGCGCCAGACGGCTTCACGAGCTGGTACAGGACGTGAACGAGGCGATGGCGGACATTCGGTCGCTGGCCAGCGGGCTCTACCCGAGCGTCTTGGTCGAACGCGGTCTCGTCGAGGCGCTGTCAGAGGCAGCCGCTGCGTGTCGGCTGCGCACCACGCTGAGCGCGGAGGGCCTGGGTCGGTACGCCCCCGAGATCGAGGGCGCCGTCTACTTCTGCTGTCGCGAGGCGCTGCAGAACGCGGTGAAGCACGCTGAGGGGGCCAAATCTGTCGCCATCACTCTGTGGGAAGCGGAGACCGTCCACTTCGAGGTGCGCGATGACGGCGCCGGGCTGCCTAAAGGTCAGGCCGGCGAGGGCGCGGGTATCACGAACATGCGCGACCGCATCGGGGCCATGGGAGGCGCCCTCGAGATCGAGTCGCATCCCGGGGAGGGAACGCGCGTAATGGGAGCGGTGCCGATCACTCCCGTCGATCTGCCACCCGCAGTCGACAACCTCGTGCGCCGCGCAACCGACGCCTTGCCGGATTGCTTCGCCATCTATCGGGCGGTCACGGACGCGCGCGGGAACGTCGTGGATTTCGCCGTTGAGCACCTGAACGATGCCGCGCGTCGCGACCTCGGAGTCGGACCCCAGCAGCTCGTCGGGCAGACCCTCGGCCGGCTGCAGCCCGGCTACCTGCGGTCGCAAGCCTTCAGGTGGCTTCGACACATCGTGGAGCTGGAGGTACCGGGCGGTCGCAAGGACAAGGAATACGAGCCAATCGAGGGCGACCGCCGGCGCCTCTTGCGGTCCTCCGAACTCAGCGCCGTGCCGCTTGAGGGTGGACGGGTGGTGGTGGTCTGGAGGGATGTGACGGAGCACGCCCGAGTTGATGAGCAGCTGCATCTGCAGTCGACCGTGCTGCGTCGAGCGGCTGAGGGTGTCTGCGTCGTGCGAGCCGCGGACTCGGTGATCGTCTATGCCAACCACCGCTTCGCCGAGATCATGGGCTACGAGCACCGTGAGCTCGACGGCCGGCCGGTCACCGATATCAACTGGGAGGACGAGCCAGGCCAGACGGAGCTGGTGGCCAAGCAGATCCGTGCCGATCTCGAGCGGCTTGGAGAGGCGCACTGCGAGCTGCGCAACCGGCGCAAGGATGGAAGCCTGATCTGGTGTGACGCCCACCTCGTGGCGTTCGACGACCCGGATCACGGACGGGTCTGGGTGTCGGTGCAACGGGACGTGACGTCACAAAGGGAGGCTCGGGCGCGATCGAGTCATGGGAACGGCAGCGGCCTGGGCGCGAGGTGGGAGCGCTGAGCGGGCTGGAGGTCTGCCTGGTGTGCAGGCGTGACTTCATCTCGATGGTTCGCTGCACCAAGGCCGGTAGCGGAAGCTGGTGGCTGCTTCTCCGCTGCGGCGACTGTGGCACTTGGCATGAGACGTTCGCCCGTGACGAGGCAGTCTCCGCTTTGCACCAGGCGATCACGCGGGGTCGCAAAGCCCTCGCGGAGGGGGTCAGGTGCCTTGACCTCGAGCGGATGGGCTCGCAAGTCGAGGCTTTTAGTCAGGCGCTCGAGCTTGATCTAATCGACGCGGACGATTTCTAGGCGGTGAGCGCGAGCGAGCCACCGGGTTCCACCACGCGGACGCTGACGTCGGGTGCGAGGTCCGCCACGCGCTTCGCGAACTCCCGTGGAGGCGCAGTGAGTCGGTCCCGCTTGCGGCGCCCGCGCGGAAAGAACGTCCCCCAATGGATCGGCACGGCGAGGCGCGGTCGAAGCAGCTGCGCCGCGCGCGCGGCCCTCTCGGGATCGAGGTGGCCGCGCCCGAGCGTGGGGCCCCATCCCCACACGGGCAGCAGGGCAACGTCGAGGTCAGAGCCGAGCCGGTCCATGTCGTCGAACAGATCGGTGTCGCCGGCGAAGTAGACGGAGCGGGTCCCGCGCATCACGAACCCGATCGGCGCGGCCCGCGTGCGCGTGAGCGGCCAGCGTTGTCCGTCGTGGAGCGCAGGCGTAGCCACCACCTCCACGCCGCCCACATCGCGTGAATCGCCGCACGCGAGCTCCTCCGCGTGGGCGAATCCCTTGCGGCGCAAGAAGTCGCCTGCCCCGCGCGGAACGAGCAGCCTGAAGGAGCCGTCGAGGGAGCGCAACGAGGGAAGATCGAGGTGGTCGAGATGCATGTGCGAAATCAGGACCGCATCGACATGCTGCGCAACATCTGCCGCCGGCGGGGCGGCATGTCGCCTGATATGTGCGAACCCGGGGCGCAGCACCGGGTCCGTGAGCAGGCGCACGCCACCGAGCTCGAGGAGCACGGTGGCGTGTCCGACGAAGCTGAGCCGGTCCGTTGGCTCAGGCGGCGGCGCCGCGGTTGTCGAGCGCCTCTTGGAAGGCCTCCTGCTGGTCGTTCGACAGCGAGCTCTGGATCACCCGCC